>MDSV01007396.1_pt1 | contig 10556 bp, 11 predicted proteins | sample 810851 | NCBI WGS metagenome assembly MDSV01 (sample SAMN05326640, study PRJNA326480) | marine metagenome | isolation source: seawater | place: Atlantic Ocean: North East | collected 2012 | reverse complement strand
GATTTTCTTTCCGTTCTTGCAAGCGCATATTCTTCACCTGTTTTAGGGTGAATAAAGACCGGGAAGTCTTTTCCTACTTGTTTAAATTTTTTGGCAAGCATTTCGTCTGATGTAGCGCCAACTACTACCCAGTCTTTATCCTTAACTGGTAAACCTAGTAATTGATCTCTGATAGCTCCGCCAACTAGATAAATTTTCATTATCTTCTTCCAGATCTTTTTCTTAACTTTTCAAGATGTTTATACTTAGTTTTGATATTTAAATATCCTGGAATAATATCTTCTAGGGATGAAGAGCCCTTGAAGCCTTTATCACTGCAACTATCAATTTGTAAGGATTGATAATTATCCATGGTAAATAATTTACCAGGTAAATTCTGAAAAACTCTAGCTTGCATTTTCGATAAAAAATTATTCAAAGGTATAATTAACCTTTTTTTATTTAAAGCTAACAATGTTTGATTTATTAACTCTCTAAAGGTGTATTCTTTCGGACCTGTCATGTCTATTTTTTTTCTATAACTCTCAATGTCATCTATTTTACTAATCATAAAGTCTGTTAAATCATCTACATATATAGGCATAAATTTTGCGTTAGGGCATGCCAGAGGGAACACAGGAAAAATTTTTAAAAGCATTGCAAATTTGTTAAAAAATGAATCATTCTCTCCAAATACTATAGATGGTCTGAAAATTGTTACGTTACAATATGATGCAGTTTCACTAAGTAAATAATCTTCAGCTTTTCCCTTAGACTTAAGATATTTACCTATAGCATTAGGATCGGCATTGAGAGAGCTAATATGAAGAAATCTTTTTACTTTATTTTGCTTGATGCCCAAAGATATTTTTTTCGTCAATTCATAATGTATTTTATCAAAACTATTATCATCATTGAGTTCATTTAAAATTCCAATCGTATTTATTACTATATCTGTATTTTCAAGAAGTGAGTTGATGGACCTCTCGTCTTTGACATCTAGTTGTCTAATTTCTAGATTAGGTATCATTTTTAGCCCAGGATTGGATTCTATATTCCTGGTTGGAATAATGATCCTTTCAGTTAATGGTGACAGCTTTGTTGCTAACTGGGCACCAATGAAACCGCTTCCTCCTAATATGACTATTTTATCTATTTTATGCATTGAAAATATACCAGTAACTATTGTTAATTCTATTATACAATACTAATATAATAAAACTAATTAAGGACATCTATGAGCGAGAATGTAATCAAAAATAATATGTTTGTGGTTCTAACCTATGAGATATATGAGGATTCTAAAGTTCTTGAGCAGGTCGAAAGTCCTGTTACATTAATTCATGGACAAGGTAAAAAATTATTACCAAAAATTGAAAAAGCATTACTTGGCAAAAAACCTGGGGACACTGTAACTATTAAGATTAAACCTGAGGATGGTTTTGGGGAGTATGATAGCACTCTTATTATTAAAGATAATATTTCTAACGTACCTGAACAATTTAGAAAAGTTGATGAAATAATTGCATTTGTTAATAAGAATGGGGATAAAAAAGAATTTAAAGTTATAAGCATCGAGAATAATGAAATAACAATGGATGGTAATCATTATCTCTGTGGGAAGACACTAACATACAAAATTAAAATCCTAGATACGAGAGAGTCTACAGAGTACGATAGAGAGCAAGATAAATTAAGCTTGTTAAATTCTTAATACATAGAGTTTAAATCAAACTCATGTTCAGCACTCCTTCCATTTTTTCTGCCATTTCAGACTTACCAGTTCTGCTATCACCAATCGTAGCAACCGTCACATCTACCTCTTTTAAATGCTTTTTTCCAATAGCTTTTCGCTTTTCCAATGCAGTACTTTTAATCAATTCGATCATATCATGAGCGGCGCGTTCAGGCCCTTCATGTTCGACCATTTCTCGATCTTCAAATCCACATTTTTTAAGGAGCTTATCACTACTATCTTTATAAACACCAGCCATTAGCATACTATGCGCTACTCCTATTTTCATTTTTCCTTTCTTAGCCCTTGATTTAAAATTATCCCAGAATCTTTTTTCTATCTCTTCAAATTTTTGGCATACATCCGCATGCTGAGGTAATACTTTCCATTCTTTATCTTTTAATAATGGAAAAGGATTGGCCCAGTAGCTAATTTCAACATCACCACGATGAGTTTGAGTACTTCCTGCAGCAACTCTTGCGCCACTTCTAAAATATTCTAAAACTTTATCAGGTTTCATATCAGTTTTCATACAAGAATCGCCTGGCTCTATAAGTTCATAGTTATTGAGATATAATAAGATGTCTAATTCTGACCCCGTAGAAATTTCAGAGTAATCAGTTACTGGCACAATCTGTCTAGCATTAGTTCCAGAATGTTTGTTATATCCTATTTCACGACCCTCCATTTGCATTTTTGCATGTTCACTGAAACCATCTAAGCACGCAAATGCCCCGGTCTCTGTACCATAAAACATTGGAGTATCACCTTCTAAAGTCGCTCTTCCCATATCATCAGCTTTAATAAATGAGTCAAAAATATACGGTTGATCAGTTTTTTCGTCAAACTTAACAACATATCTTGTAGCCCCACAATGAAGAGGTAATTCTCCATTTAAAATACAGAGTACATTATGGAGAGTCAGCATAGGTTTTTTACCATAACCAAAATATTGGCACTCATCTAGGCCAGGGATTAATCCTACAAGAATGTTATTTGTCTTGTCATGATAATATCCTAAGTCGTCCATATTGGAGTTTGGACATCCTAAGATGAAGATACCATCAGGTTGTTTTTTTGTAATATTTTCAACTTTCGAAAATGGGAATAGATTTAGTAAGCCTGGTTCTAATTCTATGTAACCTCGGGATTTATGAATGTAACATAAAATATTCCATGCTCCGATTTCAAATGGAATTGCAACATACTCTTCTGGTTTAAATTTATCATTTTTAATTGGATTGTGATCTAACGCAAAAAATGGAAAAGCTCTTTTGTTAGCATGGGTTGTGTAATAAACACCTGTTCTCATATCTGCTGTAGTTGTCATTGGTACTTGACCTAGATTTGAATAATCAGATGGAAGATTCACAAAGTGACCTGATATTTCACCAACAGAAACATTTGGATGACATTCCAAGCCTTGCGACCTTCTCACTCCTTGTCCAAGCCCCACTCTTATCATTAATATTCTTCTTGTTTCAAGGATTAACTCAGATAACTTATCTGCTTTAAGAGAGACTTTGTCTTTGATGTTTTCTGGGTCTAACTTACCGTCAATAACTTCGTTATGGAGTCTAACAAGCCTTGTATATGATTTAGTTCTATAATGATGAAAAGCACCATCAATAAATTTAACAGAGTCTCTATTATCTCTTAGCTCGTCACCTGAGAAAGGAGTGACACCTTCAATAATTGAGATAAATCTACTTGGTGAAATACTCTCAATGTACTCAATCTTATGAAGAACATCGTCCTTAAGATCAGTATTTTCCCTATCTTTTAATTCTTTTATAAACTGTTTTTTGTAGATATTTATAAATTTAGCAAAAGCTTTGCTTTTTAATAATTGTATTGGCGTTGTACAGCCATCCCTTATTTCTAGAATTTCTTCCATATTCTCCTTCCTTTTTTGTTCATCATTCCATTTTGACCTATCTCTAAGACCAAATTTCGATATAAAAAGTTCTTTAATTTTAATGCAACGTTGATTATAGTATTACTCTTCATTATCATCAATGGCAATATAACTATAAACTTATGGATATTTTATGAAAAATTTGATAGCACCTCATGGCTCTAATACCTTAAAACCGCTCTATATTGAGGATGTTTCAGAGCGTGATTCACTAATTAAAGCTTCAGAGAACATGCCACAATTGCTACTTAATTCAGCAGCTGCAGCAAATGCTGTTATGCTTGGCGCTGGATATTTTACTCCTTTAGAAGGGTATATGGACAAAAAAAACGCAATAAATGTTGCAGAAAATATGATTACCAATGATGGTTTATTTTGGCCTATTCCAATAGTTAATTTAGCTCAAGATATTGATGGAATAAATGTTGGAGACCAAATTGCCCTCCTAGACCCCAATGTTGATGGAACTCCAGTGTTGGCAATTCAAAAAGTATCAGCAATCGAAAAACTAACAGACCAAGAAATTTCAAATATGGCTAATAAAATATTTGGCACAATTGACATGGAACACCCAGGTGTGGCTAATTTTTTAAATCTAGGGAATAATCTGATATCAGGGACTATACAAGTTCTAAATTATAGTTATTTTCCTAAAGAATTCCCCGGTACATTTGCCACTGCACCTGAAATAAGAGCAATGCTTTCCTCGGCAGGGTGGGGAACTACAGTCGCTTTTCAAACCAGAAACCCTATGCATAGAGCACATGAAGAATTATGTAAAATGGCTTTGGATAGAGTCAAGGCTGATGGAGTTTTGATACACATGACTCTTGGTAAACTCAAGTCCGGCGATATACCAGGAGATGTCCGTAATGCTGCAATTAGTAAGATGGTAGAATTATATTTTCCTGAAAATACCGTTATCATATCTGGTTTTGGATTTGACATGTTATACGCTGGCCCAAGAGAGGCCCTGCTTCATGCAGTTTTTCGTCAAAATGCTGGATGCACACATCTTATAGTTGGTAGGGATCATGCTGGAGTTGGCGACTATTATGGACCATTCGACGCACAAGATATTTTTGAGAAAGATATTGTCAAAAATTCATTAAAATTAAAAATCTTTTCTGCCGATCATACAGCATATTCTAAAAAACTTAATGAAGTCGTTATGATGAGAGACGCTAAAGATCATAGTAAAGATGATTTTGTGCTTCTATCAGGAACAAAGGTCAGAGAAATGCTCTCAAATGGAGAGGAACTGCCTCAAGAATTTGCTAGGAAAGAGGTTGCGGAGATTTTGATGAGATACTACCAATCCCTCTAATTTATAGGGTTAAAAAGAATATAATTATTTACTAATAATTCATTCCCAATATCCAAATAATATATTATAATCTTTCCCAAGCAGGTATTTAACAAAGGAGAGATTATGCCAAAATTCATTAAATCCGTAACTGAAAGTTCAATTACATTGAATAGCAAAGCTCTATCAGCTAGCGACCTATTCTCTCTTCCTAAATCCTTTAAAATTACTGAAGGGGTTGTGAAATCAAGCGTGAGAAGTAGAAGGCCGCAAAGTTAAAAAGCAAAAATAATCTGGAGAAATTATGATTACAACTAACCCATTTGTCGACAATGTATTTAACATACCATTATTTGCCATGCAAGGTTTCTTGTTTCTCATGGTCATATTTACAATAGGCGGTGTATTGCTAGACATGATGCACAAGAAGAATGTTAAATTCTTTTTTGAAAATGCTAAAAAAGCAAAATTATCAGCAACAACATCTGTGCCAACAGCCAAGAAAGTATCCATAGTAGTAAAAACTTTAGCTCATGACGTAGCTACCTCTGCAGAATTTTGTGGGGTTACAAGGAGGATTACCCACTTATTAGGTATGTATGGGACTATCGCTTTTTGGATAGCGTCAGCTGTATTGATTTTCAGCAGTACATCAGCTTCTTCTATTTGGCCAATGGTCTGGCACATAGGCGCAATAATGACTTGTGTGGGTGGTTATTGGTTTTGGTTTATCCAAAGAGTGGATGTTCGATCAGAAGGAAATGGATGGAGTAGAATAGTTTTTGCGGACCTGTTTGTTCTTTCATTAGTACTAACATCAACATTTGGATTACTTTGGTCATTTTTTCAAGCGTCAAACTCGACAGGCCTAGCAATGTTATTCTTTATTATGTTTGTAATATCTAATATAGTTTTATTTGGTGGAGTATACTGGTCTAAATTTGCGCATATGTTCTATAAACCTGGCGCAGCAATTCAAAAACATCTAGCTAAGGCTGACGGGTCCAGAGATGATTTACCAGAACCAGCAGATCTACCTAAACAATACGGACTTGGGATTAAAAGGTCAGAACCACAGAATTATTAAAAAATTTAAGATTAACGGAGAAATATTATGTCAACTTTTGTATATATGACCAGATGCGATGGATGCGGCCACTGTGTGGATATTTGCCCATCAGATATTATGCACATCGATAAATTAATACGTCGTGCAGTTAACATTGAGCCTAATTTTTGCTGGGAATGTTATTCCTGTGTTAAGGCATGTCCACAAAATGCTATTGATGTTCGTGGATATGCAGATTTTGCGCCAATGGGCCATAAGGTTAGAGTCCTTAGAGAAGAAGAAAAAGGCGTTATTAGTTGGAAGATTAAATTTAGAAATGGTCATATGAAAAGTTTTGTTTCTCCTATAACTACTAAACCATGGGGTAAATATATACCTCATTTAGCTGAAAAAGATGTTCCTAATAAAGAACATCATGCGAATAACCAGCTTTATGGAGAACCTAAATATCTTAAAACTGGTAAAGTTCCAGTATCTACAACAGGTTTACCTGTAATGGAAAAAGTCGGTAAATTAAAACAAGGAGTGTACTACTAATGGCTAAATATAAAACACATTATGAAGATTGCGATATTCTAGTTGTTGGTGGTGGCATGGCAGGCACTGGTGCAACATTCGAAGCTAGATATTGGGGACGTGACATGAAAATCATTTGTGCTGAAAAAGCCAATATCGATAGAAGCGGAGCAGTGGCACAAGGCCTATATGCAATTAATTGCTATATGGGAATGCAGTGGGACGAAAACCAACCTGAAGATCATGTACGTTATGCAAGAAACGACTTAATGGGTATGGTTCGCGAAGATTTAGCATACGATATGGCAAGGCATGTCGACTCATGTGTTCATATGTTTGAAGAATGGGGTCTACCATTAATGCGTAATGAAAAAACAGGCCAATATCAGAGAGAAGGAAAGTGGCAGATCATGATCCATGGTGAAAGCTACAAACCTATTGTTGCAGAAGCTGCAAAAAAATCAGCAGACAAAGTTTACAATAGAGTTATGATCACCCATCTTTTAATGGATGAGACTAATGATAACCGTGTTGGTGGTGCCACTGGATTTAATATGAGAACTGGTGATCATTATGTCTTTCGTGCTAAGGCAGTTATTTGCGCAGCTGGTGGAGCATCACACATTTTTAAACCTAGGTCAGTTGGAGAAGGTATGGGACGAACATGGTATGCGCCATGGAGTAATGGGTCTGCATACGCTCTTCCTATTGCTGTGGGTGCTAAAATGACCCAGATGGAAAACCGTATTGTACTAACAAGATTCAAAGATGGATATGGACCTGTTGGAGCATATTTCTTGCATCTTAAAACCTATACACAGAATGCTAATGGTGACAACTATGAAAAGACATGGTATGACCAAACTAAAGAGATGGTTGGAGAGTATATTGATCACATCCCAACACCAACATGTCTTCGTAATCATGCATTTATCCAAGAAACAGCAGCTGGTAGAGGACCAATTCATATGGTAACTATGGAAGCTTTTCAAGACCCTCATTTAGAAGTAATAGGGTGGGAAAACTTCCTTGGTATGACTGTCGGACAGGCAGTAGTTTGGGCATCACAAGATATTGATCCAAAATATCAAAATCCAGAGCTTACAACATCAGAGCCATATGTAATGGGCTCACATGCTACATGCTCAGGCGCATGGGTGAGTGGACCGGAAGATATATCTGGTGGAATTCCTGAATATTTCTGGGGCTATAACAGAATGATGACTATTGACGGATTATTTGCAGCTGGAGACGCGGCTGGTGGTACAGCTCATGCATTCTCATCAGGATCGTTTACCGAAGGGAGACTTTGTGCTAAAGCTGCAGTTCAATATATTAATGATGGAAAAGCAAATGGCATAAAAGTTACTGAAGCACAGTGTGAAAAATTTAAAGAGGAAATATATAAACCACTTGAAAACTACACCGTAGGCCGTAATGAGATTACTGCTGGTACAGTTTCTCCAAGCTACATCTTACCTATACAAGGTCTACAAAGACTACAGAAAATTATGGACGATTATGTGGGGGGGATCGGTACAAATTACATGACTAATGGAAATGGTTTAAAACGTGGTCTAGAGCTACTTGGTATTCTTGAGGAAGATCTAGAGAATGTTGGTGCTGAAGATCTACATCAATTAATGAGGGCATGGGAATTAAAACATCGTGCACTTGTTTCGCAATGTGTAGCTGAACATACGATGTTTAGAGAAGAAACAAGGTGGCCTGGTTATTACTATAGAGGTGATTTCTTAAAATTAGATGATGATAATTGGCATTGCCTAACAGTATCTAGACGTGATCCTAAAACTGGCAAGTTCACTATGGAAAAAGCTCCACTTTACCACTTGATTGATGAAGAATCAGAAAGTGAAAATAAAGCATAAATACAAAAAGTATTTATAATTAAAATATGAGTGATGATGAACCTTGTTGAGATGACAGATGATGAAATCCTTGAGATCGCGAATCCTATATGGGATGGATTAATAGAATCATCAAATAAAAAAGATTATGGTGGTTTTACAAAGCACTTTTCCAAAGAAATGTTGTTTGGTGCAAACGAAGTTGAGATAGGCAAGCAGTGGGCAGGCAATAAAATGCTTACCAGTCTCTCACAAAAACATCATTTTTTCGGCTGTCTAAGACGTAATGAGCATGTCACTATTTTATACAAACAAACTAGCAGCGAAGTTCCAGGAGAATTCTTAGGTAGACTCGTACTAGGCATAGAAGAGGATATGGTAAAAGTTTTTGGCGCTACAATATTCTAATAAACTAGATAAATTTTGTTTTAATGGATCATTATCACTCTATCCCAGAAAATAAATTCAGAATAGTTATAATTTCTGATACACATGGGTATTTAAATTCTCATATCAACAATCTAATAACTGAGGATGATTATGTAATTCATGCAGGAGATATTATGGATCAATCTATAATACAAGAACTCAAAATATCTTCTAAAAAAATCTTTGCTGTAAATGGTAATAATGATAATTTTGAATCAATAAATGATATTGAATATATTGATACACTCATCGGCAAAATTATTATTACTCATGGTGATCAACATTATCCAGATTACCACACATCTCTAAGAAACAAGTTTAATGATGCTTTTTTAATTGTCTATGGTCATACTCATAAACACGTAATTGATATGAATAAAAAACCTTATGTTGTTAATCCAGGTGCTGCAGGTAAAATCAGAACACAAGGTGGAGCGTCTTGTATATTACTTAGTTTATTTAATAAAAAACTATCTCTAGAATTGGTAAAGTTTACAGATGATAAGTGATATGAATAATGCTTGACTTATATTTGAAACATATTAATATAGTGATTACTCGTAACCAAATCACAATACAAATCAATTTATTAAAAAAATAAGAGGAAAAAAATATAGTGAGTTTAGTACTAGATATTACAGATTCTAATTTTGAAACAGAAGTTTTGAAATCTGAAACCCTTGTACTTGTAGATTTCTGGGCTGAATGGTGTGGTCCATGTAAAGTACTAGGGCCAATTGTTGATCAGGTAGCTCCTGAATATGAAGGTAGAATTAAATTTACAAAACTTAATATTGATCAGAATCCTGCCACAGCCCCTAATTATGGAATTAGAGGTATACCAACGATTTTACTATTTAAGAATGGAGAACTAAAAGCAACAAGTGTTGGTGTCTTAACTAAATCAGAATTAAATAAGCTTTTAGATGAAAATGTATAAAAATTAAACATCTCCTTCAATGTCCAAACAACGAATTCAATAAAACATTAAATATAATATGAACCTATCAGAACTAAAAGAAAAACCAATACAAGAGCTTGTCTCAATGGCTGAAAAAATGGGTGCTGAAAATGTAGGCAGACTTAGGAAACAAGATGTCATTTTTACGATATTAAAAAATCATTCATCGAGTGGTGAAGATATTTCTGGTGGTGGAGTCCTTGAAATTTTACAAGACGGTTTTGGATTCTTGAGAAATGCTGGTAGTTCATATCTTGCAGGACCAGACGACATATATGTTTCTCCTAGTCAAATAAGAAAATTTTCATTAAGAACTGGAGACACAGTCGCTGGTAAAATTAGACCTCCAAAAGAAGGCGAAAGATACTTTGCTTTATTAAAAGTCGATAATGTGAATTTTGACTCAACAGAAAACTCTAAGCATAAAATACTTTTTGAAAATCTTACACCTCTTCATGCGAACGAAAGATTAAGATTAGAGTGTGGTAATGGTAGCAGAGAGGATATCTCTGGTCGTCTCGTTGATATCGCTGCACCTATTGGTAAAGGCCAAAGAGGTTTAGTTATTTCTCCTCCTAAAGCTGGTAAAACAATCATGCTGCAACAAATTGCTCAGAGTTTAATTACGAATAACCCAGAGTCGATTTTAATTGTTTTGCTTATTGATGAAAGACCTGAAGAAGTAACAGAAATGTCTCGTATGGTTAAAGGAGAAGTTGTGGCCAGTACCTTTGATGAGCCTGCTCATAGACATGTACAAGTTGCTGAAATGGTT
>MDSV01103853.1_pt1 | contig 10557 bp, 5 predicted proteins | sample 810851 | NCBI WGS metagenome assembly MDSV01 (sample SAMN05326640, study PRJNA326480) | marine metagenome | isolation source: seawater | place: Atlantic Ocean: North East | collected 2012 | reverse complement strand
TTAGCAACATAGTCAACAACTGCCGCTGAAGTTGGGATACTAGTATCATTATCATTGTTACCAATACCATCACCTTCATCAACAAACTTAGTTACTGCAATACTTTCGCCTGAGTCTGTTAAAGTACCAAAGCTCACAACACCTGATGCTGTAACACCTGTTGCTGTCAGAGCCGCTACTTCTAAGTCAGCCGCCGCTAGTGTTAAATCACCAGCAGTTGATCCGTCTGCAGTTGTAGTTGCCGCTATAAACCTATCAACTGATTGGTCCCAACCAAAGAATCCATTGTTTCCATCTGAACCTCTTTCGTATATGTGACCTATGTCATTAGGGTTAGCACCGGAGAGTCCGGATTGTAAAACAACCAATGTATCAGTAATTGTTGTATTTGTTGAGTTTACACTAGTTTGTGTACCACTAACAGTTAAGTTACCACCAACAGTTACATCACCTGATGTATTAATTGTTGTAATTCCAGTTAAAGCACCACTATTTAAAGTTGCCGCTCCGTCTGTAATTGTTGTAGAAGTAACACTTGTTAAACCAGACAATGTTGCGTCTAGGTTTACAGTTAATGTATTACCTGAACCTACAGTAGTAATATTAGTACCACCTGCGATATCTAATGTTTCACTGTCTAAGTCAATACTTAAAGCACCACCAGAATCACCCTGGAAGTCTAAGTCTTGAGCAGTTACTTGTGAATCAACGTATGCTTTAACAGATTGCTGTGTTGGGATAAGTGTAGCACTATCAGATGCCATATTATCTTCATCTACGAACCCTGTAGCAGTAATTGTACCGTCACTTAATGAACCATACTGTACTGTTCCTGAGAATGTACCATTAACAGCACTTGATAAACTACCACTATTTAAAGAAGCAGTACCGTCTGTTACTGTAGTTGCACTTACACTTGTTAGTCCACTAACTGAACTTGCTAGTCCAACAGTAATAGTATTGTTACTAACTGTTGTTGTAGTTTCGTTAGATGTACCTGCAAAGTTTAATGTATCTGTACCTACTCTTACGACGTCATCTGAACCACTGTCAGCACCTACTGTTAAGTCTGAACTAATAGAGGCTGTACCTGCCGCTGTTAAACGTCCTTGTGCGTCAACTGTAAAAGTTGGAATTGCTGTTGCACTACCATATGAACCTGCTGAAACGGCCGTTGCATCTAGGTTAATTGTAACCTGGTCTGTAGCCGTAACTGCTGATGTTAATCCTGTTCCACCTGCAATATCAAGAGTATCACCACCGTTTACAACCTGTGATCCTGAATCACCTTGTACAGTAAATGATGTACTAATTGATGCAGTTGAAGCCGATGTAATACGTCCTTGTTGGTCAATAGTTAGAACTGGAATTGCTGTACTACCACCATATGAATTTGGTGTAACCGCAGTATTATCAAGTGTTACAGTTAATGTATTACTTGAACCTGCTGTACTAATACCTGTTCCACCAGCAATATCAAGTGTTTCTGAATCTAAGTCTATACTTAGAGCACCACCTGAATCACCTTGGAAGTCTAAATCAACTGCGCCTACTGTAGTATCTACGTATGCTTTAATTGATTGTTGGGTAGCACCTGCTGTTGCAGAGTCTGAACCCAAATTGTCTTCATCTAAGAATGCTGTTACAGTTGCACCACTGGCACCTGTAAAACTTGCACCTGTTATAGCACCAAATTTTGCCGCACCTAGTGTACCTGACATAACTGAATCTGTATCAGTTGCGTCAGCAATATACATAAATGCACCATCAGTGTCGTCCATTCCAAAGAAACCAGACTTAGCACCACTACTATTATATAGGAATTTTACCCCTCTATCTAAGTTATCATCTGAACCTGATGCTCCAACTTGGAAAATCGGGTCAGCAATAGTAACAACTGTAGAATTAGTAGTTGTTTGCGTACCTGTAACAGTTAAATTACCATTAATAGTAACTGTTGCCGCTGTAATGTCGTCTGATAAGAAACTACCTGTAACACTTAGGTTATTACCTATTGTTACGTCATTTGGTAAACCAATTTGTATTTGGTTATTTGTAACGGTTGTTTCTATTTCGTTTGATGTTCCTGCAAAGTTTAATGTATCTGAACCTAATGTTACAGTATCATTACTTCCACTATCTGCACCAATTGTTAATGCAGTTGAAATACTTGCAGAACTGACTGCTGTAACAAGACCTTTAGCATTAACAGTAATAACTGGAACAACTGTTGCTCCCCCTACTTGACCTACGTCACTGTTTACTGTTGCTAATGTCGATGTGCCTGTTACATTTCCTGAACCATCAAATGCCGCTGATGTCCAAGATACGTCGCCTGTCATACCTATTGTTCTGCCTGTTTCGAGTATTGTGGCATCTTGTGCCGTACCCGTTAAATCACCTACAAAGGCAGTGGTTGCTGTGATTGTTGTACCCCCAATAGCCGCTTTCGTGTTCGCTCCAATGATAGTACCATCAATGGCGCCGCCATCTATGTTTACACTATTTGAAGCCTGCGTTGCGATATTACCTAAGCCTAAGTTAGTTCTTGCACCACTGGCACCAGTTGCACCTGTACCACCATTTGCTACTGGTAAAGCACCAGTTACATCTGCTGTAAGGTCAATTGAACCTGCGGACATAGTTCCACTTGAAACTTTAATAACACCTGAGCTACTAGAGAAGTTTTGACCAGTACCACCGTACTGCGTTCCGATGACCGTGCCGTTCCAGGCACCTGCTGTAACCGTTCCTAATCTTAAATCTTCAAGAGTAGATCCGTTACTTTGTGTAAGGTCAAATCTGCCGTTACTAGAATCGTATTTTAAACGACCCCCAGATTTTCCCATTTGGACATCAGCCGCTATACCTTTGATACCAAAGTTTTTAATATCAGCCATTTGTATCTCCTAATACTTGTGTTCTAATTCGTTCGTTATCGATAACGTTGCTTTCGCTGAACGTTACAAGTATTTATCTTTTTTGAAGTATATGAAGTTGTTACGTTTAGATGTAAGTAAGTTTAATTGTAACGTTTCCTGCTGATGCACCATAGTGGTTACACCTTGCTCTGATTAACTGATCTTGAGTTTCTGTTGCAGGATATTGATATTCAGGATTACATATAAAAGTGTCTCCTGCTGTTGCAGTTAAGTCATTACTTGGAGAGTCACAGTACACATCTGGATCTGCCTGTGTACCAATTTCTATATTTGGGTCGCCCCCTGAATGTCCTGTAAATGTAGTATTGACATCTATAGATATAGTTTGTATTTTTCTACCAGGTGATATGTTACCTAAGTTTTGTGTTGTACTTGTTCCGAAGCCACCAACTGGCATTGTGAATGTAGTTGTTAATGTTTTAGCATCTACTGTGGCACTATCTTGGTTACTAATTTCTACCCAACTACTGCCATCATATAGATATAGTCCCCACTCACCATCACCTTTATTAGTAACGTATGCTTGGTCACCTGCTTGTGAACTTAAACTATCTCTTGCACTAATACTTGCTACAAGTGTTGTTCCGCCTGTTCTAATACCTTGTTCAATGTTTAGTGCTAATGGGAACATACCAGTATGTCCACTAGATATTCCTGTACCTACTCTAAAGTTTTCAGTACCCTCAAATATATCTATTGGTCCACCGTCTGACCTAGTAAGTCTTAGTTTGTTTGTACCTGGACTTGCGTTTGTTCCTGAGTATCCTGTTAAACTACTGCCACCTGAAAAATGATTACCGTTACTATCAGCATTAGCATTTGTAAATGTAATAGCATTACCGTTTTCTTCTGTTAATGTTAAAACTGTTGCTGTTGCAGTTACAGTAAGATTTGTAATGGCGGCTGTATCTAAATCTGTTTTCATATCCTCTGGTGTAGATACACCAGCATACTGTGAACCTGCTGTAGTAAAGTTTACCAATGTATTACCACTACCACTGTCAATGTACGCACTAAAAGGAACATATCCGCCTACAAGACCGTATATAGAATTACTAGGATCACTATTAATTGCATTAGGAGTTGGAACAGAACTTGCTACAACACTATGTCCTGATACTCCATTTATAGTTGATACCATTTGTGATAGTGTTGCGTTTGCACCACCTGTACCTGCAAATGTAACAGTTTTTGTATTTAAACTTATTGCATGAGTATCTGGTACTGTTGGATCATTTACAGAACCTGTAAGTGTTGTAGGAATAGCATCTTGTATTTTTAAGAATGCAATTTTACCTGTATCACTAGTAGTAAATTCTCCACTACTACTAACATAAACATAGTCTCCTTGATTACCTGGTATTGAAGGTTCAAAGTCTATAATTTGGTTATTTGGTAATATCATAAACTGATTAGGACCTGGGCCTGCCTCAGTTACCACACCTATCATTTTTGCCATTGTAGATGAGTTTGCTTTTGAGAATCCTGTACTACTTACAGAAACAATATCTCCTTTGCCTAATCCGTGTGATGTTTGTTCTAAAACGTAATTTGTTTGTGGATTTAAATATTCAAATCTACTTGCTACGGTTGGATAGAAAGATGCCGCTACTGTTCCTGGTAGAGGATCTAACATTGGGATACCTTTTTCGTTCAGAGAAAATACAACACTGGAGCCACTTGTTGGAGCACCATTACCATTACTTGCTCTAAATGTATTATAACGTAACCAATCTTCTACAATCGCTGTTACTGAAGTTGTTGTTTTAGATGTTATAGAAACTACTTTCCAACAGTCACCACTAGTTGCTTGGCCTATCCAATCACCAACTACTATATCTAATCCGTTGAATGCGAAATCATCTCTTGTTAAATGGGAGCCGTGTAATTGTTGAGTTACAGAAAAAACAATTTCCCACTGATAATATTTCTTAGTAGCACCTGCACCTTCATACCATTGGTCTCCTGAACCATTAGCATGAGGCCAATATGCATGACCACTTACAGAAGAAATACTTGTTGATAAAACTTTATTAGGAACGTTTAATTCTATCTGTGTGGATTTATAGTTACTTAAAGCCATAACTTATCCTTAATCGTACACTACAAATTGTATCCAAGCATGTGTACCTTGTCCGAAAGTTCTACTTGCACCTGTTTCGGCTTCTCTTAATCTTAAATCTACTGATATACTTGAACCGCCTCCAAACAATGTAGGTGAACCACTTGAACCACCACCTGCTATCTCTCTTGTAGACATTGTTGTTTCCATTGGTACTATCATATATTTGTTGTTTACATAATCGTAACCGTATATCATAATACTTGCTGGTGGATAATTTACACTACCTGCAAAGTTTACAGTAACAATATCGCCGGCAATTGTGGCACTAGAAATTAAACTTGTTAAATTAGATGTACTATTTAATGAACCTGAACTATCATAATTTAATTTGAATCTTTGTACAACGGCAACACCACTACCACCTGGGATAGTAATTGTTTTACTTGCACCAGAGCCTGTTGCTGTAACACCTGCACCAACAAAGTTAAGTGTTGTTGCTGATGTAGATAATGCTGAACTTTCATCTTGTATAGTAAGTGAACCACCGCCACCGCCTGACTGGTTGACCCAACTTAAATTACCTGAGCCATCTGTTTTTAAAACTTGATCTGCACTACCGTCATCATCTGGGAATGTTAATGTATAGTTTGCACCTGCACTATGAGCCGGACCTTTTAATATTATACCGTGTGAATTCGCTTCACAGTTAAGTTTAATTTGTCCTGAACCTCTGTTGGCATTACCTTTTAATACTACCTTACCTGTTCCATTTGGATTTAATTCTATATCGCCGTTACTTGTAGTTACAAGGTCTTTTCCATTTACATCTAAGTCGCCGCCTAATTGTGGAGTTGTATCATCTACAACATCTGACATACTACCGCCACCAGATATTGTTACATTAGAAACATTTGTAATTCTACCTACTGCATCAACAGTAATTGCTGGAACAGTTGTAGCAGTACCATATGTACCAGGTGTAACTGCCGTATTTGCAAATTTAAAGGATACAACGTTAGTTGCAACCTCTACATTCATTTCATCTGTAGTTCCAAGGAATGTAAGTGTTTCTGTAGTTGCATTTAAAGTATGTGTGCCAGTATTACCTGCCATACCAAAACTTGTTGCAGTAGCAGTTCCTAATAATGATGTTAAGTCAACATTACCAGATTGCCCTGTTAAACTGATTACATTACCTGCTAAGGTTAAATCTTGTGCATCAGTATCTGTTTTACTATATGGTGCCAACATGGATGTTAAATCTACCGTGTCGTTGTTACCACTTATAGTAATAACATTACCTACAGCACTTAATGTTTGGTCTACCGCTCCTGCGGCTCCTCTAACATTACCTGCATCAATAGTTGAGGCGTTACTCATTGTAAGTATTAAATTACCTGCACCGTTAACGGTTGCTGTATTTACATCTACGCCTGATATTCCTGCATCTCCCTGCGGACCTTGAGGACCTATGGCTCCTTTAATGTTGCCTAAATTTTGTGTTGACGTATTAGAATATGTCAGTAACAGGTTGTCACCGCTAATCTGTGCTGTTGTTATGCCGTTACCGGTGGCACCTGTGTTACCCGTAGGACCTGTAGGTCCTTGTGGGCCTGTCGCACCTACACCCGATAGATCTACTGTAGTTCCATCGTATGTTAAATCACTCCCTGAAAGTGCTATTGTTGGTCTACTAGCAACATCACTGAATGCTCCAGTGAATGCTACTGTACTTAATTCTGTATTGCTGTTTGCTAATGCATTTGCCACTTCGGCTAAACTATCTAAGTTTACATTAGCACCGCCTATTAATGTGTTGACTTCTGCGTCAACATAGGCTTTCATTTGTGAGTTTGCAAGAGTGGCCGCTGTAGTCTTTTGGAATGGTGCTAATGCAGTTGTTATGTCAACTGTATCATCATTACCACTAATTGTTATAACATTACCTGCAATACTTAATGTTTGTTCTAGTGCTGATAAATTTACAGTATTACCGTTACTAACTGCTAATGTAGTTGAACCTGCATTCCAACTTAATGTTTGTGCATCGTTGTCTGCTACCCAGGCATAATCACTTCCGTTCCAACTTAATACATAACCTGTTGTAGGATCGCTTTGATTTAAATGTGAATCTATGATTCCTTCAATACTTGTTGATTTTGCATAGTCTCCTAATGTTGATGTTAAGTCAACATTACCTGACTGTCCTGTTAAACTAATTACGTTGCCACTTAGACTTAAATCTTGTGCGTCAGTATCTGTCTTAGAGAACGGTGCCAACATAGTAGTTAAGTCTACTGTATCATTGTTGCCACTAATTGTAATTACATTACCTGCAACACTTAATGTTTGATCAGGTGAACCACCACTACTTGTATCTGCTGGAGTAAATGTAAATCCACCAGTACCACTATTATATGCTAAACTTCCATTACCGCTTGGTGTTGCTGTAGTAACACTTAAATCTGTTAAGGCTATTCCGCCGCCACCGCCTCCGCCGTCTGCCGCGGCTACAAATTTACTAGCACTGGCGTCCCATTTTAAAACTTGTCCATTTGATATACTACTTGCATCTACATCACTAAGATTAAATATGCTCATTGCCTGTGCGGCTGTTGTTGGATTTATAGCAAATGATATTGTATCATTGTTTGCATTTGTGGTAAGTGCTATTCCTGTACTTGCGGCAAGTGTAAGATCATCTTCTAATTTTTCTGCACTAACAGTTGTCTGTCCTGATATTATAATGTTAGCAAAGCCTAGACTTGCATTACCTGAACCACTGCCGCCACTGACTGCTACAGTATCTACTGAACTTATTCTACCATAAGTATCAACTGTTATACGTGGTGCATGAGTAGTATTACCATATACACCTGCTGTTACACCTGTTGCTACTAAATTTAATGTAGAATTTGCTTTATTACCTGTACCACCAGTGACTGTTATTTGTCCGCCAGTACCTGCTATGCTATGTATATAATCACCTGTAAGTGATTCTGCTTGTGGGGACACAACTGTAACATCTGTAACACCAGTAATTTGTCCTTTACTGTTTACAGTTAATTGGGGTATAGTAGTTGCGTTACCGTGTGTACCTGAAACATTCGCAATGTCTGATATAAACACACCTGATGTATTACTTACTAAACCACCATCGGTACCTGCTGTAACATTAAGTGTAAGTCCTGATTTATTAATACCATTACCTGCACTATAAACATCTAGTGTTGCTGGTCTAAACTTACCTGCCGCTGTATATACTAGTGTCTGACCAACACTTGGTGTATAAGCACCTGTTGTTTCTATATCAGTTAGGGTATCTGTGGTAATATCGTATTGTGATATCTCTACGTTGCCACTAGGTCTTACACGAAGAAATTTACCAGCGGTAAGGCTGGAAATGTCTACGTCATCTAATGTTATGAAGGTGTTTGCAAATGCCATTCAAGTTGTTCCTAAATTAGTGTTATAACACTATTTATCAACTTTATGCAGAAAGAATAACTTGTCTTATTTGTCCGTATGAGGAATCGTATGTTGAACCGTCACCTACATGCTCTCTATCCATATAAACTCTTATATGTGTAAAGTTTCCTGTAAATGTATAGCATTCTGCTAGATTGGCTGGGTCATTACTGTTGAACTGTACATAGCCGTTAGCATTGAATTCTGTTCCAGCAGTTGTAGTAGGAACTATATCAAACCAGTCTGTGGACTCAGGTGTTATAGCCAAAGTTGCTTGAATACGAAGTCTACCTACAAATTGTTCGTATATTACTTGCAAGGAATGTAAGCCATCAGAATAGCCGTAGTAAGAATCTCCTTTTACTTCGGTGCTATACTTATTCATGTCTGTGCCTGACGCACCCAACATGTTTATACTTCTTCTGTTTATTGGCATAGTATTCCTCTAAATGATAATACTATTTATCACTTAGACTTGTTCTAATCTTTCCATTAAACGTTCAGCACGATTAGTTACTTGTTTATGCCATCTTGAATCTCTACCTTCTACTGCGGCAGTTTTCCAATCACTTTCTAAAATTGCAGTATGCATTTTCTTAAACTTGCTAAGTCTTGTACGACCCATGTTAAACATCATATTAACCAGGATTTGCTGGACTTCGTCTGGCAAGTCTCCAAATATCCCTTCTTCGTATAACAATTCACATTCTGCAATGGCTGTATCGAGGTCCTTTTCAAAGCATTCCTTAACTCTTTCCTCCGAAACCGGAGTGCCAATTTCTGCTCCGTACTCAGGATCTGACTCCAATACCAAGTGACCCACACCAAAAGTCGGATATCCGAGATGATCGTGGTAAATTTCATTTACTACTCCTTCGTCAATTTTTAATTGCTCAAAGACTGCGTCTCTATCTAATTTTGTATCTTTTCCAAAAAACATTTTACTTCTCCAGAAGTTTGCATTTAACTATATTATTAACTACCTCACCGTAAGTCATCTTTAAAAACGGATATACGTCCTTTAACTCTTCTGAGTTGACATAGAGGTAATTATTATACCATGTACGACTTCCAAAGTCATACCAATGATATGCCTCAAATGATCCTGCTATAAAACTTTTTAAATCATCACTATTAAAATCAATTTGACTATTATAGGGTCTAAAAAATTCTATTTTAGTATCAAACTTATTATACCAATATTTATCTCTATACTCAATAGTGTAGTTTGTACCTTGGAGTTGAGATAAATGATCTTCATTAAGAGGACCATGTATTTCTTTTATTTCATTACTAAACAATTTAATAAGTTCTTCTACCTGCCATTTTCTAGTTAAATAAACATTTCTTGATTTACTAGAAAACTGTGAATTAAATTGCCAGCCGTAATTATCATATAACCAGTCTGTAAGATGAGAATGAAAATCTATATCTCTAAAATTTCTATTTCCATTAAACGAAACCTTATAAGGAAATTTATCAAAGAAAACTTTGTTTGTAGGTATTATTTTAAATCCTTTAAACATATAGCCTAAAGGCTCTGTGGTTTCCCAAGAGAACGTCATGTCCGACCACTTATTAATACTTAAAGACATAATCCTCATTTTCAACATCAACAGTAATAGTTGTGTCTTTTATGTCTTCAAATAATATTTTTTTACTTAAAGGCTTTTTAATATTTTCTTCAAAGACTCTTTTTAAAGGTCTTGCACCCATGCTAGGCTCATATCCATCTTCTGCTAATTTTGCCTTGCAATTATCTGTTACTGTTATACTTACAGAACTTTCATTTTCAACTAACAGTTCATTTGTTTCTACAACAAGTTTATCAACAATCATTAACATTAATTCTTTAGATAATTTATTAAATGTTACTACTGAATCTATTCTGTTTCTAAACTCTGGAGTAAAGAACTTTTCTACTGCTTTACTAACTGCTGATGCTTTTGTTTGATCTCCAAAACCAATCTTTAATGTTTCTGCATTTGCGGCTCCTAAGTTACTTGTCATAAGCAATACTACATTAGTAAAGTCTACTACTTTACCTGTTGCACCTGTAAGTTTACCGTCGTCCATTACTTG
>MDSV01049527.1_pt1 | contig 10557 bp, 9 predicted proteins | sample 810851 | NCBI WGS metagenome assembly MDSV01 (sample SAMN05326640, study PRJNA326480) | marine metagenome | isolation source: seawater | place: Atlantic Ocean: North East | collected 2012 | reverse complement strand
TTGATTCTTGACGAGTCTACGACAACCCCAGATTTGATTGACCGAAATATTATGTATGCTAAGATTCTCTTGAAGCCAACCCGCTCCGTTGAGTTCTTCGCTATTGATTTTGTAATCACCAACACAGGGGCGTCTTTTGACGACTAAAGTTTCTAAGAAGAACTACTTATAACAGGAGATAATAAAAAAGATGGCAAATCAAGGTGAAGGCATTTTCTGGGGCGACGCAAGCTCCGACCCAAAAAGAGGGTATAGGTTCTTCCTTTATATTGGTGGAATTCCAGTCTGGGTAGTTAAGACTGTCACTAAGCCAAGTGTTGAAATTAATACAATTGAGCACACTTACCTTAATCATACGTTTAAATTCCCAGGAAGAGTCGTATGGAACGGTGAGATCACAGCCACGCTGGCTGACCCATTGGCTCCTGACCTAGCTAAGACTCTACTTGATACTGTGCGGGCTTCGGGATACCAATACCCTGATCAGCCAAACTCTTTTGTTACAACCAGTAAGGCTAAGGCTCTAGCAGCAATCGGTGGCGCTGTTACAATCGCTCAGATTGACTCAGAAGGCAGAGCGGTAGAAGAGTGGTCTTTGAAGAACGCTTGGATCAGCAATGTTTCTTTCGGTGATACGCTTGATTATACCTCCGACGAAGCTACAGAACTCTCAGTCACTATCAAGTATGACTGGGCAGAGATGAGTGTGTTCGGTGAGCCTGTCGCTGGAATGGGCGGCAACTAAATAAAGCTTAACAAAGCTACAAAAATAGGCTATAGTTAATGAAACATAGCTGAAAGGTTTTTAAATATGGCTAGGAATAGCAACCGGACTAATCAAAATCCAATGGAAGAGCAGAATGAGCCAATACAGGCTGATTCTGCTGCTTCAATTGTATCTGGGACACAAATGTCTTGGTCCACACCCACAGAGTTTGTAGAACTACCCTCCCAAGGTAAGTTTTACCCAGAGGGACACCCTCTTCACAATCAAGAGACCGTGGAAATTCGTTTTATGACGGCTAAAGAGGAAGACATTCTTACCTCAAAATCACTGCTTAAAAAAGGTATTGTCTTGAACAGGCTTATCGATAGTGTTTTAGTTGATAGAAGAATTAAATCAAAAGATATGCTGATTGGTGATAAGAACGCTGTTCTTATTGCAACCAGGGTGACAGGATACGGCGAACTCTATGAAGCTAAGATTACCTGTCCAAACTGTCGGAACGTAGAGGACGCCTCATTCAACATAGAAGAGGTTAAGAGAATAGTAGAGCCCGAGGACATTGAGGGAGTCACATTTCCGACTCCTAATATTTTTTCTGTTACTGTCCCTGCATCAAAAGCAGTTGTTGAGTGTAGACTGCTAACGGGCGAGGACGAACAAAAATTGATGAGACAGGAGGAGCAGCGTCGTAAGCACAAGCTACCTTCAGCTACACTAACAAATCAATTACGACAAACTATAGTATCTGTAAATGGAATTTCTGAACCAGGCAATGTCAATGGTTTTGTGGATAATATGCCAGCAAGAGACTCCCGTTTTTTGAGAGACGTTTATCAGAGGATCATGCCTAATGTTATTTTAGAGCACGCCTTTGAGTGTAGTTCTTGTGATTATGTCAATGCGGCCCAGGCGGTGCCGCTTGGAACTAACTTTTTTTGGCCTGACTCCTGAATATATTAATCACGTTTACGAGCAGTTTTTTCAACTAAAGTACTATGGGGGGTGGAGCTTCTTTGAAGCATACAACTTGCCAGTTAAGCTCAGAAGGTGGTTCCTTAAAAAGCTCGCAGACCAAATTAAAAAAGAGAACGAACAACAAAAGAAAGCCAATCAAAAGTCTAGATCAAAATCAAAGAACAAATATTGAAAAGGGGATAGCCCCTTTTCTTTTATATTTAGCATATCCGACTATTTAATTAAGACTAGTATTACTCCGGGGGGTCTAAGATGTCCGATAAAGACTTTGAAAAATTTGTATTTGATTTTAACTCAACAGAGGACGGAACTCTAAACGAGAACATGATGAAGGTGTTTGGTGCGTGGATTCAGTACCTATTAGAGAAGATGTTTAAAGGGGCTAAGATCCCAGTAAGGGTAAGAGGCGACAAAATCCAAGTAATGAGGTTCAGTAATGCACTGGTTCATGAAAAGAGATATATGAACGCCATTAAGAAGTATGGCTTAGACAGTCCAATGACATATAAGTCCAGACACAGACTAGATGTTGCCATTAAGCGGTTTGAAAAGGAAGTTGGCATTACCTGGCCACTTAAGTAGGCGCTCAATAGATGGCTTACTACCCTAGAGTATTTTATGAAAACGGTGATGATTCTGGTGCCGCCGCCGCCGCTGCTGCCGCTGCCGCTGAACTTGTTCGCAATACTGCCATGGCTACGGCTGAGAGCACAGAGCAACTTGAAAACCTACAAAAAGCATATTCAGAATTATTAAAGGCTGAAAAAGAAGCCGCCGCTGCTCGAGCCGCAGGCAATGAACAACTTGCACAAGCAATTGAAAACGCAAATGCGGCGGAAAGAGAACGGCTTCAGATTAGCGAGCAAGAACTCGATAATCTAAGAGACCGTATAGATAGAGAACAGCAACTTTTAGAAAACCAACAACTGATGCTCAGTTTTGGTGGTCAAATTGTTAACCAAATAAAAGATCAAGTAGTTGCCCTAGATGAACAAAGAAAACAGCTAGGATTAACGACAGGACTATTTGGACAATTTGATCAACAGTTAGCAAGCTCAGTAGCTACCGCAGCAAGGTTTGGCAAAGGCGTTGCCGAAGTCGGTGCAACCATTGGTTCTTTGGCTAGTGGTATGGTTAGTTTTACTCAAATGACAGAACAAAACCAAAAAACTCTTATAGATGGATCTCTGGCATTGCAACAGTTTGGCGTTAACGCTGAAACTTCAGCCAAAGCAAACGACCTTCTCATAGGCAGTTTAAATAGGACAGCCGAAGAGGCGATAGGATTCCAGAAAGACCTAATTGAACTTGGTTCAGAAATAGGGGTCTCGGGTAGTCGACTAGTAGCTCAGTTTGGAGATAACGCTGAGACGTTAGCCAGGTTTGGTGATCGGGCTGAAGAGGTGTTTATGAATCTTGCCAAGACCGCCAAGGCTACAGGTGTTGAGATGAATGAATTGTTTGACCTTGCAAACCAATTCAACACTTTTGACGGTGCAGCTAGTGCTGTCGGCAGACTAAACGCTCAGATGGGAACAAACCTTGATGCTATGTCTTTGTTGACAGAGGAAGATCCGGCAAAACAAGTAGAAATGCTTCGTGATGCTTTCCTTGCGACTGGCAAATCTCTTGAGAACATGACAAAGTTTGAAAAAATGGCTGCCGCTGAGGCGATGGGTATGCCCCTTACTGTACTAGAGAAGTTCCTTGGACCAAAAGAGGAGCAAACGGCGGCGGATAAAAACTTTGAAGAACTCACAGAAAAAACATTGACGTTCACAGACAAAATATCAGCCCTCGGTAAACAATTTTTAACTCTGTTCACTCCTTTAATCTCTGGGCTTGTTGATGTGCTAGACCTTGTAGGTAAAGGGGTTAGCATGATTAGTGAATTCACACAAAAGGTGGCAGAGAATAAAACTGCTGTCTATACTCTTGGCACCATCATGGGGGTAGTGCTTGCACCAGCTATATATGACGCTATTGCGGCGATGGTAAAGAAGTCAGCAACGTTTGTATATGATACGGCAGTGATGACGTACAATGTGGTCGCTTCAAACTTATCTAGATACAGCACCATAGCTAGTACAGTTGCTACCGCCGCACGAACCGTAGCCACGGCTGCCGCAGCAGCAGCGACGGGTCTTTTTACCTTGGTGCTTGGTTCTAATTTGGTTGCTATGATTGGAACTACTGCGGCTGTTGCTGCTGCAACTGTCGGCTTGTTCGCTCTTGAGGCTGTGACATACGCCGTCAACGCAGCCGTTATGCTTTTTAATGCTGCTTTATACGCTAATCCAATTGGGCTGGTTGTTTTAGCAGTTGTCGGTCTAATCGGGGCTTTGTACCTGTTATACGACAATATGGATGCAGTTGGAGAATTCTTTATTGGGATTTGGGATAGCATAACTGGAAAAATACAGGGAGCCATTGATGTTATGGCTAAGGCTGCTGATTTTATGACTTTTGGTCTTTTTGACTTTGCCGGCGATGATAAATCTGAGGAGATTCCTGCTTTGGCAAACGGAACACCAAGTTTTAAAGGTGGTAGTGCTATTGTGGGCGAAAAAGGACCAGAGTTGGTTAATTTGCCTCGTGGTGCCGAAGTTGTGCCCAATGATAAGCTTTCCAATGGGCAATCGACTGTCACACAGACTGCTAACAGAGGTGACAGACCAACAGTGGTGAAATTGATTCTTAACGAGCGAGAACTTGGACAAGCGGTACTAGATGTGCTTGATGAAAAAATGTCTTTGTTTGTAGGTATGGACTAGGAGATATTAAAAGATGAAATTAAGAGACCCAAATGGCTTGTCAATTGATGATGGTATTACAGCCGAAACGTTAAGTTGGGAAAGCGAGGGAATTACTAGCCAACAACGAGAAGAAGCAAAAAGCCCTAGAGACGAGATACCCACAGATCCGGCTGTAGACAGTTTGAACAACCAAGGGTACCAATTGGAAATAACTAGTGTCCATACTGGGCTCACAGTTTCTTTCCCAGCATTTATAACCACATTTGACGACAACTTTTCGTCAACTTGGTCATCTGTTGATGCGTATGGTAGAATGGATTCAATGCCGGTATATCAAAACACTCGTCGGACAATTAATTTGGCGTGGGACGTCCCTTCATTTAGTATTACAGAAGCAAAAAACAATTTTAGAAAACTTGCACTGCTAGAAAAGTGTCTATACCCAGAATACGACTCTGGGGAGAATGGTGCAACAACTATAAAATCAGCACCCTTGTTTAGAATTAAATTTGCAAATTTAATAATGAATGCAGATAATGAAAGAGGGCTGCTGGGTTATATTAATGGGGGCTTTCAAACTCAGCCTGATGTTGATCAAGGTTTTCACATGGAAAACGGGAAAATATATCCAAAAGTATTCTCTTTATCTGTGCCCTTCACGGTTTTGCACGAGCATAGTCTTGGATGGGAAAATGGCACTAAATTTAGGGGTGGCACCGCTGGGTTTCCTTATGGGCAACAAGACCCTACAACTAATCTAGGGAAAGTTTCGTCGCAAGAAAAAAATGAACAAGCTCCAGATAATGTTCGTGAATCTAGAAACAATTTTATACTGGAATAAAAAGAGGTAAAGAATATGGCATCAAGGCTGCAATTAAAGACTGGATTCTTTAACGATGACCCAAATTACAAGAAAGAATTTTTCCAAGAGAAGGGTGTTGAGGCTGTGTATCAATTTGAAACGCAGACTTTGAGATATCCAACCCCAGAGGAAATAAGGTCTCTTAATATTGAAACAGAGATATGGAAACGTGGATCGAAGCTTTTTAAATTAGCACACAAACATTATTCTGACTCTCGTATGTGGTGGGTTATTGCTTGGTTTAACCAGAAACCAACGGACAGTCATTATTCTTTTGGTGATAAAGTTCTTATTCCAAAGCCACTTGAGGTAGTCTTAACGACACTTAGGGTATAAAATGTCAGAAAATAAAACAGACGTAATTACAGACCCAGAGGAGGCGGCTAACGCTGCTCGTATAAATACTCAGTGTTTTTTAATTGAAAACATGGATAGAATTCGTTCTATTACCACACCGCTCTCTAATTTAATTTTAGCAAATCAAGAAATACCTGCATCTGATGTGGTTGGTTTACTTAATCGAGGAAACGATGCAGAAATTTTTCTGACAGCCACCCCTGCTCAATTAGCTTATTTGGTACCAAAAATACAACTTTATATCCCCAGAGACGAAGAAGATGGTAAAGATGATTTGGTGTACTTTGCAGATTATTATCTATCTCCTAGTACAGCAAACCGAACCGAGAGACCTTCCGAATATGATCCAAACTTTCTAGAAACTACTGCTGGAGTGATTTTTAAAGAATCTGGGATGGGAAGAGGAGCAGGGATTTCATCTTTTTCTTATGCCCTGGACAACAAACACCCAGGAACTATAAGCTTTATGGCGAACTTAGAAATAAAGTTTGCCTCTCTCAGAGACCTTGCGGAAGGTCCCTATGTTTCCTTAATATCTCCTACAGCAAGAAAGCTAACTTCAAAGAACTCAGCAGATTCTGAATTAGAACTATTGAAACAAGAAAGAAGAAGATTAGAGGAACAAAGAAAGTTAAGGTATAAAAAAGGTAAAAAAACAAAAAACACTAAAAGTCTCCTTTCGTCAGGAGCTTCAAAACTAAAAGCGATAGTGGGCTGGCAAACACCAAACTTTAAAGATGAATCGCTAATACCCAACGGCGATAAGAAATTTTATGAATCTGTAAAAGCAAACGAAATTGTCATTCTTTTACATTTAACAAAATATAAACTAACCTTTGGGGAAGAAGGGCAGGCAACATTATCAATAGACTACGCTGCCTCAATAGAGGCAGACTTTTCGGGTCCTGGCTCGAGTGTATTCCCAGATGAACAGACAGCGGGCGATCTTAGGGTAGCGGTACGGACAGATAGACTTCAGGGTTTGCAGGACATAGCAATCACCAAAGATGGGACTGCAATCAAAAAGGCTTTCGGACCAGGCTCAACAATAACTCGCCGTCTAACTGCCCCAGGCGCAATATCTTTAGAACAAGAAGACAAAGAGCCGACCTGGCTTCTTGATGGGTTTAGAACGCCTAATAAGGTCCTGAAAGTCCCTAGAACAATTAGTATTGACATGGCGGCTGTCCGAGAAGATCTTGAGCTTTTGGATATAGATCTCAAGATAGAGCAAATTGGGCAAAATCGCCCTCCCGAAATTGAAAAAATTCAAACGGTTATAAATAACACAAAACAAGCGTTAACTTTGGTTGCGGAGAATACCAGAGCAACTAAATATAGATCTTTCATAGACAAGCTCACGGGAACATCAGCGGAAGACTCAAAGATATTAATGTTACAAGTAGAGAACCGATTTTTAGGCAAACAGGCTGAAGGGCAAGTGTTGCCACCGGGAGCAGTAGCAAATAGAAGGATGGGTGCGGCACCTAATTTTTATTCACCCGACACCAGAACAAGAAGCCTCGGCGCAATAGGTGCTGTTATAAACGCAGAAAAAGGGGCAAAAAGAGACGAGACAATTAAAAAGCTAAGAGTAGGAAAAAAACTAAATCCTGCTGCTAGAACAGATGCAGACGTCCATACTTCGGATGCAGGCAAAACAAGAATAGGGTTTATGAGGTTCGGGGATATTGTTAACATTGCCCTTGATAATATACAGGACTATACGGGCAATGATAAAATTAAGCAAAAGATATTTTTAGGAACGGTCGCAATCCCAGTCACCAAGAAATTAGTACCACAAAAATGGAGGTACATTAATATTGCTGATATACCAGTTTCCATTGAGGCTTTTCAGCTTTTCTTTATAGACAGGGTTGTTGGTCCGCAAAAAATAGTATACCCCTTGAAGCTCTTTGTATCAGACTTATTAAAATATTTGCTAGAACCAGCTTTTAATCAATGTAAACTTAATCCGGAGGATGGCGGAGTTAGTTTTGAAACCACTATTATAACAACCCCTGTTAATATGCAAAAGGGTACTATTTTAGGTCTTTCCTCTCCGCTGCTTTCAAACCTTGCAGATAGAGGCTGGAACACAATCATAGAGGCTGGACAAGCTCAGGAATATTTAGTTGTATATTCAGAGGACAAAAGAAGTGGTCCAGGTGATCCACAAAAAGATAAGGAAATGGGTGTGTATCACCTTGTTTTGGGATCAGATCGAGGGTTGGTAAAATCTATCTCTTTTTCTTCAAACGAGAATCCCCACCTTCAGACTCAAAATATAGTTAACGCCGCTAGCGGGGGCAGTCAATTAGGGGTGTTGGCAATGCCCCAAGACGCTACTGTTAATATGATTGGCAACAATCTTTTTAAAACGGGGCAAAGTGTATATATAAACGCAGAATATGCCCTTGGCAGGGAGCGTGCAAGAGAACTTTTACTGGGCGGGTATTATATCATTACAAAGGTTTCTAACTCAATATCTGCTGCCGGCTTCGAGACAACTCTTGATTGTAGGTGGACTAATTTCCCAATTAGTAAAAAACCAGGAGAAAGATAATGACCCAAAGAAAAAGGCAAAGACCTGCATTTTATGGTTCAAACGACAACACCGCATCTGAGTCCTATGTTCAGAGGACTAATTATTCAACTTATGTTGATCAAGTATCTGATCCTGATCTTGGTGAGACCATAGACCTTTGGGGAGAGCACCGCCTATATGGCAAGGTTAGTTCGGATGGCACAACGCTTATCCCAAAAGGAAATAAATTGAAACAACTTAAGTACACTAAGGAAAATCGAACTATTTTTGCTCTCAACTTTGTTGCTGATGCTTGGCAAAAGTTGGTTTTAGATATTCGTGATTATGTAGAAAGAGGTAGAATAGTCGTTGACTCTCCTTATGCTTCACCGCTCGCAACTAGGGGATACGAGGATAGTAACTTATTGTATGATGAGCATATTAGAGAATTAATATATCCTGCAATATCTGAAGAATATTTAACATTAAAAGAAAAGAACAGGCACTCAAAAGACTTTAAGGGGTTTTTAAGCACAATTTCGCCCTTGTTCCGCCAAATTGTAAAAGACTATCCAATAACAAGGAGTGGGTTTATTGAGAGTAACCTTTGTCCGTTATATTGTTCGGGTCTGGTGATAGACTTTGCGGACGAAAAATACTCAGAGGATTTTCCAAAAATTGAGAGATACATCAATGACAATAACTTTTCCTTCTTTGCCGAGTTAGCTAGAAGGCATGGATTTTATATTGATAAGAACATTCCCTTTCGGTTGGTTGCAAATGTATCATCCCCTAATATGCGTCGACATATGGCAAAATACTACGAGCCTGATACCTTGTTTTTTGATAACGTTTGGTTTGAGCATTCATACCGCCAAGATATACCTAATTTAGAGGTTTATTTATTTGACATGTATGAGGCTTTCCGCTCATCTAATCCTTATGTTTTTAGTTACACACAGAGCAGAAACTGTAAAAACGACACAATATCCACATCCCTAAAAAGAACAGAGACCTCATTTGAGGAGGAGTTTGGTGAGCGTGGGAAGTTTACTTCCAGGTGGTATTTGAAAACCTATCTTTTGCTTCGCCGCATAGAGAGGAAGGAAGAGTTTTCTGAAGTCGGTAGTATTTCTGACCTTCGTTTGATATATGATATCTTAGACACTCGTGATTTCTATGAGGCGAATTATTATTTGCACAACCACATCCTAGGAACAAAGAAAACTAATCAGATAAAATAAATCTTTTCTTGAAAAAACACAAGACCTGTGGTAAAGTAAAGAACATTGAAATACTAAGGAACACAATTGCTTTTCCAAACTCTTGATGATAAGGGTGAGTGCGTTGGCATTTATCACAATGGCGACCTTTTATTTGACCTTGAAAATTTCCCACAAGATCTAACTAGAACTTGGTCATATACCTCCTTTCTGGAAGGATATCGGGGTGTTGATTATGCAGAGTTGTATGCTTTTGGTAAAAGCTTGGATGAAGTTTGCCCTGAGCACCTCAAGGAACAATGGAAAGACTTAAGAACAAAAAGATCAGCCCTAATCCGTTCGCTGGCAATTTCAAAAATAAACTTACAAGAAAACTGCTTGTTCGACGTTTTGCCTCCTTGGTTTCTAAAGAAATATTGCGAGGTAAAGAATCAGATTTCAAATCATGTGATAGAGTCTTGTCCCAAGCCCCCAAATTATAGGCATCTGTTTTCTGTTGCTAAGATGCTGGCAGAAATTAAAGAGCAGGAACTTAATGTTGATATTTCTGACCTAAAGAACAAGCCACCAACTCTGGCAATTGCAAACTTGATAAGGAAAGTCAACAGTTGCGCTCCCTATGTTCATTATAAACAGTTTGGCACCATTACTGGCAGGTTGACAACTAGACCAGCTACTTTTCCAATATTGACTTTGAAGAAAGAACATAGGTCAATACTGAAGCCAACTAACGATTTTTTTCTGGAGCTTGATTTTAATGGAGCAGAGATTAGAGTATTATTGGGGCTTCTGGGACTTGAACAACCACAAGAGGATGTCCATCAGTGGAACATAGAGAACGTATTCGATAATGAACTTGATCGTCCGTCTGCCAAAGAGACCTTCTTCGCTTGGCTATATGGAAGTCACTCTCCAAAGTTGGCAAAGTATGTGAACAGACTAAACAAGAATTACGACAAAGACACCTTGGTCAATAACCACTGGGACGGCGAATATATTAGAACTCCTTTCGCCAGAGACATTAAGTCAGACCAGCATCATGCCTTAAACTACTTGATTCAATCTACTGCTGCTGATCTAGCTCTTGAGCAGGCTGTGAAAATACGAGATCTTATTCGTGGACGAAAAAC
>MDSV01019730.1_pt1 | contig 10557 bp, 6 predicted proteins | sample 810851 | NCBI WGS metagenome assembly MDSV01 (sample SAMN05326640, study PRJNA326480) | marine metagenome | isolation source: seawater | place: Atlantic Ocean: North East | collected 2012 | reverse complement strand
TGTGGGATAGGTGTCTGATTTGGAGCGATTTTCAAGGCCAGATCCTGGCGAACGAAGAGACGTTGTCAATGTCAATCGAGATACTGGGGAAAAGACGAGAAAAATCACGCCTTTCAGTCAGTTTTACTTTAATCGATTGTTGTCTTGAGCCGTGGGCCCTTTGGGTGTAGGGCGTGATTTCTTGTGGTCTTGTTGCAGAGTTCTTGCGCGATCGACATGTTGAAAAGCGGCCTAACAACAACGATGTGTTTACCATTCATCGTATTCAATTCATCATATTCAATGTTTGTGCCCCAGTTGGAAAGGTGAAGGCCTGATGTTGAAGCTAAAACTATTTTATTGCCAATGCATCACTTTTACTGGTGCGGCAAATTTCAATCGATCACAGGAGAATTTATTTTGAATGGCGTTGTTTTGTAAATCCATTTGTGAATCGGCTGTTGCCGAACAATATGCTGTTGGACAATGGGTTCTATTTTATCAGCTGTCACTTCTGTGTACCAAATTCCATCTGGCCATACAACAAGGACTGGCCCTCGTTTACATATTCTCAGGCAGTCAACTTTGCTTCTTAAAACAATCCCTTCTGGTCGCTTGGTGTTTTCAAGGCCGAGCTCGCGTATGACTCTTTTGAGTTCATTCCAGGTTGCGATTCCTGTGGTTGGATCACAACACTTCTCTTTTGTGGGGGTTGCGCAAAGCAGCAGATGATGGCTGATCTGGGTCTGCATCATCGCCGACCCAATCAAGCTGCCAAGGAGGCTGCTGGTATGCGCCGGGCTCCTCGCTTCACTTGTTCTCGGACGGACTGGCGAGCCCATTGATCAACAGTCAGGACATCTTCCAGCTGGGGCTGGGACATCAGGTCAGCCTTGTGTTGTTCACAGGCTGCTTCGATGACCACCGGAATGTCGAGAAAGTGAATGCGTTCTTCGAGGAACTGCGCCACGGCTTCTTCATTGGCTGCATTCATCACTGCCGGCATTGTTCCTCCGGCGCGTCCGGCGTCATAAGCCAGCTTCATGCAGGGGTATTTCTCTGGGTCTGGCGCGCGGAAGCTCAGTTGCCCTACTTCGGTCAGATCCAGTCGTCGCCAAGGGGTTTCAAGGCGTGAAGGCCAGCTCAGGCAATACAGAATCGGGAGTTTCATATCCGGCCAACCCAGTTGGGCCAGAACAGAGGAGTCCGCCAGTTCAATCATCGAATGGATGATGCTCTGGGGATGGATCACGATTTCGATGTGGTCATAGTCCAGCCCGAAGAGGTAATGCGCTTCGATCACCTCGAGCCCCTTGTTCATCAGGGATGCCGAATCCACAGTGATTTTGCGGCCCATGCTCCAGTTGGGATGGCTCGTCGCATCGCTCACCGTCGCCTTTGCCAGATCTGCAGCTGACCAGTCACGGAAGGCACCCCCCGAGGCAGTGAGCTGAATTCGTCGCAGGCCTGGTGTGGGGATGCCCGTCGACAATCTGGCGTTCTCTGCCCAGGGGGTGCCCTGCAGGCACTGGAAGATTGCTGAGTGTTCGGAATCAGCCGGCAGCAGTCTGCTGCCGCTTTTTTTCAATTCCGGCAGCACCACAGGCCCTGCGGCGATCAGAGTCTCCTTGTTAGCCAGTGCCAGATCCTTACCCGCCCGGATCGCCGCCAACGTTGGTAACAGGCCTGCACAGCCCACAATGCCCGTGACAACAAGATCGGCGGAGTCCCATGCCGCAGCAGTGTTCAATCCGTCGGGTCCACCCACCAGTTGCGGCGCTTTTGCACCGTTGATGCCGACATCATTCAGCCGCTGCTCCAGCTCCAGCAACAGGTCAGGGTCTGCAAGGGCCACCACCTCAGGCTGATGACGCTGTATTTGCGTGACCAGCAACTCAAGGTTGCGACCGGCTGTCAGCGATACGACTCGAAACTGCTCTGGGAATTCCTCAGCGATCTGCAGGGTCTGGGTGCCGATCGAGCCTGTGGAACCCAGCACGCTGATGGATTTCACGCAGAACCTGCAAGTGGGACCACTCTCCCATTAGGCCCCCGAAGCGCTGGCAAGCTGTTCTACAACTCGGTATCCGCAGGTGGCAAAGGAACAGTGGCGTTCCGGTTTGGGCTTTGTGCTGGCAGCAGCAGGGAGTGCCGTGGGTTTGGGCAATCTCTGGGGCTTTGCTTACCGGGCCTCCCAGGGTGGAGGTGGGGCCTTCCTTCTGCTCTATTTATTGATCGTTCTGGTGGTGTGTCTGCCGGTTTTGGTGGCTGAGATGGTGCTGGGGCGCAGCACCGGCAACAGCCCGCTGCTGGCACCGGTGACCGCAGCGGGCCGACGTTGGCAACCGATGGGTTGGTTGTTCGTTCTGGCCGCCAGCGGAATCCTGGCTTTTTATGCCGTTCTGATGGGCTGGACCGGCGCCACGCTGGTGCAGACCCTGAGTTTGGGACTGCCCTCGGACATCGCACAGGCGGAAGCCTTTTTTGCCGGCCTCAGTGGAGGTAGAGCTGCTTTGATCGGGCAGTTGCTGAGCCTGGTGGCGACAGCTGTGGTGGTGGCAGCGGGCGTGCGGGGTGGCATCGAGCGCCTGTCGCGCTGGGGCCTCCCGCTGCTGTTTGTTCTCTTGATCGGGCTGGCGGTCTGGGCTTCTGGGCTCGACGGTGCCGTAGAGGGGTATCGCACATTTCTCCTGCGATGGGACAGCGCTGAACTGACCAACCTCACAACGATCCGCAACGCCTTCACCCAGGCGTTCTTTTCGATCGGCACGGGAATCGGTTGCATCCTGGCCTATGCGGCCTACCTGGATCGAAAAGCCCATCTGCCTCGAGAAGCAGTGGCTGTTGTGGGAATGGATACAGCCGTTGGCGTATTGGCTGGGATGGTCACCTTTCCTGTGGTGATCAGCTTCGGACTACAGGAGGTCGTCAGCGGATCCACCCTTGGAACAATCTTCATTGCACTGCCGACGGGCCTGTCCTCCCTGGGTTCCGCAGGTCAACTGGTGGCTGTGCTGTTTTTCGGCCTGGCGTTGATCGCGGCACTGACTTCGTCGGTGTCACTGCTGGAGGTGCCAGTGTCGTGTTTGATCGATCGGCTTGGCTGGAGCAGAGCCCGCGCGGTCTGGGTGTCTACAGCGCTGATTTTTGTTGCAGGTCTGCCCGCAGCCACGTCGCTGGATGTTTTGGGTTGGATGGACTCCGTTTTTGGTGGCCTCTTGTTGATTCTGGGCGGCCTGCTGTTGGCGCTCCTGCTTGGATGGGTCGTTCCGAACCGCTTTCAGGATGATCTGGAGGGGTCGGGAACTCCAGTTCCGCTGCAGCGGCTTCTTCTGGTCATGCTCCGCTGGGTCTCACCGCCTGTGGTAGCGGTGGGACTTGTCATCAGCCTGGTGGATCTGGTGAATGGTTGAAGGCCGATTAGGCGTTGGGGTCGGGTTGGTCCTTCATCAGCTCCTGCATTTTGCGAATGCGAATGAGCATCTTTTGCCAAACCTCAAGTTTCCAGCTTTCCTCGGCGTCGCCACCGCCGGCCAGCTGAGCCTGGGCTTCTAATTTGGTGTCAAGGTCTTCGCCCGCTTCAAACGCCTTCATCAGCTCCATCTCGAGCTTGGCGGTCTCCATGAAATTGAGTCGCTTCAACCAGAGCATGAATCGTTATGGGTTGGAACTGAAGTCTGCCTTGATTCAGCGGCGGATCCACTCGGTCACGCCGCCGGGCTTGTCAATCAGCTCAATCCCCTTGGCGGTGAGGTCATCTCGGATGCCATCGGCCTCTGTGTAATTTTTGGCCGCCTTGGCCGCGCGTCGCGCTTCGATCGCCGCTTCGATCGCTGCATCGTCCACTTCGGCTGTAGAGGATTCACTTTCCTGGCGCAGTCCGATCACTGCAGCGAGGTTGCGTAGCAGGTTCCATCGGCTGGCGAGCTTGTCCAGCGTTTCGGCTGGTAGTTCTGCCGCATCGCCACGATCCAGTCGGTTGGCCAGAGCTCTGAGCGGCTTGGCCAGATCAAACAGCACAGCCAGTGCCCCCGAGCTGTTGAGATCGTCGTCCATGGCGTTGATGAAACGCTGTTCGAGTCCCTGCAGCTCCTCGCCGCGAGGGCTGCCCTGATGGGTTGCAGCACCGTCTGCCAGGGGAGAGACGCCTCTCCATCCCAGGCTTTTGCCATGGCGATCGCCTAGCCCGATGGCCGCATTGAGGCCTTTCCATCCGGTGCTTGCCGCCTCCAGAGCTTCAGCTGTGAAATCGAGTGGCTTGCGGTAATGCGCCTGGAGAACAAACAGCCTCAACGTCATCGCTGAAACACCGCTGTCGAGAAGAGCTCGGATCGTTGTGAAATTGCCGAGCGACTTTGACATTTTTGTTCCGCCGACATTGACCATGCCGTTGTGCATCCAAACGCGGGCTAGCTGGGCTTCATTGGCTGTTTCCGACTGAGCAATTTCATTCTCATGATGTGGGAAGACAAGATCTCCTCCGCCGAGATGGATATCAATGGTTTTGCCGAATTCTTCGCGAACCATGGCTGAGCATTCGATGTGCCATCCAGGACGACCGCGGCCCCAGGGAGAGTCCCAGCCTGGTTCCCCGTCTTTGGTTTTTTTCCAGAGGGCAAAATCGAAGGGGTGTCTCTTGCGTTCTTCTTCTCCTTCTTTGGTTCGGCCGCTGGCTCCCTGTTGTTGCTCGGCAGGGTCTCTTCCACTCAGCTGGCCATAGTTCTTTGCTTTGGAAATATCGAAATACACATCTCCTTCGGAGCTATAGGCCGCTCCTTTGGTTTCAAGTTCTTTGATAAGAGTTTGAATGCCAGGAATGCAGCATGTTGCACGCGGCATCTTGTCTGCAGGGAGAATGTGTAAGCGAGCCATGTCGATTTCAAAGGCTTTGATATTTTTTTCGCTGACGTCCTCCATCGTTGATCCTTCGGAATTGGCCTTGTTTAATATTTTGTCGTCAACATCTGTGTAGTTCTGGACAAAGGTGACGTCATAATTGCTCCAGATGAGATAACGCCTCAATACATCCCAGTTGATGTAACTGCGCGCATGGCCCAGATGGCAAAGGTCGTAAACCGTGACCCCACAGCAATAGATCATTGCCTTGCCAGCCTCCAGCGGTTCGAAGTCTTCGGTGCGATTGCTCAGGCTGTTTGTGAGGCGCAGTGGCAAAGGTCTGATCGGGCTCTCCAAGGAGATTACGGCCGCCTACAACCCAGCCACTCTTGAGCCGTCCTGTTTCCGCAGTGTTGCTCCCGATCAGTGGTCTTCATTGCTTCTCGGCGGTGCCGGGCGCAGGCCGAAAGCCCTCCGGATGCATGTTGGTGGTGATTGACAATGCAAAGGCTAAAAGTTTTTGGTGTCGAGGTTTGATGTTGCTTTTTTCTGAGTTGACTCGGGATGATTCAATAGTTTTGGTTTACTTTATTTAGTAGCTTTCTGTTCCTTGTTCTAAAACAATTAAGCCGGGCCGGAATTGTCCGTGCGCGCGTGTGGTTTTGAGTGGATTTGGTTGGTTTTGCCTTTTAAAGTTCTGGCTTAAGTAGCCGATGGTTAGTGCTGGCCGCTTTGTGGGGGATCAGTTGCTTGCTGGTCCGTTTATTTCGCTTCCATCCAGTTGGCTCCAGCCCCCGTTTCGGCGACTAAGGGCACACTGAGCTGCACTGCATTCTCCATGGTCTGCACCACAAGGGCCCTGGTGGTTTCCAGGGCGTCCGGCGACACTTCCAGAACCAGTTCGTCGTGCACCTGCAAAAGCAGCTGAGTTGGTAAGCCCCGATTTTGCAGTTCTGTTTGCAACTGCACCATCGCCACCTTGATGATGTCTGCACTGGATCCCTGGATCGGTGCATTGGCCGCTGCACGCAGTTGCTGCGCTTCCATGCCGCCTCGACGCGCTACATCCAGGTCGATCTCCAGTGGATCCTTGCCGAGCAGACGCCCGAGGCCATTGCGATCGAAATGGAAGGGTCGCCTGCGGCCGAGGATTGTTTCCACATAGCCGCGGCTGAGGGCAAGCCGTTCCTGTAACTCCAGAAAAGCGAAAACCTTCGAGTAGCGCTGTTTGTATTTGGCCAGGAACTCCTTCGCATCCGCCTGACTCACACCGGTCTCTCTGGCGAAGCGTTGAGCCCCCATGCCATAGATCACCCCAAAGTTGATGGTCTTGCCGAGTCGTCGTTCGTCGGGGCTGATCTCGTCTTTATCCAGCAGCAGCCGAGCCGTGAGCGCATGCACGTCATCGCCACTGCGATACGCCTCCTGAAGCACCTCTTCGCCAGAAAGGTGGGTGAGGATGCGCAGCTCGATCTGGGAATAGTCAGCACTGAGCAGGGTCCAGCCGTCCTGAGGCAGGAAGGCCTTGCGGATTCTCCGGCTGTACTCGGTGCGTACAGGGATGTTCTGCAGGTTGGGGTTGCTGCTGCTCAGCCGACCTGTCGCCGTCACCGCCTGGTTGAAATCGGTGTGGACCCGTCCTGTTTCCGCTTCCACCAGCTGGGGCAGGGCATCGATGTAGGTGCTTTTGAGTTTGCTCAGCACCCGGTGCTCCAGCACGAGCGGCACTACGGGATGGTCATTGCCGAGTTTCTCCAGCACGGTGGCGTCGGTGCTGAATCCTGTTTTGGTGCGGCGGGATTTCTTGCGATCCAGCCCCAGGGTGTCGAACAGCAATTCCCCCAGCTGTTTGGGAGAGGCCAGGTTGAAGTCCACCCCGGCAGCCTCCTTGGCCTCGTGTTCCAACCGCTGCAAGGTGCTGCCCATTTCTGTTGAGAGGCCTTGCAGGTAAGGAACGTCGATGCGGATGCCGGTGGCTTCCATCCGGGCCAGCACTGGCTCTAACGGCTGCTCCACCTGTTCGAGCAGTTGCAGCAGTTGTGGACCCATCGAATTGAGTTGATTGCGCAGGAGCAGGGCCAGCCGTCGGGTGACGTGCACGTCCATGCCGCAATAGAGGCTGGCGGGCTGCAGTGGTACATCGGCGAAGGTTTGTTTTTTGCCGACCAAATCCGTGAAGGAGGTGGGCTGGAAGCCGAATTCACGCTCCGCCATCAGCTCCAGACCGTGCTTGGCAGCGGCATCGCGCAAATAATCCGCCAGCAGCGTGTCGATCACAACGCCCTCCAGGGCCACACCGTGACGCAGCAGAATCAAGCGGTCGTACTTGGCGTTCTGGAGTGTTTTGGGGTGGTCGTTGCTGGCCAGCCACGGCGCGAGGGCGGTGAGCACCGTCTCCAGCGGCAGCTGCTCTGGGCTGCTGTCATCACTGCCTTTGTGTCCCAGTGGGATGTAGGCGAGCTCATTGAGGCCGTCCCCCCAACAGAGTCCGATCCCGACCAGTTCAGCCTTGAACGGATTGAGATCCGTGGTTTCGGTATCCAGGGCCACCGGTGCCGCGGTGTCTCTGCAGTTCATCACTCGCTCCACCAGGACGCCCAGAGCGGCCTGGTCTTGGATCAGCTGGGGCCTGAGCTGAGGAAGGATCGGCTCGGATTCTTCGGCCGCGGGTGACGCATCAGTGGATGTTGCTGTGACCGTTTGAACAGCCTTTGTTTCAACGTTCGCTGCATACCCCCCCGCTGAAAAGGCTGCGACAAATCCACCGACCTGACGCAGCAGGCTGTTGAGCTCGAGGTCTTCTAGGCAGGCACTGAGACCATCGGAATCAACATCTGTCAGCGGCAGCGATGGTTCCTCCGGAAGAGGGATGTCCACCAAAATTTCAGCGAGCATGCGCGAGAGATAGGCGTTGTCGCGATCGCTGCGAAGCTTTCCTTTGAGCGCTCCTTTGATGGCTCCACGGCTGGCCTTGGGGCCTTCCGCTTCAACGGTCAAAAGAGTGGCGTAGACGGCATCAAGATCGATGTTTTCTTTCAACAGGTTGATGGCCGTCTTTGGGCCCACCCCACGAACGCCGGGAATGTTGTCCGAGCTGTCGCCGGTGAGAGCTTTCAGGTCAACCACTTTGTTGGGCATCACTCCGAGCTTGCCCAGTACTCCCTCCTCGCGGATCAGCGTTGGACCGCTGTTCCTGGCGTATGGCCCTCCGCCCATGTAAAGCACCGCAATGTCTCGGCTGTCATCAACCAGCTGAAACAGATCGCGATCCCCGGACAGTATTCGTACCCCCCAGCCCTCATTGGCGGCACGGTTGGCCAGGGTTCCCAGCACGTCGTCAGCCTCAAAACCCGGTGCCATGCAGAGGGGGAGTTTGAGCTGAGAGCGGAGGATCTGCTGGAGTTGTTCGAGGTCCTGAAAGAAGACCTCCGGCGCCACATCCCGGTGCGCTTTGTAATTGGTGTCCGCCTTGTGCCGAAAGGTGGGCTCGGCGGTGTCGAAGGCGATTGCAACCCCCTGCGGTTTCAGGTTTTTCCCGTTGTCCAGCAATGCCTTGAGGAAGCCGTAGGTCACGCTGGTGGGCCGCCCATCCTTGGTGGCCAGTCCACCTTCTCCCCCTTTGCTGAAGGCATAGAAACTGCGGAAGGCCAATGAATGGCCATCAATCAGCAGCAGCAGAGGTTTGGTGGCAGCCTCGGGCATGAAAAGGGGGCGGAAAGCGTCGGGGTCAGTCGCGGCTATCGGCCCAGGGGGGCAGGTCGATGAACACGCGTGTTCCCGCTTCAAGGCCCTTCAGGATCGCAGTCTGATCTCCACTGCTGTTGCCCAGTTCCACGGACTGGAAGACGGGCTTCTGCTGGCTGTCGACCAACAACACGCCGGCTTGACCGTTTTCGGTCACGATCGCGACCGTTGGGACCAGGGTTCGGGGCTTGCTGCGGCCGGTTTTGAAGTTGATGTCGGCGGTCATGCCGATCAACAGCTTCAGCGGGGGGTTGATCAGTTCAAGCTTGACTTCAAAGGAGGTGACGTTGTCCTGTTTGACAGCTCTCGGGGCAATTTCACTGACGCGTGCGTCAAAGCGTTCGTCGGGGTAAGCATCAACTCGGATGCTGGCGGGTTGCCCGATGGCAATGCGTCCGATGTCGCTTTCTGGCACGCGAGCCGACACCTCCAGACCGCTGGAGAGCTCCACGATCGAGGAGCTGGTGGCTCCAGCTGTGGCAGACGCCGTTGTGGTGGGCGTGACGAAAGCCCCGGGTTCGGCGTAACGCGCCGTGATGGTGCCCGCAAAAGGCGCACGAATCTTCTGCTCACCTTGTTCATGTTGCAGCTGCTCGATGCGTTCACGGGCTGCAATCACAGCGGCCTGGTTGCCCAACATCTGGTTTTCGACTTCGCTGAAGGCATCAGCGCTGATCACACCGGCCCGATACAGCTTGCTTTGTCGCTCAAAATCATCCTGCCTTCTGCGGTAAGTCGCCTCCGCCTGGCGCAAGAGAGCCTGCCGTTCCTGCAGGCGGTCTTCGAGGTTGCCGGGATCCATCAGGGCAAGAAGTTGGCCCTGCTCTACCGAATCGCCTTCATCCACAAGGAGCTGATCGAGGACGCCCTGCTGGCGTGGACTCACGTTCACCTTCTGTACCGCCAGCAGCTCACCGCTGGCAGTGATCAGGCCGGAGAGCACTCCGCGCTCAGCTGAGGTGACATAAGGAGTTAAGTCCTGTTGGTTGGCAGATAACGGACCGAAGCGCAGCAGAGCCACGCCACCAGCCAGCACCAGGCTGGCTATAGCAATTGTGATCGGTTTGGGTCGTCTGATCCTCCGCTTGATGGAGCCATCGACAGCGTCCAGCTGCGGATCGGTTTCAGGTCGTCGCAGTGCCTGCAAGATGGGGCCACAAAACTTCACAACATTCTCGCCGCTCGCCGGTAGATTCCGCCGATGCTTAAAGCCGGAATCGTCGGATTGCCCAATGTCGGCAAGTCCACTCTGTTCAACGCTTTGGTGGCCAATGCCCAGGCCCAGGCTGCCAATTTCCCGTTCTGCACCATCGAGCCGAACGTTGGCACGGTTGCGGTTCCCGATGAACGCCTCGACCGGCTGACTCAGCTCAGCAAGAGTCAGAACACGATTTCGACCCGTATGGAGTTCGTCGATATCGCAGGCTTGGTGAAGGGGGCCAGTCAGGGCGAGGGTTTGGGGAACAAATTCCTCGCGAATATTCGTGAGGTGGATGCACTTGTCCATGTGATCCGTTGTTTCGAGGATGACGACGTCATCCACGTGTCCGGCTCCATTGGCCCTGCCCGTGATGCGGAGGTGATCAACATCGAGCTTGGTCTGGCGGATTTGGCACAGATCGAGAAGCGGCGCGAGCGTCTTAAAAAACAGGCCCGCACCAGCAAAGAAGCTCAGGTGGAGGATGCCGCTCTCGAGCGGATCCAGGCGGTTCTTGAAAATGGTGGTGCTGCCCGCAGCGTTGAGCTCAGCGAGGACGAGGCAGGGATGGTCAAACCCTTGGGTTTGTTGACGGCCAAGCCGATCATCTACGCCACGAATGTGAGTGAAGAGGATCTTGCCGATGGCAACGGCTTCTGCGAGGAGGTGAAAGCTTTTGCTGAAAAGGAAGGAGCTGAAACGGTTCGAATTTCAGCGCAGGTGGAGGCTGAGCTCGTGGAGCTTAGGGATGAGGAGACGGCTGATTATTTGGAGGGATTGGGGGTCAGTGAAGGGGGGTT
>MDSV01094318.1_pt1 | contig 10558 bp, 10 predicted proteins | sample 810851 | NCBI WGS metagenome assembly MDSV01 (sample SAMN05326640, study PRJNA326480) | marine metagenome | isolation source: seawater | place: Atlantic Ocean: North East | collected 2012 | reverse complement strand
TGTTCTTAGAATTATAAAAGACAAGCACAAAGAAAATTGGGAAAGATTTTTAAAAACATCAACAAAATCGAGCGTTGAAACTCTTTTAACTAATGAAGGTATTTATTCTATATTTGAAAATGTGAAGGGAAGAAATATGATGTATCTAGTCTCCAATTTACATCCAAAACATTCTTTTCATCCTTCATATGCATCATGGGGATATCTATGGGATTTAAGAAGAGATCCAGAACCTTTATTAAATCTATCAGTTAATCAATTAAGAGATACATTGAAAAAAATCAGCCCAAAAGCGTTAAGAGTTTTAAAAACAAACAAAGCACCAGTAGTTTTAGATAAAGAGTTTGCTTTAAAACAAAAACCCTATTCAGAGTTGGATTTAAAGACAATTAAAAAGAGAGCACATTTAGTAAGAAATAGTGAAAACTTTTGCAAAAATATTCAAATAATAAATAGAGAGGCTGCAGAGGAAAAAGAACAAACAAAAACTCAAGAGGATTTATTGCCTGAGGAAACTTTATATGAAAAATTTATTCCTAACAGAGATACAGCTCTATTCAAAACATGGCATAGCTCATCATGGGAAGATAAACTGAGACTATTAGACAAATTCCAAGATAAAAGATGCAGTTGGTTTGGACAAAAAATAATTTATCAAGAAGCTCCACAAATTTTACCACCTGATTTATACAAAAATATCAAAAGTGAAATAGCCAGAAGAATTTTAAGTAAAAATAAAGAAAAATGGCAAACTGTAAATATGGCTTATACTGAAATTGATTACTTAAGAGATCAGGCCTCAAATAGAGATGATGAAGATGAATTGAAAAAATTAAATGAAATAAATCAATTTATCATGTCAATTGAAAAAAAATATGAAATAGCGTAGTTGACATTAATGATAATAATTATAGATATTAACTATGCTTTCAGATTTTAAAGATGAAGATTTTGATAATAAAATCAAAAATGAAGATATCTCTGTAATTCAATTTAGCGCAGCTTGGTGTGGCCCATGTAAAGCTTTAAAGCCTGTTATGGACAAACTAGCAGATGAATTTAAAAGTAAAGCCAATTTTTACTATGCAGATATTGAGGATGGTGGAATTAACACAGGGAGTGCAGCAGGTATTAGAGGTGTACCAACAGTGATAATATATAAAAAGGGTGTTGAGGTAGATAGAAAAGTCGGTGGAGTCCCTGAAAGTAATATGAAAGAATTTTTAGAGAAAAATATTTAATTCAAGTTCAAAAATTCTCCACTTAAATATAGAGATCCTGTAATTAATAAAAGATCATTATCTTTTAAAGGCACTGATCTGATTGCCTCTTGAATACTTTCTTTATACTGAACATTATTAAAATTCTTAAATTTTTCTTTTAACTTTTGACCACTAATAGCATTTGGTTGGTTAGGTATGTCTATTGTAGTTAAAGATGAAATATCCTTAAAATAACTTATGTATTTTTCATGATCTTTATTTGCCATCATTCCTATAATAACATGCTTGTTACAATCTAGAGTTTGAAGATATTCATTTAAAACTCTGGCACCGTCTTCATTGTGACTTCCATCTAATAACAATCTGTTATTTCTAGTTAAATTTTTAAGTTTTCCCGATTTTATTTCTTGTAACCTAGCTATGCTCTCAATTTTTTTTATTCCATTTTTGATATCATCATCTTTTAAATCAATATTTAATTGTCTCAAAGATGCTATTGCTGTTGAAATATTCTCTAATTGAAACTGACCTAAAATATTTGGCAATGGAAGTTTTAAGCCACCAAATTTATCCTCATAATAAAAGAAACCATTTTCTCCACTTGAATAACTAAAATCCTCATTAAAAAATAATTTTTTTGAAGAATTTTTTAAAATTGCTTTCTTAATATATTTTGTTGTTTCTGGAGAATTTTGTTTAGCAACAATTATTTTAGATTTTAAAAGTGATGATGTTTTTTCAAATACAATTCTTTCTATTGTTTGTTGTTTTTTTGGTAACCAATCAAGATGATCCTTACTTATTGAACATACAATACTAGCTAAATTACTTTTAAGGATATTGGTTGCATCAAATCGATGAAACAAACCCGCTTCAATTAAATTTATGTTATTGGGGTATTGAGCAGCCTTATAGAAGTAACAAGCACTAAGCACTTCAAAAAAAGTCAGAGGTTTATTATCATTTATTTTTTCTACTTCCTCAAAAAGATCAATCAATTCATTATCATTTAATTTTTGATTATTGAAAATAAATCTTTCATTAATTTTTTGAATATGAGGGCTGGTATAAACATTGCACATTATTTTTGCCTCTTTCAAAATTGAGAACATAGCATTTATTGTTGATTGTTTACCATTAGTACCCACTACAGATATTGCTTTAATTTTATCTTGGGGATCTCCTAATTTTTGACAAAGGCTTTTTATACGATCTAAGCTTAGATCAATTTCTTTAGGATGCAGCTTTTGTAAATGACAAAGAATTTTCTGAAGTTTCATTTTTTTCAGTGCTTATATCAGAATTTTTCTTTAACAATATTGATAATAAAGTTGATATTCTTTCTGGAAGATTTTTTCTTTCTACAATAGTGTCTATAAAGCCAGTTTTTTCTACATATTCACTTTTTTGGAAATCTTCTGGTAATTCTTCTTTCACTGTCCCTTGAATAACTCGGGCTCCAGCAAAAGCCACTAAAGCTGCTGGTTCTGCTAAATGAATATCACCTAACATAGCATATGAAGCAGTTATTCCCCCTGCGGTTGGGTCAGTTATACAAACTAGATAAGGTAATTTTTCTTTTTTGAGTTCACTTATTGCAAGAGTAGTTCTGGTCATTTGAGATAGAGAAATTAAACTTTCCATCATTCTCATTCCACCACCTGCGCTGAAGCATAAGAAAGGAGTTTTATTTTCTATTGCATATTGAATACCATATAAAAAAGCTTCTCCTTCAGCTGCAGCCATAGATGCACCCAAAAAATCAAAATCAGAAGCAACAGCAGTAATTTTTATACCATTTAAAGATCCAGCCACAACCATCATACCACACTCCAATCCCGTTTTTTTTCGAGCAGTTTTCAACCTTTCTTTATAAGATTTTGAGTCTGACCAATTTAATGGATCGTCTTTTGGTATAGGTGTTTTAAATATTTCATAATTATTTTTTCCAAACAAGATATCAAATCTTTGTCTGGGTTTAATTCGATGATGACGATTGCAATCTGGACATACAAAAAGATTTTCTTCGAGTTCCTTTTTTAAAATTGGTCCTTTGCAACAAGAAGTCCAATCACTATTTGCAATATCTTCTTTCGTAGCTCTCTTATGTATTGCAGTCTTTATTTTTTCACCTGCTTTTATTATTTTTGTTATCCAATTCATTTAATTTTATATTTTAGTCTTTTAACTATATTAGTAACATTTTTGACTATATTTTGTCTTTTTTTTAAAGATACAGTAATTTCTCTGCAAATTGCGCTTCCTACCACTAATCCATCAGCTTTTTTGAGAGATTTTATTGTTTTTTCGGTAATACCGAATCCTATTACCACATTTTTTCTTAAATTTTGATCTTTGATTTTTTTGTATTCGTTTAAGATTTTGTTTGGAGAAACTTTTAATTTACCCCCAGTTGTTGACAACATGCTTATGTAATAAAGCATATCATGGGAGTCATTAACAATTTTTTTTAATCTTGATTTTGATGTTGTAGGTGAGATGAGCTGGATAAAATTTATATTATTTTTTTTACATTTTTGTGAAAAGATTTTATTTTCTGGATAAGGTAAATCTACAACAATTAAACCGTCAACTTTTGATTTTTTACATTTTGCAATAAATTTATTTTCATTGTACTGAAAAATCATGTTATAATACCCCATTAATATAATTGGCTTATCTTTTTTGACCTTTTTAAAATTAGATACAATTGAAAAAACATCATTTATTTTAATACCATTTTTAATTGCTCTATAAGAACTTGTTTGAATTTGGCCACCGTCTGCGATGGGAGTATTGTGTGGAAATCCTAATTCACAAATATCTGCATAATTTGAAATTGATTTTAAAATTTCTAAAGATCTTCTTTTAGTATTATCTCCTGCAACAGTATATGTAATTAAAGCTGGCCTATTTTCTTTTTTTGCTTTTTTAAAAGATTGATTAATTAATGATTTTTTCATTAACTTTTACCCAATCTTTTTTTAAGTATGTCTCTGTCTTTTTTAGCATCACCACAAGAATTTACTATTAAGATTGTGTCTTTTTTTAAATTAGGAGCAATCTTAATAGCCTCAGCAAAAGCATGACTTGGCTCTAAACTTGGATTCAATTTCTCAAACCTTGTTACCATTTTATATGCATTCAAAGCTTCTTCATCTGTTGCAAAAGTATATCTTGCTCTCTTGGTGTCTTTTAAAAAACAATGAATTGGACTAACACCAGGATAATCTAATCCTGCACTAATTGACTCGGTCTCCTGAATTTGACCTTCATTATTTTGACAAACATAAGAAGCAGCACCATGTAAAATTCCAATTTTTGCATTTCTACTTAATGGGGCTGCGTGCAATTTTGATCTTTTGGGACCTCCAGCCTCGACTCCAATTAATTCAATATTCTTTTTGTTATAATCAATAAATTCACTCCAAAAACCATAAGCTGAGCTTCCTCCCCCTACACAATTTATAAGTTTTATTTTTTTTGGTATCTTTTTAAATTCATTTTTTAATTGTATTATAAGCTCTCTTGAAATTTGAGCAGTACTCCATCCACAAATTTTTACAAAAATATTAGGGCCCACCGTCGATCCGACACACATATGAGTATTATCACAATTTGAAACCCAATATCTCATACATTCACTTACTGCATCAACCAAAGTTTGACTTCCAGAATAAACAGGAATAATTTCTGCTCCATTTCGCTTTATTGCATCACAGTTAGGTTTTTGTCTTTTAATATCTTTAGCTCCCATAAAAATTTTGCATTTTAAACCAAATTTTTTAGCAGCCATGCTCAACATTTTGCCCGCGTATCCTGCACCTGTATCTCCAACTATATATTTTTTTCCCATGGATTTACAAATTAGTGCATGAACTGTTGCATTATAAATTTTATGAGCACCACCATTGGCTTCTGAAACAACTTTAGCCCAGATTTGTGCACCACCCAAATGATTGGTTAAATTTTCTAATTTTATAAAGGAAGTTGGAGATCCTATGTAATTTTTAAAATAAAAATCTCTTTTTTTTATAAATTTTTTATTTTTTCTAAGATTATCAAATTCTTTAGTTAAATCCTCAATTGGTTTTTTTAGTGTTTCAGGAATAAAACTTCCTCCAAATTTTCCTCCCCAAAACCCTAGTTTGTTGTGTTGATCAATTAAAGGAATGTTTTTTTTAATTTTCATTGTTTAAATCATTAATTTTCTTTAAAAAAATTTCTATTTTGGAAATATCTTTTAAACCAGAAGTTTCTAGTCCTCCAGAAATATCAATAATATCTGCTATTTTTTTGAAATTTTCAAGATTATCATTTATTTGAATATCGCCTGCCAACATTATCTCTTTATCAAATTTAATTGTTTCAATTAAAGAATGGTCAAAAGACATACTTTTTTCATACCCTTTACTATCGAATAGATAAATATCAGCTGTATCTTTGTATAATTTATAATTTTGTACATCTTTAGAATTCTCAATAGTTAGAGCAACGATAATCTTTTTATTGTATTTATCTTTTATAGATTTAATCTTTTTAACGTCACAATCATAAAGTTGATAAAAATCAAATGGTAAATCTTTTATTTCATCCAAAATCTTCTCGTCAGGATCTACTAAAACTGCAACATAAAAAGATTTTTTTTTTTCAATTTTTAATAATTCAACAAGTTTATAATTTTCTACATATCTTTTTGATTTTGGATAATTGACAATAAATCCTATGAATTGAGGTGGGTATTTGTGATTTACTATATAATCTAGGGTTTGAGGATCACTGATCCCACATATTTTAGATTTAAAAGTCATTGACTTAGATGGTCAATTATTAATTTAATATTTTTTTTTATATTTCCTCTAGTTATTGGTCTTCCTATAACTAACCAATTGCTCCCATTTTTAAAAGCTTGTTTAGGAGTCATAACTCTTTTTTGATCGTTTATTTTTAAATTTAATCTTATCCCTGGTGTAATTATTTCTTTTTTAAAAAATTTTTTAACAATTTTTACTTCTTGTGCACTACAAACAATAGCATCTAATTTTGCTTTAGTAGCTAATTTAGCTTGGTGAAGAACTAATTTTTTAACATCTTTGTTATAACCAATCTCTTTTAATTCTTTATTATCAAGGGATGTTAAAATAGAAACTCCAACTAACTTAGTCCTACCTGAAACTTTTTTACAAGATCTAAGAGTTTCAAGGCCTGAGCTTATATGAATTGTAAGATAATCAATTTTTAAATCTTTTAATGTATTAATAGTTGAAACACAGGTATTGGGAATATCATGTAGTTTTAGATCAGCAAAAATTATCTTATTTTTTAATTTAGAGATGAAATTCCTGCCGTTTGTTGAATTAAAAAACTCTAAACCAAATTTATAACCAATCTTTATTTTTTGATTTTTTGTTTCTTTAATTATTTTTCGAATTTTTGATATTTTTGATGTATCACAAGCAACAAATATTTTTTTGTTATTCATTATTCAGTTTTTTAAACAGTTCTTTAGAAATTTTAAAGTTTATTGTTTTTTTTTCAGGTGTATTTACTTTTTCACCTGTTTTTGGATTTCTAGATATTCTTGCTTTTTGAATATTAGTAGAAAATACACCAAATTTTCTCAATTCAACTCTTTCTCCTCTTTTTAAGGAAAGCTTTATTTCATTAAAAATAATGTCTGTAAATTTTTCTAAATCTTTCTTTAAAAAATTTGGATAGTTTTGTGATAATTGTTTGAGAAGCTTTGATTTTACAATAGCCAATTTAATACGTCTTATTCCTTATCTTTATCTTTTTTTTTTAAATCTTCAGATAGTGACGAGAATGGTAGATTTTTACCCGATCCTTCAGCACCATATTTTTCTAAAGCTTCTTTCTTTTCGATTTCTTCTAAAAGTTTAATACTTAAAGTAGCTTTTCTTTTTGTTAAATCCAAATCTGAAATTGCACAATCTATTCTTTCACCACCAGTAAACCTTGAAGGTCTTGCATCTGCAGGGTTTATTGCAATTTGAGATTTCTTAATGATAAAATCCATATCACATCCTTCAGGGCGAACAGTTAGACCTTTATTGTCTGTAGAAATTATTTTTACTGTTATTGTTTGATTTATTTTTTTATCATTAAACCAATCAAAAGGGTCAGATTGTGTTTGTTTTAATCCTACTCTAATTTTTTGTTCTGAAGTTTTAATTTCAAGAATTTTTACCTTTAGTTTGTCACCTTTCTTATATTTTGAAAGTTCTTCCTCAGCATTATTGAGATATGTTAAATCGTTACAATGTAGAAAAGTATCTATATCTAAATCTCCAACTTTTACAAATAATGAATATTCATTTTTATTTACAATTTCCCCGTCTACGATTTTTCCAACAGGATAATTTTTCTCAAAAGTTTCAAAAGGATTCTCCAAAGTAAGTTTATGACTGACAGCAATTCTACGTTTTTCTTTGTCTATTTCTTGTATAATTATTTCAATTTCGTCATTAACTCTAAACATTTTTTTTACGGACACATTTTTTTTTGTCCAACTACATTCACTACTGTGTAGTAAAGTTATAAGCCCAGGCTCTAATTCAGCAAAAGCTCCAAAATCCATTAATTTAACAATTTTTACTTTATATTTTTTATTAAGTTCATAATTTTCAATATGTTCAAAAGGATCTTTTGCCAATTGTTTGACAGAGCATCCAACTTGTAATTTTTCTTCATCGACTGAAATAACCTTAAGGTCCACAGTATCTCCAATAGAAAAAAGTTCATCTGGGTGATTTACTCTAGAATAAGAAAGTTCAGACGTGTGTACTAGTACGTCCAGTTCATCGTTGACAGAAAAAAAGCATCCAAAACTTGATAAGTTTTTTACCTTTGCACTTTTGATAATAGTCCCAACTGGATATTTTTTTATCAATTCTGCTTTATCTTGTTTTTTCCCTGCATCAATTATTTCTCTTCTTGAGCAACAAATGTTGCCTCTTACCCTGTCTAATTTGATAATAGCAAATTTTTGTACTTCATTTATTAAATGATCAATATTTTTTAGTGGAGAAGATGATATTTGAGATCCTGGAAGAAACATTAGAGTACCAGTATCAATATGTTGAACTATAGCACCTCCTTTAACTCGACCTGTTATTTTACCCATGACTGCTTCATTTTTTTCATATGAAGCTACTAAAGTTTCCCACCCTTTAATTTTTTGAGCCTTACTTGCAGAAACAAGTACTTCTCCATTTTTATCTTCAATTTTTTCTAATAAAACTGGTATAGTTTCACCTACTTTAATTTTTTCAGTCAAACCCATAGTTTTAAGTTCATTTATATCAAGAACTGGCTCAGATTTTAGACCATCACAAAATAAAAACACATATTTGTCTGTAATTTTATTTATTTTACCTTCAATAATTTTACCTTCTTCAATTTGAGTTTTAGATAGCTGACTATTGAGTAATTTTTCAAATTCTTTTGAAGCTGGGTTTGAAAGATCTTTAAATATTTCCATTAATTATTTATTTTCCTGTCTATAATTTTTTTAATTTTAAAAAAACAACGACTTATACTTAGGTTAGTAGTGTTTATCAAGACACTATCATCTGTTTTTTTTAAAGGTGATATTTTGCGACTTGTATCATTTTTATCACGTTTTTTGACACTTTTGAGCACCTCTTCATATGAAATTTTATTATTTTTGGCTTTAAGTTCTTTATATCTCCTTTTTGCTCTAGTCTTAACGTTCGCCGTTATAAATAGTTTTACTTCAGCATCAGGAACTATTTTGGAGCATATGTCTCTTCCGTCTAAGCAAGACCCATTAAATTTTTTTGGTGGGTTATATGCACAATTTAATTGAAAAGTGTTAACTATTTTTCTTATCTTTTTATCTTTAGCAATTAAAGATGCCTCTGTTGCGACAAAATCAGAGAGAAGCTTTTTATTTTTGAGATCTTTTATTTGTAATTTGTCTATTTTATTTTTAATACTTTTGTAATTATATTTATTAGGAGTAGTAAGTTTTATATTTGCTATATAACGGTAACAAAGACCAGTATCTAATTGAAGAAGGTTGTAGTGTTTAGAGATAAGTTTGGCTTGGGTACCAGCTCCAGCGGCAGCAGGAGAGTCAATTGCAACTTTTAACATATTTTTTCTTTTTATTTTCATTTTTTTAAATCCTTGACTATTTTCAAAAAATTTGGAAAAGAAGTTTTAATCGAGGCTTTATCGTGTATATACCATTTGCTTTTTCCCTCAAAAGATAAAGCAGCTATAACGCAAGTCATAAATATTCTGTGATCTTTTAAGAAATCTTTAATAACTATTTTTTTATTTATTTGAATACTAGGATTTCCAAATATTTTAATGGAATTTTTTGTGACCTTAGTTTTTATACCCATTTTGTTCAAAATTTTTGCACCCCATTTAAGTCTTGGACTTTCCTTTTGATTTAATTCAGCCAAATTTTTGAAATAAGATACACCATTAGCTTTTGCTGCTACTAAAAAAATCAAAAGAAATTCATCAATAGCGCTTGCATTAAGTTTTACAGGGCAATTGATTGACTTTAAATTACTAGAGCTTCGGATTTTGATATCTGCCTTTTTTTCACCTTTATAATATTTGATATTTTTGAATTGGATATTTACTCCCATCTTTTTTAAAATAGTTATTATTCCTACTCTCGCTGGATTTATATTTACATTTTTAATTGTTAGCTTTGACTTTTTGGAAAGAGCAGTAAGTACCATAAAAAATGCACCACTACTTATGTCTGAAGGAATTATATAGTTTAATTTTTTTATTTTTTTTACTTTTTTGATTTCTATTAAATCATAATTTTCTTTATTTTTTATCTTTATTGGAAGATTTAAGTATTTACATAATAGTTCAGTATGTGATCTACTTTTTTTGGCTTTAATTAAAGTTGTGCCATTTGCTCTCATTCCTGCTAAAATAACTGCACTTTTACATTGTGCTGATCCTTTATTTTCAATGTATTTAATTGACTTTAAATTTGGAGAGCCATACAAAGTGAGAGGTAAGTTTTTATTATTCTTTAATTTAAAATTTGAGCCAAATTTGCTAAGAGGATCAGCAATTCTTTTAAAGTCTCTTTTTGATAAACTATTATCACCAATTATTTTTATTGGATAAGGAGTATTAATTAATAATCCAGAAATCAACCTACCAACGGTGCCAGAGTTTTTTGCGTTAATAGTAATATTTTTTTTATATTTAAATCCATCAATATTTTTTCCATAGATTATGCAAATATTTTTTTTACAACTAACTTTAATACCTAATTTTTTAATAGCATTAATTGCTGCCATTACATCCTC
>MDSV01092774.1_pt1 | contig 10558 bp, 10 predicted proteins | sample 810851 | NCBI WGS metagenome assembly MDSV01 (sample SAMN05326640, study PRJNA326480) | marine metagenome | isolation source: seawater | place: Atlantic Ocean: North East | collected 2012 | reverse complement strand
AGATCAAATCTAACTATAATAACAGGTGCCCTGGCTTCAAAAATTATTTTTAAAGGGAAAAAAGCTATTGGCATATCTTACTCAAAAAATGGTAAAGAACTCCAGGTTGCCGCAAATAAAGAGGTCATCCTCTCTCTGGGTGCATTTAATTCACCTCAACTTCTACAGCTATCAGGAGTTGGGAATCCTGAACTATTAAACAAACACAATATTAGGATAATTCATGAACTTAATGGTGTTGGAGAAAACTTACAAGACCACATTAATGCACCAATTATGTATCAGTTAAATCAGCCATTTACAGCTAATGATGTCTTTCACAAGCCATCAGTGAGAATTGCAGCAGGTTTAGATTATATTTTTAATCGAAAAGGTTTACTGCATATGGGCGTTGCATATGCTGGTGGATTTTTTAAAACCAACAACTCATTAGAAACACCAGATATACAAAGTCTTGTCTTAATGTTTTCATCAACGGACCCTGGTGGGGCACCTCACAAGTTCCCTGGCGTAACAGTTGTGTGTACATTGCTCAGACCAGAAAGTAGAGGTTACGTTAGGATTACGTCAAATGACCCAACTAAAGCACCTGAGATCGCGCCAAACTATTTGAGCGCCGAAAGAGATCGACTTAAACTACTGGAGTCTATAAAGATTGTGAGAGGTATTTTTAAAAATAAAAAATTAACAGAATATGTTGTTGAAGAAAAATACCCTGGCGGTACTTTAAATACCGACGAGGAATTATTAAATTATATAAAACAGTATTGCAGAACTAGCTATCATCCGGTAGGAACATGTAAAATGGGAAGCGACCATATGGCAGTAGTTGATGATGAGCTCCGTGTCCATGGACTCGAGTCACTGAGAGTTGTTGATGCGTCAATAATGCCAAACCTTGTATCAGGAAATACAAATGCTCCGACCATAATGATTGCAGAAAAAGCTGCTGATATGATACTTAGCTAAAAAGGAGATAGAATATGGATGATTTTAATGATTTAACTTTTACTAAATTTTCGGTTGGTCAATCAGTATCGAGGTTTGAAGACCCAGAACTCCTTAAAGGTGAGGGTACATACACCGATGATATAAAAAGTGAAAATCATACACTTGAAGCATTTGTTTTAAGATCACCATATGCGCATGGGAAAATTATCAATATTGATGTCGAAGAAGCCAAATCACAACCAGGTGTGGTTGATATCCTCACATACCAAGACATGGACAGAGAGAACATTGGCCCTATCCCCTGCCTCACAGCCGACAAGCTCAAAGGTAAGGATGGTAACGGTATCAAAGTACCCCCGTTGATTTCTCTTGCAAAAGATAGAGTATATTATGTTGGTCAGCCGGTTGCATTTGTAATTGCTGATACACTCAATAATGCAAAAGATGCATCAGAATTAATATATCTTGAGGTTGAAGAGCTCGATGTAATTGTTGATCCGCGCGATGCATTGGCAAGCGACACCCCTTCTATTCATCCGACTTTAAATGATAACATTGCTCTCGATTGGGAATATGGTAATCAAAGCGAAGTTGATGGTTTAATTCAGAACGCGAAATATAAAACATCAATTGAATTGAGGAACAGTAGATTGATCATATCCGCAATGGAGCCTCGCGCATGTATGGCAAGTTTCAATAGTGATGCCAATACATATGATTTACATTCACCATCACAAGGTCTATTCGGTTTTGCAAATATTTTAGCGAATATTTTTAATGTTGATAGAGATCAGATGCACTGTCACACACCGAGCGTTGGTGGCTCATTTGGAATGAAGTCTAGCCCATACCCAGAATATATTGCATCCTTGGTTGCCGCAAAAAAGACTGGGAAAACAATTAAGTGGAAAGATACCCGAACTGATTCATTTCTTTCAGATACTCACGGTAGAGACTCATGGATTGATGCAACGATTGCATTTGATGATAACAAAAAAATGGTAGCTGCAAAAATCGAAGTAGTTGCAAATTCTGGAGCTTTTATGGGGCTTATGGGACCCATGGCGCAATCTATGAATATAAAAAACAATTTTTGTGGTGCGTACGATTTACCAAAAATGTACGTAAATTCAAAAGCTGTATATACAAACACGACTCCAATTGGAGCCTATCGTGGAGCTGGAAGGCCTGAAGGTGTTTATATTATGGAAAGGCTTCTTGAAAAAGCTGCGATTGAGATGAATATTGACCCTGTAGAACTTAGAAAAATCAATCTTATAAAAAAAGATCAATTTCCATATCAATCAGCTGCAGGTTTAAATTACGACAGCGGTGACTTCCACAGCGTATTAAAGGATGCACTGGAAACAGCTGATTGGGCTAATTTTAGCCAAAGGCTGGAGGAGTCCAAAAAAAATGGCCTGTATAGAGGTCGTGCCCTCACTTACTACCTGGAAGTAACTGCACCTCCTGGAAAAGAAATGGGCAGGATAAGATTTGAAGATAGCGGTGAAGTTACGCTAATAAGCGGTAATCTGGATTATGGCCAGGGTCACTTAACGTCCTTTGCGCAAATAATGTCAGATAAATTAGGTATCCCGATGGAGAGCTTCAAATTACTTCAAGGCGATAGTAAAGAATTAATTGCAGGTACCGGAACCGGTGGCTCTCGGACGGCTATCAGCGGCGGTACATTGCTACTAAAAGCATCCAATATTGTTATTTCTAATGGCAAAAAATTAGCAGCATACTTGTTCGATGATGATCATGAGAATGTTGAATTTAATAATGGTAATTTCGAAATACCAAATACTAATCATAAGATAGACATACTTGAGCTTAGCAACGAGATAAAGAAACTTATGAAAGATAAAAAACTTCCATCGTCTCTTCCTCAAGGACTTGATGGAGAGCTAGCAGAGGATACACCTCCGTGCTCATTCCCCAACGGTTGTCATATATCTGAAGTCGAAATTAATCCAAAAACTGGTGTTGTCAAACTTATAAAGCATACTGCTGTGAATGATTTTGGTAACCTTATAAATCCATTATTAGTAGAAGGTCAGGTGCTCGGTGGAATCATACAAGCTCAAGGGCAAATTATGATGGAAAATCTGTGCTATGATGACTATGGACAGCTTTTATCTGGCTCCTATATGGATTACACAATGCCAAAAGCTGTTGATATTCCGAAGGAGTTTGTATTTAAGTCTCATCCAGTACCATGTGAAACAAATCCTCTTGGAATTAAAGGGTGTGGTGAAGCTGGTATATCTGGTGCGCTGCCAACAATTATGAACGCTATTGTAAATGCCTTAGAGTCAAACGGAGTTGATGGAAAAAATTTAAATATGCCTGTTACATCCGAAAAGATGTGGGAAATAATAAATTAAGCTATATTTGCATAATTTTTACTTATTTTCTTTATTTTTGGCCGAAGTTTGATATATATAATATCTAATATGGAGTAAATAATGAATACAAAAAATCAATATATAATGATGGCGATACTAGTAATAGTTATGGGTATTGGTGGGTATTTTATGTACCAGCAAGATAAAGCAAATCCTGCCGCAGATACATCGAAAGTGCTAGAGTTTAAAGCTGAAGATGTAGACTTTTGGAAGTAGTTTATTATATTTGATATATAATAAAATAAACCCCTACTGCGGACAGCAGTACGCCAAAAAGTATCGTTAAATTTATAATCTCGTGCTGTCTGTTTAACGCCCATCCAAAAATAACTCGGAATATAATAGTTGTTCTTTGAATAGGCTCCACAACAGTAATAGGCGCAACACCTAAAGCCATATATCTAAATAAGTGGGATAGGAAACCGAGAAACCCTGTCACGATAAACCACTTTACTCCTTGATTATTTATCGCATAAATTTCTCTAAACTTAGTTTTCGATAGTATGATTATAATAAATACGAGTATTGTGGCAGCAAAATAGGCAACAAAACCACCCACAATATTATGCTTTAACCCTCCACTTTCGAGCCCAAGCTTTATAAAAAAGGGACTCGAGCCAAAAGCCATTGCGCATAGTATTCCCCATATATATCCTTTTTTATAATCCATAATAACACCTGATTTAGTTTTTGAGTTATTTTTTCGTGCAAAGAAAATAAAAATAGGACCACCAAAGACAAGAAAAATACCGATAAAAAGATATAGATTTAATTCTTCGTTTAGCAGGGTTAAAGCAAACAATAATGAAATTAATAGCGCAAGCTGTGTAATGGGGCCTGATTGCGTTGCTCCAAGTAATTGTGTTGATTTGTAGTTGCAGTATCGGCCAATAACAAGATGAACTATACCTGCAATTGAAAAGAATGATATCGACCTGATTGATAAATCCAAGATAAGATCAAAGCAATCAAATAACAGAAGAATGATAAAAAAAAGCGGCATACCAAGGGGAACTGTAATTGCAATAGCTTGGTGAACTGGAGCTGATAGCACACCCCTTCTCAGTGTTGTCGTATTTAGCGCAAACATCATTGCAGAAATTAATGCCAAAATACTACCCAACATATAAGTTCTATTCCCTTCTTAGAAATCTATTTGAATGATTAACAAGTACATACCAATGATAGATAAGGCAACACCTAACAGGACCCTGGCATTAATGATTTCATGATTTCTATTGATTATAAATCCAAATATTACTCTGAAAATAACAGAAGTTCTATGGATAGGTTCAACAATTGATATTGGTATTAGTCCTAAAGCGATATATCTAAGAAGCTGAGCTGTGGACCCCAAAAATCCTGTAACAGTGAACCATTTTACTGCACTTTTATTCATTTCAAGAATATCTTTAATCCTTACTTTAAAGAGAACCATTATACAAATTAAAAAAAATATTGCAGAAATATAAGATACAAAGCCAGCAAGAATTGTAACTTCAAGACTGTAATTAGAAAAACCAGATTTTACAAGTAAGGGACTAATTCCATAACAAATAGCACAAGATAAGCCCCAGAAGAGTCCGTCTTTATATTTCATCTGAATGCCAGACCTTGTAAACTTATCCCCCTCATAACCCAGAAGTATTATCATTGGTGCTAAAATAATCAAAAAAATAGCAATAATATGAGTATTTGTTATTTCCTCATCAAACAAATGATAAGCAAAAAAAACAGAAATTAATAAGCCCAATTGAACAATTGGTCCAGCCTGGGTTGCGCCGAGAGACTCAATCGTTTTATAACCAAAGTATCGCCCAAAAATAAAATGAATTATACCTGCGGACGCAAAAAAAAGAAATTGTGTAATATCTAAATCGCGAAAGCTAGGCCATGAATTTGTGAATGTTATAGCTAATAAAAAAACGGGAAAACCAATTGGAACTGTAACAATTATTGATTTATATACAGAGGCAAATAGTATCCCCCTCCTTAACGCTGTATCATTTGCGGCAAAAGCTACTGCAGACATCACCGCGCATACGAGACCGAGCATGCTAATAAATTAGCTCTAAATTAACTGCAACTCCATGCTCAAGGCGAAAGAGCGCCTCCTCATATTTAGGAATGCTTGTTGGAACATATGAATTACTATAAGCATAACCTTCTTTTGGTGTCCAAAAGATTGAAGTATTGAACTCTTCATCACTATTTTCATCATGATATACAAAAATGGCAACATCTCCCTCATGATAGTCATCGATAGGGATAATAGTTTTACCCATTGTCGCTACTTTTTTATAAATTCGATCTGGGTTAAATTTTTTAAATGAAATTTTATTCTCATAGAGGTACAATACAATATGGCCTTTATCACTTAATACATTATTTATTTCAGCACTTGCATGAGCCCAAGCCTTTAGTGGGTTAGTCGGCAATATAAAAATAATCAAAATAGCTATTGATATTAAAGATCTGGGTTTGGTGCCGCGATACATTCTTTTGTGACCTTCATCATCCAGGTATAAAACTCGATTCTATTGCCGTCTGGATCAGTAATATAAAATGCATGGCTACCGCTTCCACCTACAAAGCCTAATGTATCATCTCCTTCTACATATTTAGCCTCATGACCGTGAACATAAGGTCCTGACACAAAGGGTATATTACTCTTTTTGCAATGCTCAAGCGCATTGAGCCAATCTTCTCGCTCTGGCATTTCAAATGCAATATGGTGCACCCCAGGAGCATGCCTTTTGCCAGTATCCGACTGATCTAATTTGCCTCTATCTTTTTCTTTATCTATCTCGAAGAAAACAATGTCATGATGCCAGTCTTCACATCTAACAAAACACATCCTGTGTTTTCTGTAAGGCTCACCCCAAATACCAGTTAATTTAAGCCCCACTACATCCCGATACCATTCTAGTGATTTTTCAATATCGCTAACCCAAATACCTACATGACCAACTCTGTGAACCCCTTCAAAAGCCATAACACCTCCGTAAATAACTACATATATTATACACAATTATAGCATACATGTTGATATCTACTATTAAAAAACTATTGAATTTTGATTTTGTCATATGGTGGTAATTACTTATGAATTATGCCACCAATTGATTTTACATTGCGATAACTGGCGGGCCCTATAGGAATCGAACCTATGACACAGTGATTAAAAGTCACCTGCTCTACCGACTGAGCTAAGGGCCCTCAATTGAAATATAGTACTTTATATGGCAGGTTTAAAGTGTTGTAAACTAATGTTTATTTATAAACACAAAAAACAAGATTTTTATGCATCGACAGTTGCCCAGTCTCCTTTTATTACTTCAATTGTTCGATCCAAGCGGTTATCTCTGATTGCTAGCCTCAAATCTACCATGAGTGTGTTATAGTAATTTAAATTTATTTCTGAAATAAGCATAGCAGCAAGTATTTCTTTTGATTTAATTAAATGATGGAGGTATGACCTTGAATATTCTGATGCAATAGGACAACCTGACTCTTCGTCAATCGGCCTCATATCGTCTGAGAACTTTGAGTTTCTGAGATTAATTGCGCCAAATTTTGTGTATGCAAGACCGTGGCGGCCCGCTCTGGTTGGCATAACGCAATCAAACATATCAACCCCCCTCTTCACAGACTCCACAAGGTCCTCAGGTGTACCAACACCCATTAGATATCGCGGCTTTTCGTCCGGTAAATTTGGTATTGTAAAATCTAGTGTCTTCAACATTAAATCATGACCTTCACCAACCGCAAGACCCCCAATTGCGTAACCATCAAAACCAATATCAATTGTTTCGATTGCTGAATGCTCCCTCAAATGTTGATCGGTTCCCCCCTGGATTATCCCAAACAACATCCGGCCCTTCTTCTTAACAAATGACTTCTTGGACATTTCGGCCCATTTAAGTGATAAATTCATTGCTTTTCTTATATTTGAAATATCCTGGTCGAACTCAATACATTGATCGAGTATCATATGTATATCAGATCCAATTGAGTCTTGCACTTTCATTGAAATATCCGGAGATAGGTAAAACTCTTTTCCATCGATATGTGATTGAAATTTCACGCCACCTTCTTCAATTTTCATAAGCTTAGAAAGCGACATAATTTGAAACCCTCCAGAGTCCGTCAGTATTGGTCTATCCCATTTCATAAAGTTATTTAAGCCACCAATTTTATTAAGGATTTCTATACCAGGCCTCAAATAAAGATGGTATGTATTACCAAGTATAATTTTAAAACCAATCTTTTTTAGTGTATCAACGGAAATTGCTTTCACTGTCCCTTGGGTTCCTACTGGCATAAATACAGGGGTCTCAATCATTCCATGAGAAAGATCTATTTGACCACATCTAGCGTGTCTATCTTTTGCTATTATTTTAAACACTCAGGTCACCACAAATAAAGCAAGCATCGCCATATGAGTAAAATCTATAATTATTGTCCATGGCAGATTCATATGCTCTGTGCATATCATCTATCCCGTAATATGCACATACCAATACAAACAGAGATGATTTCGGTAAATGGAAATTTGTAATCATGGCATCCGCAGCTCTAAACTCATAACCTGGCTTGATATAGATATCTGTTTCACCTTTATATTCACTGAATTTACCGGCATCATCGACGGCAGACTCTAATATTCTCATGCTCGTTGTTCCGACAGCTATAATATTGCCCCCAGCTGCCCTTGTTTTATTCAATAAATCTGCAGCATGAGAATCTAAGTGGCACCACTCTGAATGAATTTTGTGATCCAAAATATTATTTGTTTTAATTGGTGAAAATGTACCAGTCCCGACATGTAATAACACATTGCAAATGCGAGTACCTTTTGCCTTTATATTGTCTAATAGTTTTTCTGTAAAATGCAAACCGGCAGTTGGTGCTGCCGCAGACCCAGTGTGCTCAGCATAAACTGTTTGATAAGACTCTTTATCCTCAGCTCTAAGCTCTCGTTGAGCTGTAATGTATGGTGGAAGTGGTAATTTTCCATTACTCTCTATCCAGGAAAGTATATCCTTATTCTGATTGAACCTTATTTTAATATGCTCATCTTCAAATCCAATTACATCAGCTGAGACTTGATCTTTGTCGGAGAATATCAATTTATCCATTGCCTTAATGCGCCTCCTGGGCTTCGCTAATATTATCCAATCACCATCATCTAATTGTCGAATTATATTTAATTTTATATTTGAAGTATCACCTTTTCTCCATCTTTTTATCTCAAAATATGTAGGGGTAACTTTGGTATCATTTATAACAATTATATCTTTTGGACTCAGAAGATCGGGGAGGTCATAAAAATATTTATGAGTAACTTTTTTAGATGAATCTAAAATCATTAGCTTGGAATGGTCTCTCGGATTTGCTGGTGCGAGCGCTATCTTGCTTTTATCAAGCTGGAAGTCAAATAACTCAATTTCCACAATACTGCGTTACTCTATTACTGTCATTTTGATCATTGAGTCAGGATTCGCAGGTGGCTCACCTCGGGCTATCTTATCAACATTTTCCATTCCTTCTATAACAGTACCCCAAACGGTGTATTGGTTATTAAGAAAATGTGCGGGCTGGAAGCAAATAAAAAACTGACTGTTTGCACTGTTCGGATTACTTGACCTTGCCATGCCAACGGTGCCTCTCTCAAATGGTTTGGTAGAAAATTCGGCTTTTAGATTTGGATAATCAGAACCACCCATACCGGTGCCGGTTGGATCCCCTGTCTGCGCCATAAAACCGTCTATGACCCGGTGAAATATTATACCATCATAAAAACCATCCTTGGCTAATGTCTTTATTTGCTCGACATGCAGTGGAGCAATGTCACTGTGTAATTCAATTAATACATCGCCATGCGATAATTCAATTAATAATTTTTCTTTTGTATTTTCGGCCATTGAGACTCCAGTAAATATAATTAAGGTTATTAGTATCAGAAATTTCTTTATAAACATAATCTACTTAGGTAATGGAATTAAAGTTCTTAATCAAGTATTTATTGATGTTATCTGGTACTAAAGACTCAATTGAACCTCCAAGTTTATATATTTGTCTCACCAGGCTCGATGAAATATGACTCAGATCATTATCGGTTGGGATAAATAATGTCTCAATATTAGGATCGATTCTCCTATTTGTGTTATACATTCGCAATTCATAATTGAGATCCGATGTATCTCTTATTCCACGAATGATTGTGTTGCATTCATTCTCTTTTGCCGCCTGCACAAGAAGTTTCTCAAAAATAATTACTTCGATTCTTGTATCTGACGTATTGATAGCTTTCATAGACTCATTTAACAAAGAAACTCTTGTGCCAATATCAATTAGAGATTTTTTTTCATGATGCTGACCAATCCCAATTATGATGTGGTTTGAGATTCTTGATACTTTTTCGATAATATTCTTATGTCCAAAAGTAAAAGGATCAAAAGATCCGGGGAAAAAACACTTACTCATCATCCACCCCATCCTCATCGTCAGACTCAAGATCTCCTAAACGTTCAACTGACACTACTTGCTCTTGATCATCTACATCAAATATCTTTACGCCCTGCGTAGATCTTGATGCAATTCGGATGTCATCTACAGGGCATCTTATTAATTTTCCATTATTTGTAACGAGTATAATTTGATTTGCTGCATCAACTGGGAAGGAGTCTGCAATATTCCCGTTTCTATCATTTACAACCATAGCAATAATGCCTTTACCGCCTCTTCCGGTAACCCTATATTCAAATGTTGATGTCCTCTTTCCATATCCATTATTGGAAATAGATAAAATAAACTGTTCAGACGCCCCCATTTCAGCATATTTTTCATCAGAAAGTACGGCTGGAGTAATATTTTCATTATTTTCTTCATTTTCACCATTATCAGACTCGATATCACCGCGAACAGCTCTGCTCATTTTCAAATAAGCCGCTCTTTCTTCTGTTGTAGCGCTCATTGATTTGATTATTGCGGATGATATAACCCTGTCACCTTTCGCCAGCCTAATTCCTCTTACGCCAGTTGATGACCTTCCAACAAACAGCCTTACATCCGAAACACGGAATCTTATACATTGACCTTTTAGGGTTGTAATTAATAAATCGTCTTGGTCAGTGCATGTTTCAACTGTTTTTATTTCATCATTATCCTGTAATTTCATAGCTATTTTT
>MDSV01171604.1_pt1 | contig 10559 bp, 9 predicted proteins | sample 810851 | NCBI WGS metagenome assembly MDSV01 (sample SAMN05326640, study PRJNA326480) | marine metagenome | isolation source: seawater | place: Atlantic Ocean: North East | collected 2012 | reverse complement strand
TATCAGATTTAGGAAGAGCTATAGCAGTATCAGAAACATATGGTCAAGAGGTTGGGGTTGGTGGTAATATTGATTGGAAAACTGGATTTGTTGAAGTTGAGAAAGATAAACAAGTATACGATTTAAATGATTGGTCAGAAATATCAGAGAGTAATTCTGCTATAGAAATAAAAAGAGTATTCCACGAATCAACTCCAGCTATGGCAAGATACTTTGACCCTTATACAGGAACTGGTCAAGAAAATTTATTAGATGGTTTTGGGTGGGGTGATATGACACCTGCAGTAACTTTTACTATGATGCCAATGCACGAAGATGTATTGAGAGTACAAGCTATAGAAATGAATGACCAAATTAGAAAGTCTGCATTTTCATTTGAGTTAATTAATAACAAATTAAGAGTATTTCCAAGACCTACGGAAACTATGAAAATTTATTTTCAATACATTGTCAAAGCTGACAGATGGAAGACATTAACATATACAGAGTCTGGAAGTTCACAAGATGCTGTTGAAGGTGGTAAATCTGGTGTACAATCAGACTTTTCAAATATTAGATATGATAATATGTCTTATAACGAGATTAATGACCCTGGAAAACAATGGATTAGAAAATATACATTATCTTTAGCAAAAGAATTATTGGGTATGATTAGAAGTAAATATGGTTCAGTTCCTATACCAGGTGGAGGCGGAGAAACTACATTAGATGGGGATACATTAAGAGGAGAAGCTACGGCCGAAAAAGATGCATTAGTTGAACAATTAACTACTATGTTAGAGATGTCGAGTGATGATGAAATTATGGCAGAAGAAGCGGCAGAAGCAGAATCGACACAAGAAATATTAAAAAAAGTACCATTAAAAATTTATATAGGATAACATTATGGCAAGACGATTTTTTTCAGATAGAGATGTAAATACCTTTAGTACCATTAATAAATCATTGATGGGTAAGGTCGTTGGGTCAACTTGTATTGTATATAAGATTTCAAGTGAAGAAACACAAACTAATGTTTATGGTGAATCTACGGGTATGGGTAAGGTTTATAACCCAGGTGTTGAATTAGATTCCCTAATAGATTCTACAGATTTTGATTGGAATACTGATGAGTTTGGTCCAGATGCACAACAATCAGTTACATTCTCATTTTTAAGAAACAATTTGATAGATATGGGTAATATAGTTATTGAAGTTGGTGATGTTATTGAATGGAATTATGCATACTTTGAAGTTGATACCATTAATGAAAATAAATTAATAGGTGGAAATGTAGAACAGAATTGGGATGTTGTAGCATCAACACATATGACACGATTAAGTAAGTTAAATATAATTGAGAGACAACGATAATGGCAAGAAGAAATATACCAGAAGGTCAAGAACCAAAACAAGTAGTCAATAGAGCGGAACAGATTCAGCGTAAACACCAAGAATTTGCATCTACTAATGAAGCCTCAACAACTATATTAGATGTTGATGGAACAATTTTATGGCATATGAAAAATATTATAAAACCTAAAGTGGTAGATAATGGTGAGTTAATAGATGTTCCTATTATATGGGGTAATGCAGAACGATGGAACTCTGTTCAAAACGAAGGTTTCTTCAGAGACCAAAAGGGAAGATTGATGATTCCTCTTATAATGGTTAGAAGAACTGGTATGGCTCCTTATGAGAATATGATGTATAATAAGATGTCAGATGAAATGTTTGTAACTCATCAAAGAAAATACTCAAAAAGAAATAAATATGATAAATTTAATGTTATAAATGGTAGTGTTAATCCTCTCCGCGGAGAATCTGCAGAGTTAGAGACTTATCAAGTTAGATTTCCAGATTATGTTACTGTAACATATGACATAACTTTATGGTGTGAGTATGTTGAACAAGTAAATAAATTAACAGAATTACTAGTGTTTTATGGTGGAAAGACTTGGGGGGATTCAAAAGAAGGTAGAGCCGCTATTGTAGCTAGAACAACTGCATATGATTTTTCTGAAGAAGTTGGTACGGGTACTGATAGAATTATAAGGTCTACTGTTAGTTTAGAAACAATAGCTCCATTGATGCCAAAATATGTTAGTGATGAAATTGTGTCCAAGAAAGTTAGTTCAGTTAGGAAAACAACAGTATCATTTAAAGAGACTTTAAAGTAATTATTTTTTGAATTGAATATATTTATATAAGGAAAGTAATAATATGGCTAAAAGAATACGAACTTGGGAATCATCTAGTGACTTTAAATGGGAAGAATTAGTATCAGATGTTTGGGAGTTATGGAGATTTTTCTTAGATGTATTTCAACAGACCAAAAAGTCAGAATATAAGAATGTATATGATAAACTTGATGATGAAAAGAAGAAAAAAGTAGTTAAGTTGATATGTATGGTTAAGGGTCAGAAAATTGAAGAAGAAAAGGTAGTTGAAGATTTTGAAATATCAATTGATGATATTGATTTAGTATTAGAAAGAGCTAAAAAAGTAGTACCAAAATTAGTTGTGGAGAATATAAATGAGTGAGTATATATTATATACCGATAGAAAAGAGAATTTTAGTTGTGATATAGCTTTGGAAGGAGCTAGAATATCTGATTCTTTTGCAAGAATAATTTTAGAAACAAAAGATGTTAATTATGTATTTAATGGTTCTATAAATGTTGAGGGAAAATGTGAAATCCCAATTAAAGCATTAAAGGGGTTATTAGAAGTTAGTGATAGTGGTAATATGGTATTAGAGGTTGTTGCAGATGATACATATTTTAGACCCTGGGAATCTAACTTTATAGTTGATGCACATACTAAATTAGAAGTTAAGATTAATGAGCAATCACAACCATCTAAACCAAAAATTCAAGTATCTGTAAATACAAAAAAAGATGTTATAAAAGAAATAAAACCAAAACCTAAAAAATTAACTTTATCAGAAGCTAAAAAAGATATGCATAATATCCTAAGTAAAAATAAAATAAACAAGAAAAATTTTGGTAGTAGTAAGGTAAAAGCACAAAAGTTATTTACAGAGTATTTTACAAATAAAAAAATTAGTGACAAAGACATTAAGAATAAGATTTTAAAACAAGTAGTAGAGTCAATTATAAAAGGGTAATTAAATGGCAGATTCCGATAACCTAACAGGTCAAACTCCAGCAGATACATATACAAAACTCGTACAAGTTAACGAGGATAATATACTGATGGATGGAGTCGGTGCTGAATTTTCACCTATAATGAAACAAGGTGCAGTAGTTACTGGTTCATTAAATGTAAAGGGGCCAATTCTTAGAAATGGTATAGAAATAGGAAGTTCAACAGATTCATTTTGGTCACAAGATGGAGATGGAGACCTTTTAAGACAAAGTGGAAATGTATCGGTTGGTACTGGTAATTCTAATAATCCAAGTGCTAAGTTAGAGGTAAGTAGTGATTCTACAACAGAGGATTTTTTTATTATAAAACAAGAAACAACTTCTGGTGGTAGTACAACACACGAGGAGATGTTCAAAGTAACTCAAGATGGAGTAGTTGGGTTAAGAAAGAATACATCAGAACCTACAATTGAAGAGGGTGGAATGTATTACAATAGTACAACAAAAGAGTTTTATTTAGCTGAAGAAGATTAAAAAAAAATAAAAGAAAATTTCTTTTCTATATATTTATATATATAAAAGATTACATTAGGAGATAATAAAATGGCATCGTGGAAAAAGATTATAACAAGTGGGTCAAAAGCTTCATTAAATGAAGTATCCGCTAGTGGAGGTATTCTAGGAACTCTTGATACCGCCGCACAAACTAATATAACGAGTGTAGGTACACTTACGAGTCTAGCAGTCGATAATATAACACTTGACTCAAATACAATTACAACAACAAATTCAAATGGAAGTCTTACTATCACACCAAATGGAACTGGTGATATAAATCTTGGTGGTGATACTATAAAAATTGGTGACCAAAACGCCAACGCAACACTTACTACTTATGGTACTGGTGATTTAATACTTAGTACCAATGAGGGAACAGATAGTGGAACTATTACTATTGCAGATGCCGCAAATGGTGATATAACATTAGCTCCTAATGGTAGTGGTAAGGTAGTTTTTTCTAAAGCTGATATTAATGGTGGTGCTATTGATGCAACTACAATTGGTGCTAATTCAGCTACGACAGGTAAGTTTACTACTCTTGTTAATGATTCATCGATAGCAGGTTCACAACTAACAGGTTCATTTAGTGGTTCATTCACTGGTGATGGTTCAAGTCTTACTGGTATCGCTGCATTTTTATCAATGTCAGCTGATAGTGGAACTGCAGATGGTGTTAATTTAAAAACAGATACTTTACGATTTGCAGGTGGTAATGGAATCTCTACTGCAGTAACTGATAATAGTATGTCAATAACACTTAATTCAACAATCGCTACCGTATCTTCTCTAAGACATAATAGTTTAATTGTCGGTGGTAATTCACAAAATAATTATATAGACTTTGGTACAGATGATGTAATTTTATTCGATATAGATGAAACTGAGGTAGCTAGAGTTGATGCGGCTGGTGTAGATGTTACTGGGGTAATCACTTCAACTGCAGAAATGAAACCATCAACATTTTTATTAGCAGGAACTTATGTTTCAGGTTCAAACATATCTGGTAGTGGACACTTAGGAGTTGGTGCTGGTGCTAATATAAATGGTCAACTAGGTACTTATACTGGTGCAGATGGAACTACTAGAAAAATTGGAATGCATGTTCAAAATGATATAAGTGCGTCAGGTTTTAAAGGTGAGTTCTTTGAAATAACATCATCAGTATTGATAACAAGTGAGTCTACGGTTTTTGGTAATGATGTATCTGATGAACACATATTTAGTGGTAGTATTACCGTACTTGGTTCAACTGCTACTGCAGATTTTACAAATATAGCAAATGTATCAGCTTCAGTATTTAGTGGTTCATATGTAGGTGATGGTACAAATATTGACTTATCAAATAACTCAACAATTGGTTCAGAGATATTTAAAACTATTGCAGTTGCTGGTCAATCTAATGTAGTAGCTCAAGATAATGCAGATACATTAACAATAGCATCACAATCTGATGGACTATTGATAACAACAAGTGGTGAAACAATAACATTTGATTTAAAAGATATTCCAAATGCTTCTTTAGCCAACTCAACTATATCAGGTAAAGCACTTGGTACTAATCTTGATGGATTAACGGTAGATACGAATGGTGGTTTATCATTAAGTGGTACTTATGATGGACAAGCTGCTAGAACTATAAAACAAGATATTAGTGATTTAACAGATGGTGGTAATGTTATAGCAATAGGTGATTCATTCGCATTTGATGATGGTGGAACAACTAAAAAATCTACAATATCACAATCAGTAGCACCAGTTGTTGGTCTAGGACTGACACAAGGTGTAAGTGGACATATATCAGCTAGTTATGGTTCATCTGCAGGTACAGCAGTACAAGGTAATACTCAGATTACATTTGCAGGAACATCTAATGAAATTTCAATAGATAGTGGAGCTACTCAAACACTTGGTAGTGGTGGAACAGTAGAAATTGGTTTAGCAGATACTATTGGAGGAAATAGAACATTTACTGGTAATGTAACCATACAAGGTAATACGGTTATTGGTAACGCCGCTTCTGATACGGTAACAATTACTGCTGATGTAGCGTCAAACATTATACCATCTGCAGATTCTACTTATACATTGGGTGATGATTCAAATCGTTTTTCTAATCTATTTACAGACGCTGCAACTATTACTGATGATTTAACAATTGGTGGAAATTTAGTTGTGAATGGTACAACTACACAAATTGATGTTGATACGGTTAAAGTTGAAGATAATTTCATTCTACTTAATAGTGGTTCTTCAAATACTGCTATTGATTCGGGTATTAGTATTAGACAAGGTGATAGTAATATACAAAATTTCTTTTATGATGCAGATAATACAAGATTTGCAATACATAAGACAACTTCTGAGATAGCACCAAATGGAACAGTAGTTCCTAAACATTATGTTGGATTGGTTAGTGCATCAGTATCAGACCCAGATGGAGCTCCAGAATATGGTAATAGTGTGAAAAGGGGTGAGATGTGTGTAACGGATGGTGGTGATATTTGGATTTATACAGATTAAGATTTAGATTAAAACAAAGAGGGTTATAATATGGGATTAAGTGATAAACTTAAAAAACAAGAGGAAGTTCCTAAAGCGGAAGATACAAAAAAACCAAAAGGAAATTCTGATGAGTTATCGAAACAAGAATTAGAATTTCTAATTAGGATGATTGGAGATTCGAACTTTAAGGGGAAAGACCTTATGTTTATTTATGATTTAGTTAAAAAATTACAAGATATGTATGTAGGGAGTAAATAATGGCAGGACTTAGTGGTTCATTAGTAGAAACTGTTCGTCAAGTAAATCTTTATGTTCCTCAAGATGCAGTAGATGCTGCACTTATGACTCAGTATGGAACTCCAATACCAGATTTGACAATGGAGCAGGTACAAAGTTGTTTATTAAATACTGAATTAGATGGTGAGTTTGTTTCTGCATCAGATTCATTTCTACCACCTATGGAAGAAACATCTTATATAGGAAAAATGAGTGGTAGTATGGAAATTTTCACTGGAGGTACAGGTACCGAGATTTTTCATTTTACTCATTTTAGTGGAGCTCTTAGTGGAGCTCTTGAAGTTGATACTCCTGGAACTAATACTATTTATACAAATATAAGTTTTCACTCATATAATTATACAATAGGTGAAAATCCCTTCACTAATAGTGGAATTGGTTTTAAGGGTTATTTTAAATATTTTAAAGGTGGTTCTAATTATATGTCCGCTAGTATTGGAAATCCAAAACAAATAAGTGGTAGTTACCCAAGTAGTTTTAAAACATCAAGTGCAGTTACTACACAAGATTTAAATGATATTTCTCAATCTAATTTTACTGGTAGTTTTTTATTATCAAGTGGGTCAATTATTTCAGCAGATTTTCATACAAGAAAATCCGGTAGTGTTGCTACACTACCATCATTTAATGGTTCTTATGATAGCGTACATATGGTAAATGAAGTATCATTTGGACTTGGTGATATGAGTGGTGCTAATGTTAGTAGACATTTTATGATTGGGGGTCAGTTTACTAATAGTTCGAGTCTAAACCAACTTTCTCAGAGTGATAATGTAGCCTTAATTACTAATATAGTAGCTGGAAAAGTATTTACTACATCTGGTAGTATAAGTCATAGTTTAGAAAGTTTATCAGATGGGGCTTTTGTTGATAGAAGTCCTGGTACAAGTAATAAAGGAAATTATCACTCTAAATGTCAAGGTGTTGATTCAAATGGAAAACCAAAAAAGAAGAAATCTATTGTAGGTGCTAAAAATCGTGTTGAGTTAAAAACTAAAAGAGATAGTGACGCTAGTAGAGTTGGTACTCCAACTAGTAGACCTGTACTGAATAGATAGGAGATATGATATGGCAATAATACAATGTAAATTATGTAATAAAGATACTGGTTATACGGATGATACTCCCATAAATGATAGACATCGTTCAATAGCAGTTGGTCAAGGAGATACAGCACCAAAAGGTGATGTTTGTTTCTGTACTTCTTGTTGGGATGATAAAGGTATTGGTTCAACTGTTAACAATTTAAGAAGTTCTTAATCAATTATTTATATTTCATATATTTATAGATGACATTAATTTAATGATAGGCCTCACTCTTGGTGTTTGAGGAAGTGGGCTACACACAATGTAGTGACCAACCGTAATTAAATAGGAAAATAGAATATGCCAAGTTGGAAAAAAATTATACAATCAGGCTCTAAAGCCGAACTCTCACAGATAACCGCATCTGATGAAATCTTATCCCCAAAAATTAATGTAACTAAGCTTAATGCGTCTGAAATTACTAGTAGTAGAGGTGTTTTATTTAAAAATAGTGGATTAGTTAATCAAACCTCATCATTTATAACAATAGGTAACTCTTGGAATGAACACTCATACTGGGATATAACTACAGGTGCCGCACAACCAACATCCTCAACGACAGAAATAAAATTTCAACTTACAGCTGATAGTCAATCAGGTGATGACCCTGGACTAATGGGAGCTGGTAAAATTGTTGCAGGAAAACAAGGTTGGTATGATGGAACAAATGCAGGACAATATTCAAATTTAAAATTCTTTACTGCATTTAATGGTGTAGAACGCGAAAGAATGATTATTCAAGGTGGTCTTGAAAGTGCACCAAGAGTAGGCATTGGGACAAAAGGTGAAGTTCCTGTAGTAGGTTTAGCAGTAGAAGGTAATATAAGTGCTAGTGGTGTTATTTATGCGTCTGCATTTTCAACTTCAACTGGTAATGGTATTAGTGTCAATAATATAACTGCAAGCGGAGATATATCATCTAGTGGAAAAATTACTGCCGAATCAATTAATGGATTTTCGCCAAATGGTACTGAAGCATTTAAACTTGATTCTAGTAATACCTTTGGGGGTATTTTAACTTTACGCGATTCAAGTGAAACAGCGTATGTCTCAATTACAGACAATTTTAAAAGTTATATTAATACGGGTAAAGAGTTTGGTATCGGTGTAACGAATCCACAAGCAATGCTTGATGTAACTGGTAGTTTACAAGCTACTAATATAACCGCAAGTAATTACATAAGTGCAAGTGGATATGTAAGTGCATCAGATGTTATAGCATCTACAAGTATGACATTAAATGGTGATAGAATAACATCTTGGCCAAGTGGTGGGGGTGGAGGAAGTGGAATATTCAAACCAACAGGTTCAAAACAAGCTACAACAAATACGGTTGAAATATCTGGTTCATTAAAGGTTAGTGGTTCATCTACTCTTACTAATATAGGACAATTTACAAATACAGGTGATGTTACAATTACAGGTGATGTAAGAGCTAATGATTATTTTAGAATTAAACCTGCGTCTCAAAAGAAAATTGAAATAAGTGGTTCATTGGTTGTTAGTGGTTCATCAACATTTACTAATATAGGTACATTTAAACAAACGGGTAACACTACAATGAGTGGTTCTGTTACTTTAGTTCCAAAACAAAACGAAGTATTTACATTTAGAGCCGGAGATTTTGTTCAGATAAAAAAACCAATTTCAGGCATTAAAGAGGTACAGATTAGTGGTTCTTTAAGAGTTAGTGGTTCAAATTCATTTAAAGTTGAGGGGCCAACACAATTGACTGGTTCATTCGCTATAACTAAACCTGATGATAGTGGAAACGATTTAATAATAGATGACACCGGATTTATATATTCTGGGTCTAAAATGAGAGTAACTGCTTCAATAGCAACTCAAGGTGGTGGTAGTTTTAGTTCAACATTATCAACTACTAATGTTAGTAATACTGGAACTATAACATCTACTGGAAATATTTCAACTGATTTGGCTGTACTGGGAGCTACATCATCATTTACTATTACAAAAGCAGATAAATTTTTACCTAAAGGATTAACAGCTGATATAGGTAAACATACCGCTAGAATTAGAAAACTTTATATGGCATCTGAAATAGATACAAGTGGTTCACTTGTTATGAATTTCCACTCAGGGTCTAACTCTGGATTAGTAATTAGTTCTAGTGAAGTATCATCATCGGATTCAGTATTTCAAGTTAATATTAAAAATAATACTGATGGTTTGACTAAAGATGCATTATATGTATCTTCTTCTGGTAATGTTAGAGTTGGAATTGGAATGGAACAACCAGACCAAGATTTTTCAAACGCCGGAAATACAAGATTGGGAACTTTTGGTAATGAAAGTTCACTACATCTACCATCGGATATGGCTTGGTGGATTGAAGATGCAGAAGGTTCTCAACTACATACTGGATTATTTGAACTAGAACCACAATATTCGCCAACTCCTACGACTATGTCGGTTGTTACCTCTGATAGTGCTACTGGTAATAGTGAATATAGTAGCCAAGTTTGGATTCCCTGGATAAGTCATTCTCTTGAAGGTCAAATGCCATTAACAACTACTTGGCAAATAGATAAAGAATGGGATGACTCGACAAATTATGCAGTAGTATCTGGAAGTTTACTAACTGGTTCAGGGGATGGTACTTATCCTCACGAAGTTTTAATATTTTCAGCTTCAGATACCTATGAGAACGATGGTCAATTTGGTTATTATAAGGAGTATAATGATTTAGCTGGAGTTTATAATTATAGTTTTTATACTTGGTATAATAATGATGGAATATCTGGAGTTCCAGTTTTACCTGCGGAAGTATCTGAATCTTTAAGAAGTGGATTACACAAGTACAAACTTAAATTACAGAAAATGTCCGGTACAGGTCCAGACTATATAGAAGCTACTTCAAGTCAAGCATTTCCAATAGATTTATGGTGGATAACTAATAACGAACAATATGATACTGGTTCACAAGATAATATGACAGGTGATACTAATGGAGATGGAGCAGTAAATATTTTGGACATTGTCCAAGTATGTAATCATATATTA
>MDSV01170716.1_pt1 | contig 10559 bp, 6 predicted proteins | sample 810851 | NCBI WGS metagenome assembly MDSV01 (sample SAMN05326640, study PRJNA326480) | marine metagenome | isolation source: seawater | place: Atlantic Ocean: North East | collected 2012 | reverse complement strand
TTTTTTTTGTCTTCTTGTGCTCTGCAACAAAACACTGCTTGAAAAAAGAGCCACCAGCGAGATCTCTCTCTCTCTCTCATCTTCATCTTCATCTCTTCATCTATTTTTTTCAAAAACTTCGTGAAAGGGAGGACACACACAAAAAAACGCCCCCAAGCGATTCCTCCTCTCTCCATTTTTTTGTGTGTAATCGGAGGGATCATCGTCAATCATCAATCATCGTCATGGGCGCGCGGTCTGAAATCGCCATGGGCGGCGCGGACGTGATGACGTTCGTGAGAAGCACGCGACCCGGGTTCCCCGAGGGGCTGAAGGTGCGACTTTTTTTTTTTTCTCTCTCTCTCATCTTTTTGAACGACGACGACGACCTCTTTTCAAACTTTTCTCGATGGTTTTTGTGGGTGTGGGGGGGGACCTTTACATTTGCGCGGGACTGACCGTTCTCGTGTTCTCGTCGATACCGAACAGGTTGTCCTCGTCACCGACGACGAAACGACGCATTCGGAGAGTAAAAAAGTGTTAGAATCGCTCCGTTACGAAGGTAGGTGGAAGAATTCGTCGCGTCGCGGCGCGAGACGCGCGGTGTTTTCGCGGATGCATTCGATTGAGTTGGTTACATCTCGCCCTCTTTTTTTTGTTTCCCTTCCTTTTGAGGGAAGGAAAATGTCTTTTGAATCCGCGTGCATACGCGCGGGATGATGCTCGACGTAACGCACCAAAAGTCCAACGAAGCGAACGAAAAGACGCCCCAGGGTGTCTCGCACGTGCTCCGATGGATGGCTGGACGCATGGCGCGACCGAACCCGGCGAAAGATTACGTTTGGAACGCATCGGATCCGACCGATGATCTCTCTCCACTTTTGGATATGGAAGATATTCTGGGAGATGACGAGGATATGACAGATCGAGAATGCGCACATTTTATATCGACATTTTTTCAAAACTTATCATCTCCTTCTCTCTCTCTGTGTGTGCGCGTACACGTAACAGTCACGCGATCGGATTCGTTGGAAAAGTGCCTCGAAGAAGCGTCGAAGGAAACGTTCGATGTCGCTTTACTGGATGGGCAGTTGATGCGGCTAGCGTTGGAGGAGACCGAGGGGGCCGCCGAGAAAAAGAAGGACGACAACGAGGATTTAAACAACAACAACAACAACAACAACAAAGAAGAGAATGCCGACGCGAGTAACAAGAGTCAACCTTCTGACGATAGCGGAGGCGGGAGCACGACGAATATCGAGAAGAAAACGGATATTAAGACGACTTTGAGGAAATTGTGCGCAAAAGTTCCAGTGGTTTTAATGCAAAGAGACGAAGATGAGGATAAGGCGGAAAATGAAGCGAAAACGTTAGCCGCGAAAGAGGAAGGGAACACCGTGGAACGGTTAGACGCTATTCATTTGCGATCGTTAGCAGCTCCAGTAAAGAATACGGTGGCGGCGGCGGCAGCGAAGGAGGACGCGGATAACAGTAACAACAACGATAATGCAGATATGAATGACGCCGCAACCACTGCCAACGACGAAAACGAAAACAGTAGCAACAATAACAACAATAACAATAGCGAAGAAGAAGACGCCGCGACGAAGCAACATCAACATGAAGAAGATGAAGAAGACGTCGTCGTTCGCGCCGTTCGCGAGGGCGTGTGTGACGTGATTCGTATTCCTTTAGCTCGTCAAAACTCGGCGAATTTGTGGCAACACTGCGTGCGAAACATGTTGAGAGATTCCGGAAACGTGAAGATGTCAGAAGTGCTGAGACGATCAGGAATTATGCCTTGCAAAAAGAGAATTTTAGGTCCAAGAACGATGAGGGTAGAACAGAGCAGAAACAACGGTTCGGATGATTCGGACGAAGATACCATGATGCATTTGAAGGCGTCGGGGAGCGAAGAGGCCAACAAGACCGATGGTACTGGTAACACCACCATCAACGAATTTAACGGAGCGGTTGTCAAAGTGCCGTCGAAGACAAAAGGTAAACGATCGCAGCGAAAGTTCGGGAACAGATCTTGGAGTGCGGCAGCTTCGAACGCCCAACTTAGCTCGTCTTTCGATCAACTCCATCGACTCAATCAGTTAGTTCCTCTGCACCCGCAACAACGGCCGATGCAGCAACAGTACCAGCAGCAGTCGCAACAACAACAACAACAACAACAACAACAACAACAACATGTTCAGTACCAACAGCTGCAACCACAATATCACCACCAGCATCAATCGCAGCAGTCACAGCAGCATCATTCGCAGCAGCCGCAACAAGTTCAGTATCAACAGCCGCAACAACAGCCGCAACCGCAGCAGCCGCACAATCCAATGGCTCGCATGCCTTCGTTACAACAACACGTGGGTGTCTTGCCAAAAGGACAAAGTGCGAAATTGGCGAAGTCAAAGGCGCAACAACGACGTCTAGCGATCAAACCGGCGCACATTCTCCCCGCGCCTGGACCGGGAGGCCATCATCATCATCATCATCATCATCAACAACAATATTATTATCAACAACAATCTCAACACGGATCTTATATTGACCAAACGGGACGCGTCGTATATTACCAACATCCTCCTCAGCAACAACAACAGCAATACCACCACGTGCCTCCTAACATGCAGCAGTATCAGCAATATCCTCAGCATCCTCAGCATCCTCAGCAGCAAGGTCACCTACATCGAGTTGAATCGATGCCACAGTTCCCGACGACGACGGGATTGAACGGGTCCCCGGTGCACAGATCACATCCGTATCATCCGCAGCATCAACAACAGCATCACAATTCGCATTTGCACTACCAAAATCCGAACGCAATTGGAAGATCTGCTGCGTTGTATCAGCAAGGGGGACAACAAAACTTTGCCGCCGGAGGCGGCCCAGCGCCGAAGTTGCCACTCGGTTTGAAACTCACGAAATCAAATTCGCTCAAGGATTTACTTCGCGCGCATGAGATTGGGAAGATTAACAAAGCAATCGCGGCTGATTCGGCTAATGCGAATGGAGGTTCGAGTAACGGTTCTCCCACGACGGTTGCGAACGAACATCCTTTGTTCAACGCGAACGCTTTCGGTGACGATGACGAGGAAATTTTGTCTCTTAACAATTTGCCCGATAACGTTGATTTGAACGATTTGAGCGTCGAGCTCGATGACTCCTATCTCGTCTTTTGAGCGAGTATACTGCTATAATGAAAATTCTACAGTCATTAAAGGATCTGTGTGTAATTTATAACATGTATTTATTATTATTAAAACTCCATTAAAACGTAGAAAGCTTATTCTTTCTTCTCTGTGCCATGCGGTGCCATACGATTGGCTTCTTTAGGGGGCGGCTCTTCTCCCTTTTTCTTTTCCTCGTTTTTGTGCACGAAAAACTTAAGACGCGCCTTACGATCTCTCGACGTCTTCTCAGATTCCCAAGTCGCGTACATCACGAGCACATCATCGTCGCTGGTTAAAGGTATGATGGAGCGATCGCCTTCCGAATACGCCAAACTTTCGACATTCTCCCCGGAGGGGTGCCCGAGCGCTTTCGAAAGCTGACCGCGAAGCTCTTTGAGCGTGTCTGCTTTATCCAAACGCGCAAGTGTTTTCTTATTTTCAAGAACAATCGTCGAGTTTATCTTACCGTCGTTATTTAACACGTGCATTAAAGTTCGAAAGAGCGTTTGGCCAGCGAGAAACATCGCGAAGAAGAGACCGATGCCTTTGTCGAATCGAAGTGAACGGTCGAATACGGCAGCGCCTAGATTTCCATACATTGGGCCCGGACATAGCGCCGCTAGACCCCACCCAACCCCAAAAATCGAGGCACCGACCAAAACTCGCCATTCAAAAGGCTGGTTTGGTTTATCTGGTTGCGCGAGCTCGTCTCCAAAGAAAGAACGCTTCAGTTGCAAGCCTTTGTCTTGGTACTCGGACTCTCTCTCGTTCCAGGATTTCCAACCTTTTATATACGCAAACGTGGGAATCGAAAAAGCTAACGCGACAAAAAGAAACACCATCAAACTCGGGTCGAACGTATTTTTGGTCACTGAAAGAAACGCAGATACTGTCGCTGGATCAAGCATACGGCCTACGCAAAGCGATAATCCAAATAAAGATCCCGAAACGGAGTTCGCGACAGATTTCGTGCACTTACGAAGCCTTTCATTTTCTCCATATACGCCAATGAGCGTGACGACGGCAAAAAATGCCAAACTTGAAAGCCAAACGAGAAGAAGTTTTGACGTGTGAAAGGCACTCTCAGCTTCTGCGGCAGCGATGGCAAAAAAACCCCACGCAAAGGCACACAAAATAAAAGCTCCCCGTGAAACAAGATCAATGGGAGGTAGTGCTTTTTCTTTTTCCACGTGATACGTTTCGTAAATGCGTTGTTGTTTCTCTTCTTTTGTCTCTGTCTCTCTTATCGTACACATGCGCTCAAAATTTTCCTCCCAGGAGTCTGTTCCAGTGACACATCTGTAATACAAGTACAAACCTGCGACGATCGATATGAACGGAAATGCAATCGAGGTAAACTTCAATGCCAATATTGCCGTAGCGAATAACGTATGGCTCACCGCCGCAACCCACGGAACGATAATATCTGCGTTCGTAAACATTCTATCAAAAAACAAATCAAACATAAACGTTCTTATTCCTGAGTCCATCAACACCACATTCATCGCACCGGCAGTATCAAAAACAGTAGCAGTAATCACACCGACCATAAAAAAGATGCTCGTGGCAACCAAACTTCTCTTCGAGAGCCGTGCGATGCCGCTTACGGCATGCCCGGACGTACACCCACCCGCGCACGCGGACCCGACACCAACACACCAACCTGCAATCCCTAATCTCACGCTATTTTGCACCGATTGAAACCCTCCGTCTGGAAGCAAATAACTCAAGTCGAAGACATTCAAGAGGATTTGTGTTCCGAATAATAAACCGATCAAGAAAGCTGGTTTTTGAGGATGTCGGTGCAATCCAGACACGCCAATCGCCTCACCCGTGGTCAAATATTTCGTCACTAAACTCGTCGCAAGAAACACCCCCCCGACCACCGCTGCGCCGGGCTTATACTCGGACGGATAATGCGGGGGAAGCGATACCTTTTTCGTCGAGACGCCGACGACGCTTTTATTTTTTGTTCGAAGTTTTTCGATTCCTATGCCCGTCGCCACGTCCAGTTCGTTCGTTTTCTTCAGCTTGGACGAAGCAGGCGTCGGCGATCTCTTCTTCTTCGACGACGAGAGCCGCGACGCGCGCGGGACGATGGTCGTTCTTCTCGTGCTCGGTACGCGCATCATCATCATCATCGCGCGGCGTGTTTTGCGTCTTCTTCTTCTTCTTCCTCTTCTTCTCTCTGGTGGTCGTATTTTTTAAGATACAAACAAAGAAATTGGCGGTCGTGTATTTTTAAGAGATACAAAAAAATACGAGCACTCTTCAAAAGAAAAAAAAGAAGATATGCGCGCAAAACGCGTCCCATTCGCATTCGCGCTCCTCTCGTGTTCGGCCTTCTTCCTCTCCTCGTCCGACGCGAGACTGTACGGTTCGTACTCCAGAACGGGCGGCACGAGAAAACCATCCGGCATCCGCTTCTCGAGTAGACTCGCGTACAACGCGTACGGTCGAAAACTGCTCCAAGAAGAAAGAGGAACACTCCAAGAGATGCAAAACTTCGTCGAGCCCGTGGCGACTTGTCCGGAGAACAACACCATGTATAACGTATTAAAGACGACGCCAGAACTGTCGAGGTAAGACCTAAAGAATAAAGAACGTTTAAATAGACTCCATTTCATTTCGTTAATGGTACTTACCATCTTGTCGAGGTTTTTTAACGTTACTCTACAATATCCGAAAGTCACGGATGCGTTGCAAAAGTATTCGAGATATGATACGGTTTTTGCGCCGTCGGATGATGCCATCCAAGATCTCGTGGAGTGGTCTGGTTACGACGAGTTCGAAGAGTTCGTCTCGGTACTTTGGGGAGAAGATGAATACGAGGCGCGTTTGATCGCGCACCACGCCGTTCCCGAATCGAATCTGACGTTAGCAGAGTTAAGAGAGCTAAAAGGCCCGTATCGATATTTGAGAGACGCGCTCGGCGAAGTGATGCCGTTGAAGATCGAGTCGTCCCCGGAAAATGTAACCATTCGAGCGCTCGGTTCGGAAGGCACCATCATCAAACCCGACTTAATCGCTTGCAACGGCATAATCCACGTCATCGACTCAGTTCTGTTACCGTTCGACGGCGACGGCGTCTTGGACGACGAGCAAAAAGATGAGTTACGAGACGCGATTCGAGCTTTATTCGAGTTGAACGGTCCCGGGACAATCGCGGACGACGTCATCAGGAAGAACGTGGCCGCCATTCTCTTAGGGTACGACCCGATCGAGAATCTGGACGTCGCGCTTGGTCTCGCCCCGGCGCCTTCGCCTTCCGTCGACGAAGAGGGGGAACAGGCGAGCAGATAAAAGAGAGGAGAGCAACGCGGTGCACTCGCAGCAGACGACTCCACTAAAGGCGCGAAAGAGAGTGTCGCGCAAAAATCCTCGCCTTTGCCTTCTGTCGAGAGGGAGAACGGGCGAACAGATACGAAAAAGAGACCCACACTACCTACATACTACCATCATGCAGATATTTCGCTTGATTCTCTACAATTTCTTTCTATCACCTTTAAACTGATTTTTATCTACGAAAGCATACAACGCGCAAGAGCAGAGCACCACAAAAAACCTCAAAAAAAAAACCTCATAAATTTGTTGTCGCATTTCCATATCCCTTACAGCGAAGAAGAGAGTTTTGCATGACGCCGAGCGGTTGGGTACTTCGTCGAGCGGAAGGCGTGGCTTCTTCCTCGTCGTCATCGTCGTCGAGGTGGTGGAGAAGCGGCGAACTCGTTCGAATGCGACGAGCGATGAGCAAGCGCGCGTTTTTACGCATCGATGCGGCGCTTTTGTCGTCGTCGCATTTGCATCGAGAAAATACCGCGAGCGGTTGGTGTCGCGCGGCGACGAAAGCGACGAGTTGTCGAGGTATTTTGCGCGCTTCGACGCGGCAACACCAACAGCGAAGAGTACTGACAGCCGCAGCGAATGGGGTGTCTCCGGGAAAAAAGCACGGCGATTTGCCGAAGAATTTCGAGCACACGGACGTGGAAGAACCTTTGTATAAGAGATGGGAACAATCCGGAGCGTTTAAACCGAAACAGAACGATAATAAAGAACCATTTACGATTCCAATGCCGCCACCAAATGTGACCGGTGCGTTGCACATGGGCCACGCGATGTTTGTGACGATTCAAGACGTGATGTCTCGATCGATGCGAATGCGAGGACATCCAACTTTGTGGTTACCCGGGACGGATCACGCGGGGATTGCTACGCAGTTAGTCGTGGAGAGGCAATTGGAAAGCGAAGGTCTGTCGAGAATTGGCGTTGGGAGGGAGGAGTTTGAGAGGAGAACGTGGAAGTGGAAGAATGAATACGGGAATAGGATTCAAAATCAGATTAAACGTTTAGGCGCGAGTTGCGATTGGAGTCGCGAACGGTTCACCTTGGATGATAACTTAAGCGGAGGTGTTTTGGAGGCGTTCAGTCGATTGCACGAGCAAGGCTTGATTTACAGAGGGTCATATATGGTGAACTGGGCGCCAAAGTTGCAAACGGCGGTCTCGGATTTAGAGGTTGAGTATAGCGACGAGCCTGGTTTTTTGTTTCATTTCAAGTACCCGTTGGAAGGGTATGAGGAGGATAACACGACATTTTTACCGGTGGCCACGACAAGACCGGAAACGATCGTCGGGGATACCGCCGTGGCAGTGCATCCTGAAGACCCACGATATAAAGATTTTGTCGGCAAATTCTGCGTCGTCCCCGGAACGAACGGGAGGAAAATTCCGGTCATAGCGGACGACTACGTCGACATGGAGTTTGGTACTGGCGCATTGAAAATCACCCCGGCGCACGATCCGAACGATTACAATATGGGTAAAAAACGTGATTTGGAATTTATCAATATCATGAACAAAGACGGGACGATGAACGCGAACGCGCACGCGTACGATGGCTTAGATCGGGCCGAATGTCGCTCGAAAATTTGGGAAGATTTAGAAAAAGACGGCTTGGCGATTAAGAAGGAAGATTACGAAACGAGAGTGCCACGATCCCAAAGAGGTGGCGAGGTCATAGAACCTATGGTTTCGGAGCAGTGGTTTTGTAAAATGGAAACGATGTCCACGCCAGCATTGAATGCGCTGAAAACGGGCGAATTAACAATTGTCCCAAAACGGTTCGAGAAAGTATACGAAACCTGGTTGAGCGATTGCAAAGACTGGTGCATCTCGAGACAATTATGGTGGGGACATCGCATCCCGGTGTGGTACGTTCACGATAGCATAGAAGATTTACAAAATGCAAAGAAAGGCGAAGGTAAAGGCGCGTCCAAGAAGTACGTCGTGGCGAAGAACGACAAAGACGCCCGAGCTCAAGCCGAGGCAAAATATGGTGAGGAAATTATTTTGTACCGAGATGAGGACGTGTTGGATACGTGGTTTTCGAGCGGTTTGTGGCCATTTTCAACAATGGGCTGGCCGGATGAAAATACTCCGGATTTCAGAAAACATTTCCCCGGGTCTGTGTTGGAAACCGGGCACGACATTTTGTTCTTTTGGGTGGCGAGAATGATTATGATGTCTTACGGCATGACTGGTAAGTTGCCGTTTCACACAGTATATTTACACGGTTTAGTTCGAGACGAGCAAGGGAGAAAAATGTCGAAATCTTTAGGGAACGTTGTCGACCCGTTGAGTGTTATAGGTGACGTCGGGTGCGACGCGTTAAGATTCACTTTGGCAACTGGAACCAGTCCCGGTCAAGACTTGAACTTGAGTTTGGAACGATTAAAGAGCAATAGAAATTTCACGAACAAAGTATGGAACGCGGGCAAATTTGTCTTGTTCGCCATGGAGGATTTGAGCGACGATGAGCGCGCGGAGATCCAAAAGATGTCAGAAACGATTGCCTCTTCTAATGGCGCGTCTCTATCGCTTTCTGAGCGATGGATAATCTCCAAGTTGCACCAAACCATTGACCAGGTGACGAAATCTTTGGACAAGTACGATTTCGGCATTGCCGGTCGCAATGCTTACGGGTTCTTCTATGATGATTTCGCGGATTGGTTCATCGAGTCTATTAAGACCAAATTCAACGATAAAAGTGATCCGGAAGGAAAGAAACGCGCATTGGCCGTAACTTTGTACGCCTGTGATGGCATTTTGCGACTATTACACCCGTTCGTGCCGTACGTTACCGAGGAAATTTGGCAGGCGTTGCCGCATTCGGGCGATTTGTTGATCTCGCAATCGTGGCCGGAAACCGATCAGAAGAAAGACGAAGCCGCGGAACAATCTTACGAAATGTTAAGAAGCGTCGTCACGAAAATCCGAAATGCTCGAGCGGAATATAACGTCGAACCGGCGAAAAAAATAGAAAATTGCACGATTGTCATTAAAGATTCCTCGGCATTGCTTTCCGATTTGCAAAGCGAAGTGGCCGTCTTATGTTCGTTGGCGCGGTTAGACCCGGCGACGACCTCGATCGCGTCCTCGGCTCCTGCTGATTGTGAACAAAATCCGTCCGATTACGTCAACGCCATCGTCGCCGACGGCGTGGAAGTGTTCTTATCCTTAGCCGGTTTAGCCGATCCGGCGAAAGAGTCCAAACGTTTGAAGAAACAAGCCGAAAAGTTGGAAAAAGATCTGAAGGGGTTGAACGGACGATTGAGTTCGGAGGCTTTCTTAAGCAAAGCTCGACCGGACGTGGTGGAAAAAGCCCGAGCCGAGGCGAAGGAGTTGACCGAGCAGTTAGCCGCGGTCCAGGCGCGATACACAGTTATGATGGATTTATTAGCAACCGCATCTAAATAAACAAAAATAAAATACACGTACAAAGAGTTCAAATTACACAAATACAAAAGCTAGCCTTCATTCAACTGACTCTGTCTCGGACTCCCAACGCTACCAGACCGAATTTCCTGCGCTTCTAACAATAACAACGACGAGAAACTTCTCGATCGATTTCGTGTACCCGCCAACCCGACGTTCCCGGCGTCCTCGTCCATCTCGTTCGTGTGAACCACAATCACCGGCGAACTTGGTTGGATACCATTATTACCACTGCCATTCGCCGTTGGTGATGCACTCGCCATCATTCCAACCTCTAAATTTTCGAAAGATTTCGAAATAGGATTCGCATTTGCACCCTCAGCGTACACGTGCACTTGCGGTATCGTTCGAGCACCATCGTTCACGCCCCCGAACTTTTCAGTGTAGTTAAAACTCCCGTGTTGCCTCCCGATGCTCTTGCTGTTTTCATCGTCGTCGAAATATTCTCGTCCGTGTCTTCCTCTCGACGACTCTCCGTAATTGTTCGTTCTTTTGTGAATTGGAATGCCTCCGAAAGCGTTGTCGTCTTCTCTCCTGCGTTCGTCGGTCCCAAACCCATTCGACGGGTGGTTTTGAATGTGGTCAAAATCCTTCGCAGATGTTGGAGACTGTAAAGACGCCGTTAACGCGG
>MDSV01087368.1_pt1 | contig 10559 bp, 7 predicted proteins | sample 810851 | NCBI WGS metagenome assembly MDSV01 (sample SAMN05326640, study PRJNA326480) | marine metagenome | isolation source: seawater | place: Atlantic Ocean: North East | collected 2012 | reverse complement strand
CTAATGCGAAAAATCCCAAGGACATGGTAATTTATAACTTATTTCTCATGAGTCGGACACTTAAAATAGAAATGAGTGGAAAGCTTGTTAAGCGTAAAATTCAACATGATAAGTAAATGGCAACTTTCCATGATTTACATAGAACTTTTTATGACCTTTCTGAGTTAAATATGTAAGGATAGCATTTTTGCCTGCTTCAATAGCGTAAGGCTTGGATGCACTACGACCATCGGATGTTGAACCTTCAAAGACTCTCCAATGGTAAAGAATTCTTGGCAAATAATAGATCTTCGATGCTTTAAGTGAAGCACGAAGTATGAAATCATAATCTTGAGCACCATCAAACTTGGAATCAAATAAGCCAACTTCTGTAATTAAATGCCTTGAAAAAGATGAAAGATGAGTAATATAATTATAAGTTAAAAGTAGCTCCTCTGAAAAATCTGTCTTGTATACAGGTGCGTAGAAGCGAAGACCAGAGCCATCAACCTTATCCTCAGCTGTATAAATGAAATCAGCATTTTCAGAAATATGAGAATGAATAAGTTGCAACACACAATGAGGTGGAAGTAAATCATCATGATCAAGTAAAGCAATATAATTTCCGGTTGAAATCGATATGGCAGCATTGGTATTAGATGAAATCCCTTGCTTTTCAGGGTCAACTTCTTGGTACTTAATTCGATTATCACAAAGCAATTTAAAGTTTAAGTAAGCACGAGTCCCGGAGTCAAGCTCACCTCCAGCCAAACATAGTTCCCATTTTGAATAAGTTTGGGACTCTAATGACGACAAAAGCTGTTGAAGGAAAAGCAAGGGAGTCTTATATACTGGCGCAACAAAGCTCATAACTAAATCAGACTCACTAAGTAAAATATTGCCAGACTTTAAACTTTTTAATTTGTCGAATATGGCTCTCGAGTAATGCTCAAACTTATACTTCGATTGAATCACATTGTCATTATGCTCCCCTGCCTGAACACACAAGTTGGGATTACTTAAGTAGGAATGAACTGTCTGAGCGGCTTCTTTTGAATCAAATTTTTGTAAGAGTGTTCCGCCTAATCCATGGCCAAAAGCATCTGCAACATCAGTAGCTCCAGCAAAAGCAAGAATAGGTTTTTTGCATGCCATTGCTTCAAGAACTACACCAGGGAATGGATCTTTACGAGATGACAAATAAAAGAGATCGCATGCCTGATAATATCGATCTACCTTTGTCACCCCAGCAATAATGAAAAACTTTGTTGATTTTAAAGCTTTTAATTTATTTAATAAGGCTAAACCCCAATCTCTAGTTGAACTTTGAGCCGGAACAATTCCACCAATCCAAACAAAGTAAGTATTAGAGCAAGTTTCACCCAAATCACAATATTTAAGTGCTGTTTCAAAAAACATATCAACTCCTTTTCTCTCCTCAATATTTCCACAACCCAATACGATTTTTGCATCATCGGGAAGGCCTAATTCAAGGCGAACAGATGCGTAAGATTTTTCAAGAGAGACCTCAGGGAAATTATGGCGATACATGCCCTGTGGCCTAATTAGAATATTAGTACTTGGGACATATCCACAAAAATCTTGTGCAGCATTTGCGACACCTTTACCCGGGAAGACACAAAGGTCAGCATTCAAAGAGTGTCTAAACATATCCTTCGACCAATAGCCACTATTAGCATTTTCATGCACTAATGCAATATGCGAATGACCAAATTGCTGAGATAAATTTCCCATTCTAGAAGTAACCACAGTATTTGTAATTACATTGAGAGACCTGGATGTGTATTTGAATACACTAGCCATATAATCATTTGAAATATTATTCTTAAACACGAAGACTGGTCCATTACTTATATATTCATGAATCAAGGGGCCATCATTAAGAAGGACAACGACACAATTTAAACCTAAGTCATGGATGACAGACCGTTGAAGAGCCAAAGCAACTCGTGGTGCTCCAGAATTACTGGCATCATGACCAAAGATGACGACAACATCGCGTGAATCGAAGTTTTTTATACATTCAAATATTCTCCATTCATGAGTAGAGGCAAGATATAAAGAAGGATCAAAGTAATATAGAGTATGATAATCATTTAAAAGTGCAATAGAAGGGATGATACGCTCAAGTGCATGTGCAGTAGTTCCATCAGTTGGAATTGGCTCCTCTGGAAAGAAGTCAGAACAAAGAGATCTAAACTGAGCGTGGTCTAACGCGTCAGGCTTAAACCAAAAAACTGTTCCTGAGGGATATCGCAAATTATTTTCATTTAAATGGAGCTTAGAGCCAAATATATTTTTTGATATTTGATTTGATATGGAATAATTATCCCCCCAATCTACATTGTTTGTTCCAGTAAAAGGTGTAGGGGCTAATATTCCAATATCCTCACTAGAAGACAGGATTTCAACAATATTTGCGACTGCATCGATATTGAAAATTGTAGATTGCAGGAGATAATGAAACCAATTATTTCCAAAATCGCCAAGATGCGGACTCTTCTTAGCATGTAACTTGCAAACAACATCATAATTCATTAAATGACCATAAACAGCTATAAATGCGCCTAAATCGCGGCCTCTATTTTCAGTATATACAAAGCACAAGTCTAATCTTTCCAACAGTAAATTACTTTCAATCAGCTCGAGAATTTGCTGCTGTTTTTCGGCACTAGTAGTTGATATTAAAATTTTGACATTTTTTGGCAGCCTTAAGACTGCCTCTACGAAATTATTTATTGCCTCTGGATAATGAATGTGCAAATAAATGCATACCCTCTTGCTTTCAAGTAGAGCAGTAGAGGTAAATTTTCTGCGAATATTTCTATCAAGAATATCAATACAATCTCTCTTCGAACTAATTTGATTCAAGACCTTGTCACTTGATGCATAACGGCGATTGCCATGTTCTAGAAAATGAAGAAGAGCATTCTTTTTTGCATTTTTAACGTCAGGATTAAATGAGTAGTACTTACTAACGCTAAAATATTGACTTGGATCTCTATGCGACTCTTTAAATGAATTTTTTAAAAAGTGGTCAAGCAAATTCTTCGGATTACGAAGTGGAAGATCAGGATTAGAAACTTGATAAAAATGAGGGTCAAAGAAACCAGACTGAATTGCTTGTTGATCCATCAACTTGCTTGATTTATCAGCTTTATTCTCAGCGAATAGTTTATTTTCAAACCTGGGCTGAACAGAAGGAGAATGCTCAAAAGAAAAATCATTATGTGGAGAAAGATATTGATGCGTGCAACAATATTCCTTGAAGTCCTGCAAATTGCTTTCATCAAGCAGAGAGGGAAGCTTCAAACTTTGGACAAATTTTTCAGGATAATTACAACTTTTACACTGCGAAGCGATTGCATAATTCGCGAAAATATCACGCTTAATTTTAGTTTTATACGAACGATCCGTGAATGAAAGCCGTGCAAATAAGTCGCCCATTAAAAATTATTTTTATGTGGATGATATCAACCATAGCATTTTACTAGCTTTATTAGGCCCGTTTCAAGAGGGGTTAAGGGCCCGAAAGCAAACGCATAGCGTAAAGCTTGAGTGTCAGCGGCTGTAGCCGCAATAGGCATGACCAGCATCGGCTGACAGATGTTTATCGCCTCTTGCTCCAGAGCTACTTTCATCACCTCAATCAAGCACAACAGTTTGGTGGGGTTTCTATTACCAAGTTTATGATCCGTTGCGGTGCTGCAGAAGTCAGAGGATCGGGCTGAATTGGGTCACTTTTATCAAAGTTATTTTGCAAAATGAAGCTATTAATCAATGTACGGCTAAGACTTAGTTTTCCAAAAATTCATGCCATATCCGATGATTGCATTCATATACTCCTTTTGTTTGTAAAATATTTCCACTCTTTAATGTTACCATCCACAATTAAAGACTTTTAAGTGCATCAAGATAAGTCAACCTAATGCCGTCACTAATAGACACTGTAGGCTCCCAACCTAATTGAATTTTTGCTTTATCTATATTAAGTACTGATTTTTGAAGATCATAAGACCTTGATGGCTCATAGATAACATTGCAAGTTTGACAAGAAATCTCCTCAAGAATATCAATCAATGTTTTCAACGAGGTCAATGTACCAGACCCTATATTCAACAAGCATTGCGAAGATTGATGATAAATAGCTTTATTTAAAGCAGAAATCGTATCATCAATATAAATAAAATCTCTTTCAACGCTTCCATCTCCCCAAATAGATATTTCCTCATTTTTGATAATTTTAGAAATAAAATGATGGACAACCCCTTGTGGTTTCTCGACAGAAAACTGTGGACCGTATGGATTAGAAAGACGAATTATTGCATACGGCAATCCATAAATCGTGCTGTACATATGAATATATTTCTCTATAGAGAGCTTTACAATTCCATAAGAACAAATCGGATCAGTTTGATCTATTTCGCTGCAGGGGTTACATAAATTTTTTGAGCCATAAACTGTACCACCAGAAGACAGAAAAACATATTTCGAAATTCCATGAGCAACCGAAGCCCGAAGGGTATTGAGTGCCCCTATTAAATTTGTATTGACATCGTAAACAGGATCTCTATTTGATGTACTTGGAACCACTGTGGATGCAAGATTAATTAAGCAATCAACGCCGTTACAGCTTTCATTGACAAAGTCAAAGCTAGCTATATCTCCCTGTATGTATTTAATGGAAGACTTTTTGGCAAGATCAATTGTCAAATCAGGCTTTCTTCTGGAAACAACAATGACTTCATTGCTTTCGGCAAGACTTTGGCATAGATGTCTTCCTAAAAAACCTGTACCGCCTAATACTAAAACTTTCATTTTTTCATCTCTTTTGAACGCAAGAATGAATACGCAACTTCCTTCCACTATATCCCGCCCGCTGACGCAGCTTTCTGCACCACTCCTTATAGAAGAGTTCCCAGCGAATGCTCTCGTCGTAGAAATACAACCCGGTGACGGCGTAACGGCCCTTAGGCTTTTGAGGTTTTCCTCCAGGCTCAGCACTCTGGCATCAGCATCGAACTCGGCCACGCCATAACGCTCGCGATCACTGATGGGGTAAGCAAAGATCTTCGCCCCTTGGGCTTGAGCGTTGCTGTTCAACAGCTGGGGCACCAGATCGTGGCCATGGAAGAGGTTGTCCCCCAACACCAGAGCAGTGGGGTGGCCCGCCAGGATGATTCCCCTCCGCTTGGAGGCGGTGCTCATCAGCTGGCTCACCGGAGTGAATTCGGCGCCATCGCAGCACTTGACACATTGCCGTCAAGGGCAAGAGCAAAAATTTTTTAGATCACAAAGTATTTTATCAAAAAGTGAATTTAATCATTCAATAATTTATAGCGAAGTCAGGCAAAGCAATTGGGAAGATCAACGAGCGAAGACCGCAGAAAACAATTAATACAAAGGTTATTTATTGTAGTCAATAAACCATTTAGCGAACTTCTCAATACCAAGAGTGATAGTTGTAGATGGTTTGAAACCAATCCAGGCCTCCAAGGCAGACGTATCAGCTGCCGTCGCTACCACATCACCAGGCTGCATCGGTTGAAAATCTTTGATCGCATCATGGCCAAGCGCTTGCTCCATCACCTCGATGAAACGCAACAGTTCAGTGGGCTGACTGTTGCCAATGTTAAACACCCGATGCGGCGCTGCCGCCGTAGCAGGGTCAGGCTCAAGCGGATCAAAGGCAGAATTAGCGGTGGCCGGTTTGTCGCAGCAACGCAAAACTCCCTCAACGATGTCGTCGATGTAGGTGAAGTCGCGCTGCATCTTGCCGTGGTTGAACACCTTGATCGGTTCGCCAGCCAGGATCGCCCGAGCAAACAACATCGGAGCCATGTCGGGCCGGCCCCAGGGGCCATACACCGTGAAAAAACGCAGCCCAGTGGCTGGTAGCCCATAGAGATGGCTATAGGTATGTGCCATCAACTCGTTGGCCTTCTTGCTAGCGGCGTAGAGGCTCACGGGGTGGTTGACCGGCTGACGCTCATGGAACGGCAAATTGCGATTGCCTCCATACACCGAACTACTTGAGGCATAAACCAGGTTTTCCGTGCCGTAATGGCGGCAGCCCTCCAGGATGTGACCGAAACCCACCAAGTTGCTCTGGATGTAAGCCGCCGGGTTCTCCAGGGAATAACGAACACCAGCCTGGGCCGCCAGATTCACCACCACTTGGGGACGTTCCTCCGAGAACAGGGCCATCAACGCATGTTCATCTTCCAGAGCCAAGCGCTTAAAGCACCAGGAGCCAGGCGGAGCCACAGCTTCGATCTGACGCAGCCTTGCCTGCTTGAGGCTGGGGTCGTAGTAGTCGTTGAGGTTGTCGAGACCCACAACGCGATCGCCACGCTTCAGAAGTCGTATTGACAGGGCTGCGCCAATGAAGCCGGCAGCACCAGTGACAAGGAATGTGCGCCTCAAGGAGCCCCGTTGCCGACACGCCAGAGAGTTAGCCCCGCCGAGCGGATCTCATCCGGATTGACCACGGAACGAGCATCAAACACCCAAGCGGGGCGCCGCATCCGCTGCGCCAGATCTCGCCAGTTCAGAGATTTGTACTGAGCCCACTCCGTGAGAATCAACACCGCATCAGCACCAGCCACAGCCTGCTCCACACTCCCGGCACTCCACCAGCTGCCCTGACCACTTAAGACCTGCGCCGTCGGCCCTGTTTCCGAATCCGGTGCGATCGGCTCCAACCTCAGATCGCGGGTGATCTGGGATGGCTCCACCTTGGGATCGTGAATGGCCAGCTGAGCGCCTTCCTCAAGAAGATCCGTGGCGATCCGAATCGCAGGGGCTTCACGGGTGTCGTTGGTGTCGGCCTTGAAGGCAAAACCAAGAATGGCCAAGCGCTTCCCGGTCACCGTGCCAAACAACCGCTGAACAACCAGCCTGGCGATCCGATGTTGCTGCCAGGTGTTGAGCGCAACGACACTTTCCCAGTAATCCGCTACCTCAGGCAGACCGAAGTGGCGGCACAGATACACCAGATTGAGGATGTCCTTCTGAAAACAGCTACCACCGAAACCGGGTCCTGACTTCAGGAATTTCGGACCAATCCGGCTATCGGTTCCAATAGCCCGAGCCACCTCCTGCACATCAGCCCCGGTGGACTCACAGAGAGCCGCGACGGAATTGATCGAGCTTATCCGCTGTGCCAGAAATGCATTGGCGGTGAGTTTGGAGAGCTCACTGCTCCACAAATTGGTGCGGAGAATCCTTTCCTTGGCGACCCACTGGCCGTAAATGCCAGCAAGGGCATCGATCGATGCATCGTCTTCCCCACCGATCAGCACACGATCTGGATTCTCCAAATCGGGAATCGCAGTGCCTTCGGCCAGAAATTCCGGATTCGAAAGAACCGCAAAGGTGCAGGGCTCTTCATCATTTTCCAGGGGATCCTGAGCCGCCTCAAGGATGGTGCGGATCGCCTCAGCCGTGCGAACCGGCAGCGTGCTTTTTTCCACCACGATGGTGTGTCCGCTGGCGGCCTTCGCCACCTGACGAGCACAAGCCTCAACCCAACGCAGATCACTGGCCTGGCCGGCACCCAGCCCCTTCACCTTGGTGGGTGTGTTCACAGAAATGAACACCATGTCGGCCGTTGCGATCGCGGCATCCACATCCGTCGAGAAGTGGAGGTTGCGGCCCCGCGCACGGGCCACCACGGCATCCAGCCCGGGCTCATAGACAGGCAAGCGACTCAGGTCAGCATCATTCCAAGCAGCGATGCGTTGTTCATTCAGATCAACAACAGTGACCTGTACATCAGGACAGCGATCGGCAATTACCGCCATAGTCGGACCACCGACATAGCCGGCCCCCATACAACAGATGCGTTGAACGGTCATGCCCGAACTCCCTCGGTTTGCGAGGCCTGTTGGTCAAGGACCTTACGGAACCATTCGATTGTCGGGATTAGACCGTTTTCCAATGAAACGGTGGGGCCCCAACCCAGTTCCCGCTGAGCCAAATCGATCACAGGTTGTCGCTGCAGTGGATCATCAGCGGGCAACGGTTTCTCAATCAATGCAAGGTCAGGATTGATGCGAGCGCGCACGAGCTCGGCCAGTTGTCGAATGGTGAATTCACCGGGATTACCGATATTCATCGGCCCAGTGTGAGAACCATTCATCAACCGGATCATTCCCTCGACAAGGTCTTCGACGAAGCAGAACGAACGGGTCTGAGAGCCGTCGCCATACAACGTCAATGGTTCACCTTTCAACGCCTGAACAATAAAATTACTCACGACACGACCATCATCGGGAAGCATCCTCGGGCCATAGGTATTGAAAATCCGCATGACACGGATTTCCACCTCATGCATTCGCTGATAGTCGAAGCAAAGGGTTTCTGCGATGCGCTTACCTTCGTCGTAGCAACTACGAATTCCGATGGTATTTACACAACCGCGGTAACTCTCCGGTTGTGGATGCACTTCCGGATCGCCATACACCTCGCTTGTGCTGGCGAGCAGCAGCCGAGCACCCACACGGCGTGCCATGCCGAGCATGTTGTAGGTGCCGAGAAAGCTGGTCTTCGCAGTTTTGATCGGATTGAACTGGTAGTGAACCGGCGATGCCGGACAAGCCAAATGCCAAATACGATCGCATTCAAGAAGAATTGGATCGGTCACGTCGTGCCGGATCAGTTCAAATCTTGGGTGACCGATCCACTGGGTGATGTTGCTTTTCCGTCCTGTGAAGTAGTTATCGAGGCAGATCACCTCCTCTCCGGCCTTCATCAGCCGATCAACCAGATGGGAGCCAACAAAACCTGCCCCTCCAGTCACCAGATTGATCAACGCTAAATCCCCATGTGCAAGGAAAAACTACCACGCATGTCTGGGTTCAGTTCCCTTGCAGGGACTTGAGTATGGCCGCAATTTCTTCCCGGTCATCGAGCCTGACAAAACACTCCTCTCCAGACTGCTGAAGCGGCTTCAGGCGCAGGTCACCGCGGTCCACTTCGTCATCACCAAGCACTAAGGCCCAGCGTGCTCCACAGCGATCCGCCCGTTTGAACTGCTTGCCAAACGCTGAGCCCGAATCATCGAGTTCCACCACCAAGCCGGTAGCACGCAGATCGCGGGCCAGAGCCAGAGCTGCAGCCGAGGCTTCCACACCACGGTTGACGATGAAGACATCCGGTGCAGTCCCGGGCACCAGACGGGCCGCACGACCTTCCGGATCAAGCTGAGCTGACGCTTCGAGCACCAGAAGCAGCCGTTCCATACCAAGAGCCCAGCCGATGGCAGGCTTCGCTGCGCCGCCGAGTTGAGCGATTAAACCGTCATAGCGACCGCCTCCGCAGACGGTTGCCTGAGCACCCAGCCGATCACTGGTGATCTCAAAAGCGGTATGGCTGTAGTAATCCAACCCGCGCACCAGCCTGGGATTCAACCGAAAGGGGATCCCCAGGTCGGTCAAGCCCTGCTGCACCGCTTCAAATCGCTGACGGCTCTCAGGGCTGAGGGCCTCGGCCAGGGTTGGTGCGTCTTTAAGCAAGGCCTGAGTGTCCTTGTTCTTCGAATCCAGAATTCTTAGGGGATTGGTGCTCAGCCGGGTCTGGGAATCGGGGTCGAGAGCCTCAGTCCGCTGTTCCAGCCAATGCACCAGCGCCTCGCGGTAATCCTGGCGATCCTCGGGAGAACCCAGACTGTTGAGTTCCAGCTCTAGGCCTCCCACCCCAAGACGGGCCAGCAGATCCCAGGCGAGGGCGATCACCTCAACGTCACTCCTGGCGCTCTCTGCACCAAGCCACTCCACCCCAATCTGGTGAAACTGACGCTGGCGTCCGGCTTGTGGCCGCTCATAGCGGAACATCGGGCCGGCGTACCAAAGCTTCTGCGCACCCTGACTGAGTAGTCCGTGTTGCAGCGCAGCCCGCACCACCGACGCCGTGCCTTCCGGCCGCAGAGTGCAGGATCGATCACCGCGATCCTGGAAGCTGTACATCTCTTTGCCGACCACATCGGTGGCCTCACCGATCCCCCGGCAGAACAGATCGGTTGTTTCCAGAAGCGGTGTGCGGATCTCTCCGAAACTGGCGCAACGGAAATGCTCCCTTGCCTCAGCCTCAACCGCCTGCCAGCGCTGAAGCGCCTCTGGCAACAGATCCACCATGCCCCTGAGGCTCTGGAGCTGACTCACGTGCGAGATGCAGGTACAGCGGCTCAGTCTGCCGGGTGACCTCAGGCCGTAATGCTTCGGCTGGCCACCAAGTCCATCAGGGCCAATTGACGGGTCACGCAGGCATCCAAGTCGTAGGTGGCCTCGACCGTGCGTCGCGCAGCCTGACCAAAAGCCGCTGCCCGCTCTCGGTCTTGAAGCAGCTCGGCAACAGCCGCAGCCAGATCGGCAGGAGAAAAGAAATCCACCAGCAGACCGTTGTGGCCATGGCGAATTGATTCACGCACAGGAGCAGTGTCGGACCCGACCACAGCACACCCACAGGCCATCGCTTCCAGCAGGCTCCAGCTCATCACAAAGGGATAGGTGAGATAAACGTGGCAGGCACTGAGCTGGAGCAGCGGCACGAACTGGTCG
>MDSV01042685.1_pt1 | contig 10559 bp, 7 predicted proteins | sample 810851 | NCBI WGS metagenome assembly MDSV01 (sample SAMN05326640, study PRJNA326480) | marine metagenome | isolation source: seawater | place: Atlantic Ocean: North East | collected 2012 | reverse complement strand
TGTTAGTTTAGGAGTAGAATTCTTAGCTGGTGATGGTGGTGCTACTGCTTTATTAGGAGGATCCTTAGGAGGAGTAGGTGGTGCATTAACAGGTGCAGCTGCAGCTCCTATTTTTAAAGGTGCTATGGCAGGAGCTGGAGTTTCACGAAATCCATATCAAGCTGTTTTTTATAGTACACCAGAATTCAGAGCGTTTGATTATGAGTGGAAACTATATCCAAGAGATGAACAAGAACAAAATACATTACATGATATAATTCAAAATTTTAGATATTATAGTGCTCCTGGTTTAGCTTTTGGTGAAGTATTTTTTACCTATCCACAAATGTTTGATATTACATTTTCACATCCTGAATATACATTTAATCCAGGTCCTTGTGTATGTACAAGTGTTTCAACAGACTATCATCCAGATGGACCAATATATCATAAACTATCAGATGGAAGTAAAGCACCTGTTGCAGTAAATTTAAAAGTTAGTTTCCAAGAAACAAATATTCTAACTAAAGCAGATATTGATGCGGGAAGATAATAATGGCATTTTATTTTAATTCATTTCCAAATATACAATACGATATTAATAAAACTAATTCATTTAAATCTGTACAAAATGTATTAGTAAGATTTCAATTTAAAAATTTTCCTTTATATAAAGATAAGAGTACTAATTTCTATGATCATATTGTAGAAGAAGGAGAACGACCAGATCATATTGCTGATAGATATTATGATGATCCAACATTAAGTTGGGTTGTATTATTTGTTAATAATATAGTTGATCCTTTATATGATTGGCCATTAGATTATGTTGAGTTTACTAATTATGTAAGAGACAAATACAAGTATCAGGGATCACTAGTTAATCAGGGTGGTATTGAATGGGCTCAACAAAATATTCATCATTACGAATGGGTATATCAGCAACAGAATATTTTATTTGATGGTACTAAAGTTGAAAAGAAATTTCATATAATTGATGAATCAACTTATAATAGTAAACTTCCTTCAGAGAGGAGAGCAGTTAGTTACCATACCTATGAAAGTGAACTTAATGAAGATAAAAGAAAAATAAGAATACTAAGTAATAGATTTTTACCTAAATTAATAGATGAAGTAGAGAGAATTCTTGAATAATGAAATATGAACCAGGAAAGGTTGAACTCAAAGCTCTAACCTTAATTAATCATAAAGGTGAAACAATTGATATTAGACCAACAACACCAGAAATAAATATTTTTAATAATATTAATTTAGCTGGAACAACAGTTGAATGTGTACTTATTGATGGTACAGGTTTAGTAAATTCATTTCCTATTTGTGGTGATGAATTATTAGTAGCTGAATTTAAAACTCCTGATATGACGAGTACTGAAAAATCAGAAAAAAAAGTATTTGAAACTATAGGATATGTTTTTAAAATAACAAACATACATGCTAGAAAAAGGGATGATCCAAGATCTGAAACTTTTGTTCTTAAAGGTGTTTCAATTGAAATTATTAATAATGTTACTAAATCTATAAACAAATCTTATACAAATTTAACAATAGATAAAATTGTTAAGAGTATTCACAATAATGTTATAAAACCTTACATCCATCCAATTATGCAAATTGAAAAACTTCCTAATAATGATTTAGTTACACAAACAAAAACTTTAGGTGAAAAAAGTTATGTATTTCCAGGAATAGATCCTTTTGATGTCATTAATAAATTAGCTGATGAAGCTGAAATTGATCCTTCAATAGATATATCATCTGGTAATAATTTTAAATATTTTCAAAATAATAGAGGATGGCATTTTACTACTATAGATTTATTATTAAAAGAAGAATCAAAAGATGAATTTGTACTTGCTGATGCAAACATACCAATTGAAGAATATGATAGCTCACAAAAAATTAAAACACTAGAAATTGAAGAGATGCCTAATCAAGTTGATAATATATTAAATGGTTTATATAATCAAATTGTAGAAACAATAGATCCAATAACAAAACAATATACTGTTGATAAATTTAATTATTCAAAAAATAGAAATAAGTTTACACATACTGATAATGATAAGTTTGGATTATTATCAAAAAATTCTTCATATAATAGTGAATTTGATACTGGTAAATCAATTTACAATATTTCTAATATAGGTAACAACTATAGTAATTTAGAATATATTAAACCAGGTTCTGAAGGTGATATTCCTGGTGATTATCAATTAAAGAATCCAAGAACTGTTCATAAAAACATAAAGTATAAATCAACATTTAAAAATTCATTTAATATTAAAATGATAATTAATATACCAGGAAATACTAATTTAGAAGTTGGTGATATAATAGAGATAATATTACCAGAAGCTAGTGAAGATAAATCTGATATGAGAAGAACAGATAAAGGATTTGGAAAAAGATATTTAATAACATCTGTTAGACATGTTTTAACAGCAACCGAAAGTGGAAGAGATTTTTTCACATCATTAAGAATAGAAAGAAATAATTATGGATTTAATTTGGAGCCAGTATCATGAATGTAGGAGATAATTTTATTTGGTGGTTTGGAGTAGTTGAAGATAGAAACGATCCACTAAAATTAGGAAGAGTAAGAGTAAGATGTTACAATTGGCATACTGAGAACAAAGGACAGATTCCAACTAACACATTACATTGGGCTCAACCAATACAACCTATTACATCTGGTGCAATGGGAGATATTGGAACTAGTCCGACTGGTATAGTAGAAGGAACTTGGGTTGTTGGATTTTTTGCAGATGGAAATGAAGCTCAAAGACCTATTGTAATGGGAACACTAGCAGGTATACCTGTATCATTTGGTAATCCTAATTCAGGTTTTAGTGATCCTAACCCAACTGAAAATGATCCAAGTAAAAGTATATATCCTAACAGAATAGAAGAACCTGATGTTAATAAATTAGCTAGAGGAGATTCATCACATTCTGTTTTATCTTCTAAAGAACAAGGAAGAACAAAAGAAGTTTCTATTGCTAATAGTGAGGAAACATGGAATGAATTAGATTCACCATATAATGCAACTTATCCTAAAAATCATGTAAGAGAAACTGAATCAGGTCATATAAAAGAATATGATGATACCGAAAACAATACTAGAATACATGAATATCATAAGTCTGGAACATTTTATGAAATAGATGATAGTGGTAATAAAGTAACTAGAATTGTTGCAAATAATTATATGATAGTTGCAGGAAGTAATTTTGTTAACATTAAAGGTGATGTTAATCTTACTATAGATTCAAATTGTAATACACATATTAAAAAAGATTGGAATATTCAAGTTGATGGTAATGTTAGAGAAGTTATTAAAGGAACATATGATCAAGATGTTACAGGTGCAATAACTGTGGATGGAAGTACAATTAATTTAAATAATGGTACAAATGGTGCAGCTAGATTAAACGATACAGTTGATACAGGAGATGATCCAGCTGGTATTTCAGGTTCTGATGGATCTAATCTAATAGAGACAGCATCAAAGACAGTTATCATTGGCGATTAACATTATAAATAAGTAAAAAGGATACCAAATGCCAACACCAAGTAAAATTGTATACAGTGATTTACCTATATCATTTACTGCTCATCCAATTACCGGTAATGTTAAAAAATCAACTAACAGGGAAGCAGTAAAAAATAGTGTTCGTAATATTGTATTGACTAATCATGGTGAAAGGTTTTTTAAACCTAAATTTGGTGGTAATGTGACATCAAAATTATTTGAAAATGCATCTAAATTTACAGAATTTAATACAGCAAGATCTATTAGAATAGCATTACAAAACTATGAACCAAGAGCTGAAATAATTAATTGTAAGGTGGATTCAAATCCAGATAATAATAATTTAACTGTTACATTAAAATTTAGAGTTTTAAATGATCCAGAACCAGTCAGTCTTGATCTATTACTAGAAAGGATTAGATAATGGCTGCTAACACAAATATAACTGTTACAAGTTTAAACTTTGATGACATTAAAGAAAATCTTAAAAACTTTTTAAAAGCTAAACCTGAATTTCAAGATTATAACTTTCAAGGATCAGTAATTAATACATTGCTAGATGTGTTAGCTTATAATACATATCAACAATCATACTATACAAATATGGTTGGCAATGAAATGTTTTTAGATAGTGCTACTTTAAGACCAAATGTAATATCTAGAGCAAAAATGTTAGGTTATACACCTAGATCTGCCAGAGGTGCTCAAGTAGAAGCAACTGTAACATTATCAGGTGTAAGTTCTTCGTTAACATCTGTAACTATTCCATCTAACACTTCATTTACAACAACAATAGATGGTGAAGATTATATTTTCTCAACAAATAAAGATAATTTAGCGTTGTCTTCTAATAATTATTCTGCTAATGTAATACTTACAGAAGGTCAATCATTATCACATAAGTATACCTCAGATGGAACTAATCCACAACGATATATTATACCAAATGAAAATGTTGATACAACTTCTTTAGAGGTTGTAGTTCAAGGATCCTCTTCAGATACAGATACTTTAATTTATACATTAGCTGAAGATATTACTGAAGTTAAAGCTAATTCAGCTGTATACTTTTTACATGAAGCAGATGCAAATAAATATGAAGTTGTATTTGGAGATAATATTTTAGGTAGATCACCTGTTCAAGATAATATAGTTATTTTAAATTATAAAGTATGTAGAGGCTCTGAAGGAAATAATATTTTACCTGCTAATTTTACTGCTCCATCAACTATTGCTAGTTATAGTTTTACAAGTTCTATTAATGACCAATCACATAGTGGTGCTAATAATGAATCAATAGATTCAGTAAAATTTAATGCACCTAAGAATTTTGAAACACAAAATAGAGCTGTAGTAGCTGATGACTATAAAAGAATTATATTAAGAGAAAACGCAGACTTAGCTTCTATAAGTGTTTGGGGTGGCGAAGAAAACACTCCTGCAGTATATGGAAAAGTTTATATTTCAGTTAAACCAACAAATGGTACAGTTATTTCATCAGATAAAAAGAATGCTATCAAAGGTTTATTAAAAAAATATAACACGTTATCTATAGATCCAGAATTTGTAGATGCAAGTTATTTGTATATTAATCCAACTATAAAAGCAAGATACAATCCAGATTCAACTACTTTAAGTGCTAGTGGTATACAAACAAAAATAGTAAATGCTGTATCTACTTTTGAAGATAATACTTTAGGTACATTTGATAATAAAAGATTTAGATATTCTCAGTTTACAAAAGAAATGGACAAAGCTGATGATAGTATTTTAAGTAATGAAACAATAATTAAAATAGAAAAAAGATTTGCACCTTCAACAACAACTGCTGCAACATACACATTAGCTTTTAATAATTCATTTCACCATCCTCATGAAGGTCATGCAAGTGTTATTGATTCTACAACTTTTACATTCCAAGGACAAACTTGTAAATTTGATGATGATGGATATGGAAATATTAGAATTTATTATGTAGATGTAGCTCAGAATGCAAATGTTTATTTAAATAGAACAGCTGGTTCTGTAGATTATACAAATGGTACAGTAACATTTGATGGATTTTTACCTACAGCTTATACAGGTAGTGAAATATCTATAATTGCTAATCCAAACAGTAATGATGTTACAGCTCTTAGAAATCAAATAATGTTAATTGCTGGTGCAACAGTAACGGTTATAAATGATGCTTCTGAAGTAATAGCTGCTAATACAATAACTGCTACTACATCTGGCGTTACAACAACTACTACTGAGTCCGGTATATACTCTACGGTGTACTAATGAGTACTTATGGCGGTTCAACATCTTATTCAAGTTATACTTTAGCTAATAATGTATCTTCAAATACATCTATTACTAATAAAACTTCATCTGTAGTAGAACAACAGTTTCCTCAACATATAAGAGAAGATGGTCCTAATCTAACTGCTTTTGTCAAAGGATACTACGAATATCTTGAACAATCAAATAATGCATTAGAAACAAGTAAAAATTTATTAAACTATCAAGATGTTGATAATACATATGACAAATACTTAGAATTTATTCAAAGAGAAATAATGCCAAACATTCCAAGAGATGTATTGGTAGATAAAAAACATTTAGCTAAACATATTAAACAATTATATAGATCTAAAGGATCAGAACAGTCATACAAGTTACTTTTTAGATTATTGTATAATGAAGAAATAGATTTTTATTATCCAGGTGATGATATACTTAGAGCATCAGATGGAAGATGGGAACAAGATAATGTTATAAGAGTAGCAGGTCCAAGAGTTGGAACATCTGAAAGTTTAATAGGTGAAATAGTTTTTGGGTCAACTTCTCAAGCGCAAGCAAGAGTAACAAAATTTACTTCAACACTAGCAGCAGGTGTAACTGTTGATCAATTATTTTTAGTTGGTATAGTAGGAACATTTCAAGATGGTGAATTAGTTACTAATTTAGCTAATACAGTTAATGCAACAATATATGGAAATATTGGTCCTATACAATCAGTTGCTATACAAGAAAACGGTGCACTTCATCAATCAGGAGATAGAGTATCATTTACATCTTCATCTGGAACAGGTGCTAATGGAACAGTAACTGCTACAACTGGAGACAGTGCTGTACAATATAATATTGTATTTGGTGGTGAAGGATATAATACTAATGCAACTGTTGAAGTAACTGGAGGATCAGGTTCAAAAGCTAATTTTAAAGTAGCAAGTATTAATAATACAGAAATAATAAATTTATGTTCTACTATTATAGAACCAGTTAAAGATCATAAAATTAATCCAACATTACAAGGTGGAAATACTTATGCAAGTGTTACAGCTATAACAGCAAATACAGTTGCCATGGGTGCTAATTTAGCTTCTGCTAATAGTGGTTCTTCAATTATTAATGGAACATTATTTACAAATACAGTTGTTGGATCTATTGCATCATTAGAAATATTAGATTATGGTTTTGGATATAATGTTTTACCAGCAGTAGGAGTAACACAAAATAATGTTGTACTTGCTGGTTTAGAAGCTACAAATCAAACACATGGAACATTGAAAGGTGCTAATGCTAAAATAGAAGCTAATAATGCTCCTGGTGCTATAACAGCTGTTTCAGTTGACAATATTGGTGATAACTATAATAGAGATGCAACAGTTGATATAAACAATTTACAAAGATCAGGAACACAAAAAGCTATAGGTACTCCATCTGTATCAGGAGTTATTCAGTTTCCTGGTGGTTATACAGATACAAAAGGATTTTTGTCTGGAAGTTCTAAAATACAAGATAACTTTTATTATCAAGAATTTTCATATGAAATTAAAAGTAATCAATTTGTTAACAAATATAGAGAAATAGTTAATAAATTAATTCATCCAGCAGGTACTAAACTGTTTGGAAGATTAGAAGTATTTGCTAATTTAGATGCATCATTTATTAGTATGAGATCTGATGCAACTAATAGAATACAAATAGAACAAGGAATAACATTAGATATTCCAACTGTACAAGCAGAAACAGAACAAGATTATATCTTGAATGAAGATGCTATTACAATTGAACCATTTATAGAAGGCGAATTAAATGCAGTAACTCCAGTACCTGAAGTAGATGTACATATGAATCTATTAAAACAAGGTACAGGAAACATATTTATTGATAAAAAAGCGTTGATTTCTGATTATAGTTCAGCTATAATAAGTACATATGCTAGTGTACCAGTAGGATTAATAGGTACAACTAAACTAGTAATTGGTAATAACACAGTATTTAATGTAGAAGTTCCAAACTCTAATACAGGATTATTAATTGTAGATAGTTATAGAAATGTAAGTGCTAATCAGTTGTTCTACAGTAATCAAACATTTAGTGCAACTGCATTAAGTCTGAAGACTCATTATGGTGATACATCTAATACAGTTGCTAATGGAACTTTCTTCTATACAGCGAATAGTGATGCATAAAACTATTATAAATAAATAAGTAAAATCAAATAAAAGGTTAAAAGATGCCAGGTATTGTAACAAGAAGATTTAGAATTCACAACTCGCAACAGTTTCATGAAGCGTTTAGTGAAGCAGCCCCAACACAAATGTATTTGTTTATTGGAAGAGTAGATGCTTTTCCAGATGATAACAATCCACCAACACCTCCAGATTCTATTCAAGAGACAGAATTTAATCAGTGGAGAAATATGTTAGCAGCTAAAAGAGTACAATCGTCAGATATTAGTTTTAGTTTATCAAGATATGATTGGTCTACAGGAAAAGTATATAGACAATTTGATCCAACATCCAATACCTTATTCGATACACCTGCAAGTTCAAATACAATGTATGTTTTAACAGAAGACTTTAATGTTTATAAATGTTTATTTAATAATAAAGGTGGTGCTTCAACTGTTAAGCCAACAGGAACATCTTCTTCAACATTAAGTACTGCAGATGGATATAAATGGAAATTTATGTATTCAATTAGTGCTGCTGATGCTCTTAAATTTGTTACAACAAACTTTATTCCAGTACAAACATTATCTGCTAATGATGGTTCTGCTCAATTTTCAGTTCAATCTGCTGCAGCTAATGGATCTATTGATATTATAAATGTTACTGCTGCAGGATCAAATTATAAAAGTCATAGTGGAACAGTTGCAGCTCCAGCTTCGCAAGCTATAACACTAGCAGCTGGTGCAAATACATCAGATGATGTTTATAATGGATCAGCTCTTTATATTGCATCTGGTTTAGGATCAGGACAAGTTAGAGAAATTATTAATTATGTTGGTAGTTCAAGAGTTGCTACAGTTAATAATGCATTTACTACTACTCCTAATACAACTTCAACTTATGCAATTGGTCCTAAAGTAACTGTTACAGGTGATGGAGCAAGTGCATTAGCAATTGCTAATACAACAGGAACAATTGAATCTGGTGCAGTTAATATTGTTACAATGATTAATGTTGGAGCAAATTATTCAAATGCAACTGCTACAGTAACTGCTAACGTAGGATCTGGTGCAACATTACAACCTTTCATAGCACCTCCTGGTGGCCATGGATCAGATGCTGTTAGTGAATTAGGTGGACATAATGTTATGTTAAATGTTCAGCTTTCAGGATCTGAAGGAGATAAATTTCCAACTGTTAATGATTTTAGAATGGTTGGATTATTAAAAGATCCAATCTTAGATGCTAATGGTGCATTAGCTACAGGGACTTCTTTTGATCAAACAACTAGGTTAACTTTAACAAGTGTTTCTGGAGCAGGAAGATATACTCCTGATGAAACTATAACTGATGGAACAACTGGTGCTACAGCTAAGTTTGTAAGTTTTTCAAATACTAATACAGCTAACACTGCTGGTGTAGTAAGAGTTGTAGGTAAAAGTGGAGTTCCTTTTCAAGCTGCAGCAACTATTACTGGAGGAGGTAGTGGTATAACAGCTACAGTAGCTTCTATTACTAATCCAGATTTAAGAAATAATTTTGGAGATGTCTTATATGTTGAAAACAGAGCTCCAGTATCAAGAGCATCTGATCAAATTGAAGATATAAAACTTGTTGTGAAATTTTAAAGGATAATAAATGTCAATATCTAACACTGTATCATTAGCGACTGATCTAAATGTAACACCATATTATGATGACTTTGACGAGTCAAAAAACTTTCATAGAATATTATATAGACCTGGGTTAGCAGTTCAAGCTAGAGAACTTACTCAGATGCAGTCTATTATGCAAAATCAAATTGATAGATTTGCAGAACATATATTTAAAGAAGGAACTCCTGTAAAAGGATTACAATACTTATATGAAGATACTTTACAGTATGTAAAAATTAATGACAACAATACTACTGGAACAGATGCTAATACAGCAGCATTTGTTGGTACTAAAATTACTGGTGGTACTAGTGGTATAACTGCTATAGTTGAAGATTTTAAATTAGGTTCAGAAGCAGCAGTTCCTAATACAAAAACTTTATATGTTAAATATACAAGAGGTTTAGCTAATACAACTAATCAATTTTTAAGTGGTGAAACACTAACTTCTAATTCAGGAATAAATTGTGTTGTTGTAACTTCAAATGGAACTTCTGGAGAAGTTGTAGGTACAGGTTCTAAAATAACATTTAAAGAAGGTGTATTATTTACTAAAGATCATTTTGTCAGGGTTGGAGAGCAAAGTACTGTTTTAGGAAGATATAATGCTAATACTGATTTAAGAGTAGGTTTTGATATTAATGAAGTTATTACCCAACAAGAAAATGATACAACTCTTTTAGATCCAGCACAAGGATCATATAACTACGCAGCACCTGGTGCAGATAGATTACAAATTACTGCTAACTTAGTTTCAAAACCATTAACAACAGCTGGTATAACTTCAGCTAATACTTCTAATAATTTTGTTGAAATGGTAAGAATTAATAATGGTATAGTAACTTCAAAATATAATGATACTCAATATGCTATACTTGGTGATAGTATGGCTAGAAGAACTTTTGATGAATCAGGTAACTATATTGT
>MDSV01175372.1_pt1 | contig 10560 bp, 9 predicted proteins | sample 810851 | NCBI WGS metagenome assembly MDSV01 (sample SAMN05326640, study PRJNA326480) | marine metagenome | isolation source: seawater | place: Atlantic Ocean: North East | collected 2012 | reverse complement strand
TTTGACGTCATAGATTAGCAGATCTTTACCCTCTTCTGAGCCAACTACATCATCAGCTAAGAGGGCGATTAAGCGGTCAGGATAAACGAAGTCACCATTTTCATCAACTGCACCAAGTCTGTCACCATCACCATCAGCGCCAAGTCCAAATTCACAATTATTCTCAACAACTGCTTTGGCTAAATCAACCATGTTCTTTGGCCTTGTAGGGTCTGCACCATGATTAGGTTCAGTAGCATCCCAATCACAATACAAGTCAATATGTTCACAACCCATCATGTCGAGCAATTTACTCATTGCAGGGCCAGGCACTGCATTGCCGCAGTCAACTGCAACCTTGACAGGACGGGCTAATGGTCCGGTTGATTCGATGATTGCTTGAAGATAGGTGTCGATGTGAGGATTATCAACAACTTCTCCTTGACCGTCAATGAATTCACCAGCGAGGAATACTTGTTTTAATTCTTGAATTTCCTCACCAGCTAGTGGTAAAGTTCCACGGCACATCTTGAAACCATTGTGAGTTGGCATTGGTAAATGACTTGCAGTGACCATTACCCCACCGTCAACAGGTAAAGTCCAGCAGGCGTGATAAACACATCCGGTGGAAACTATTCCTAAGTCGAGGACTTTGACTCCAGAATCAGTTAGGCCACGCATCAATTCACTAGCTAAAGCAGGAGTTGAATCTCGAATATCACGACCAACGGCAAAGGTTTTGCAGCCAAGGTAACTTGCCATTGCCCTGCCTAATCGATATGCAAAACTTGGAGTTAAATCACCAGTACCGTCACCGTTAGCAAGTCCACGGATATCGTAAGCCTTGAAGCAATGTTCTGGCCATTGGTCCATGAGCATCCGATTAGTTATTGCATTTCAATAATGCCTATCTTCTTATAACTGCAAGAATAGTTAGTAGTAAAGTGAGCCCTATCATGACTTCCAATAGCACATCAAAGTGAAAACCACCAAGTATAATTAAACAAAATATAGGAATAGTAATTTTTAACAATTTAGGCCAAGTTAGTATGCCTTGGGGAATCTCGTCAAAATAAGGAGAGCCGGGCATAAAATCACTCATCTTGTGCCTTGAACTACAATTTCCACCAATGCTCCTGCCGGTAAAGCAGCAGCCGCAAAAGCAGCTCTTGCAGGCTTGATTTTTAGTTCATTAACCCAAGCGCCATACACTTCATTCATGGCAGAAAAATCATTGATATCATCGAGTAAAATTTGAGCGAAGCAGATATTTTCACGGGTCAGCCCAGCATTTTGTAATAGAGTATCAATCTTATCTAAAGCACCTTGAGTTTGCGCCTTTACTCCTTCAAAATTTACTGCAATTTGGCCAGATAACCAAAACATATCACCAGATTGAACGCCTGCTGAATAAGGTCCATATTTGGTTGCGCCGGGTAATTCGATTGCTTGCTTGTCCATGTATTAGCCGTGAGAAGGCAGGACTTCAACTTGACGAATCTCCGATGCATTGAGTAATGACGACAAGATGGGATTGATATGCGGACATGTTGGGTGCTGGACCATCCTGCTCATGTTCGCTTGTTAGCGCCGCTACTACGTTGTTCAAACAATAATGATGTTTTAATTGCAACCAAGCGCAAAGAGGTCGAAGCACTAATCAATGAAGGAGATGGTCATATTCCACGGCGTCAAATCCATTGGGTTCAACGGCCAGTAGGAGATGGCTTGCGTCGAAAAGCACTTGCTAGATGGCGTTCAAGTCATAATTTTTTGGCGAAATGTTGTATTGAAGGTCAACCAATTTCTAGAATTGTCGCGGTTGGCGCTGCGATTGAATTGCTGGCTTGGAAATCACCAATTTTGCGGAAAAAACTGAAGAGTATTTCTCACCGATATTATATCACTGATACTGAAGTCAACCATATCGCTCATAAATTGGCCTTGAAGGCCGCGACTCACTTTATTATTCCAACTCATTGGGATTCAGACATAGATAACGGTTTGTTGCACAATGCCAAGTCAAAGGGCTTGAAAATTCACCGTCTTAACGGCTTACATGGTCATGTTCACTTGAGGCCAAGTATTCGTTATACAACAGTTAGTAACCCGCCAAAAGTTTTGGTTAGATTGCTCAAAGGAGATGGCATTCATGATAGTGATGAGATAATTAATATCCCATCCGCAACCTTTGATGGTCTCGATATTACTCGTGCAGATGAAGATCAATACAAGGGTGATGCATGGTTACTTGATAGAGAATTGGCCAAACATGATGGAGTAATTACCCAATCGGTTACTCTGGCTAGTGAATCAGTGTTACTTGGTACACCAACGCTATTGATTAGTAAGGCAAAGCGCGGTTTTTTACATCGTCTTGCAGATGAAGGGTACCCTTTATTTGTGTGGGATAAAACCTGTGAAGGAGATAATTGGAAAAATAAATTGGCAGAGTTTCTTGCTGGTATTCATTTAGTTGATGCAATAGAAACGGAAGAATGGCCTGATGCGCGCAATGAATTAGCTGGTTTTTTATCTATGAATTTGATAGATTAAACCAATTTTTGATGATTTGCAGATGATCTCCTGCCAATTCAACCTTTCCAGTAAGAACCTCATCAAGTTTCCAAAAGCGTGCATCTGCAGCATCATCACCAGCAACTGGTTCACCTTCTTCAGCAGTTACAGAATATACAATACTGACAATATGCTTTCTTGGGTCACGCTTTGGGTCTCCCATCACCATTAGTAGTTTAGGGTTAAAGCCAGTAATTCCTGTCTCTTCGTTAAGCTCTCGCAAAACCGCATCGCTTGGATTTTCATCGCGTTCAACAAAACCTCCAGGCAAGCCCCAACAACCTTGCATTGGGGGGAATTTACGCTGAATCAATAGTATTGAATCGCCCCGCTGGACTGCAGCATCTACCGCCAAAGCAGGATTTAACCAACCATGGCATTCGTCACATTTAGCCATGATTACTCACCATATCTTCGTTTACGTTCCTGGAATGTTCTTACTGCTTTCAACAGATCTTTTTTCTGGAATGAAGGCCAATATACATCGGTGAAATATAATTCAGAGTAAGCCATTTGCCATAATAAAAAGTTAGAAATACGTTCTTCACCACTTGTTCTAATTACCAAATCAGGGTCTGGCATCTCTCCAGTGTAGAGCCTCTTTGATACAGCATTCTCATCAATTGATTCAAGCGGCAAATCGCCTGCAGCATGCTCTTCAGCAATTGATTGAATAGCATTGAGCATTTCTTCACGACTGCCATAAGCAAGACAAACCGTGAACACATATTGGTCATAATCAGCAGTTTTTTGCTCAGCATAATCAATTGCATCATTTACATCTTTTGGCAATAATTCTCTGCGGCCAATAATTTGCACCTTTACTTTATTGTCATGGATTCTTTTATCATCAGCGATATCTTTCAATCCTTCAATATAAAGTTTGAATAAAAGGTCTAATTCCTCTTTGGGACGACTAAGATTTTCTGTGGATAAAGCATAAACTGTAAACCATGGAATGTTTAATTCTAATACCCAGTCAAGTACAGTTTCCAGTTTTTGTTTACCAATACGATGGCCAAGACCAGTTGCTAGTTTACTTCGCCAAGCAAATCTTCTGTTGCCATCCATAATAATAGCTAAATGAGTGACTTTAACTGGGTGTTCATTAACTTCTCTGAGTAGTTTTGACTCGACCGCTTGGCCAAGTACATCACCCATACGTTCAGAGATGCCCATGTCTGCCCCGACTATGGGAAGTCGGTTTAGTGTATGATTCCATCCCTTAGAAAATTACTCTAAACAACTACGATTTCTGCAACCATTCCACTATGATAGGCACAATAATACTCGAATGTTCCAGCAGTAGTAAATTGATATGACCATGTGCCACCATTTGCTGCTATCTTGCCAGAATCAAAGTTACTATCATTAGTAACAGTATGTGACATTCCAGTCTCTTGATTTGTCCAAACTACAGTATCTAATACATCGATTGTCAAGGTTGAAAATTCATATTCCATGTTTGAGATATTAATGTAATGAGTAACTCCGACATAGACACATTCACCATTTTGACATTCATATCCTTCATCGCATACTTGGTAGCAGCCACCACAATTATTTTCATCAGAGTCACAATCTACGCACTCTCCTCCACAATAGGTTTGATTTTCGGGACACACACATTCGCCATCATGATTGACACTTTGTCCATCGGGACAGGCAATTGGTGTTCCTTTACATTGGCCGTTATGGTATGCGTCGTTTGCTGTCGTATGGTCGCCGTCATCACAGACTGTACCATCGGCAGGAGGTTGACAGTTTCCATCACCGTCACATGTCCAACCAGGTTCACATTCTGTATTGGCGCACGGATCTTCTTGTTGACAACTTGCTGAACATCCATCTCCGCCTTCGGTGTTACCATCATCGCATTCTTCATTTTGATCGACCATACCATCACCACAGTAAGATTGTTGTTCTTGTTGGCAACTTGCCGAACATCCATCTCCGCCATCAGTATTGCCATCATCGCATTCTTCATTTTGATCGACGATTCCATCGCCACATGCTGAAATAGGTTGATCATCATTATTTTCTATCGACGATAATGGAGTAATTTCTGTTCCATTAATCAATTGAACAGGTTCTGATAAAGCATAAACTCTGTAGTGTTCATCTATAGACCTAGACGTCCATTCAAAGTTATGATGGTCTAAAGAAAACCACGCATATCCAGTCATTAAAGCATCAGTATTATTTGCATTAATTTGTTCTAAAGAATAGGTTGTGTGTGCAGAACCATTGACATGGCTGCCAGTCCAAGCAAAGGAATCAATGCCGTTATTATTGGTAGTACCTTGCCCACCGTTATCGGTGTGGCCAATATTTTCTTTCCAAGGGCCGGTTTGATAGAACTGTTCTCCGTTATCGAATACCTGTTCTGCTACACCGTTGAAAATAGGGACATTTGAGTCACTAAGATATCCTGTATTATCTTGAACAGTGGAATCTGCTGTTGCGACTATAGCCGACCAGCCGATATCGCCAAGTAGGGATCCGCTGTTATAATATGAATTTAATACAAAACGATTCCACTGCTCGGCATGATTCCAAACCGCATCATAAAGTCCTGTGTCGTCGGTTAAATTGGTTTTACATGAGGTTAGTAAAACGATTCTAAAGGTTGAGTTTTCCATTAATGCATCACTTTGGTTATAACGTTGTATAAAGTCTTGTGAGGTGACATCTGAATTAGGTGCATCACTACATGGCTGAGGTTCAGGTTGAGTCATATCATCAATGTCACTACAGTAATATTCGCCATCGCGATCAGCCACTGCAGTCCAATTACCGCCTCGCCTTTCACAATCTTCTTGAGAATAATTTGTAGAGTTATTTTCGTTATTTAATCTACAGGTTTCAGCTCCATAGCAATTTGGGTCGTCACAATCAAACAAACCATCTCGGTCATTATCTGCTTGGTCTGAACATTCACCCGGTTCATCACCCTCAAACAAAATTTCGTCATTTTCTTGATTGGTATTTGTTTCTGTTTCTTCATCAGCGGATTCATCACTAACGCATCCAGCAAGTGGCATTAACAGTACAATCAAAACCATCATTAGAGTTTTCATTCCTATCTTCATATTATTGCGTGTGTATATCATAATATTTTATTTATCTGTATCTCAACAATAATAATTTGATAATTTGATTTGGCTAGATCTGTGCGAATTGTCAGTTTAGTGCCATCGCTGACACAAACTTTGTTTGATTTGGGGTTGACAACTGAAGAAATAGTGGGGAGAACTCCTTGGTGTATTCATCCTGCAGATATGGCCAGCAAAGTAAAGATTGTAGGTGGGACAAAAACCCCTAATATGAATAAGATACGTTCATTAAAACCTGACCTAATTGTAATGGATAAAGAAGAAAATCCTATCGAAATATACCGTACATTTTTAGATGAAGGTTTTACTATTTTCGTCAGTGAAGTAGAATCACCAATAGATGTTCCTGGGATGTTGAGGAAACTTGGTGATGCTTGTAATAAATCTGAAAATGGTGAGAAACTTGCTGTACTTTGTGAAGATTCTCTAAGTAATCTCGCGCCTAAAAACGCTTCAATTAAGACTATTCCACTAATTTGGAATAAGCCATTAATGGCGGTTTCACCAAGAAAATATTCTGGTGCAATACTCACTTTAGCTGGATTTGACATAATCGAAACTCATCCTAGTAGTAATGGTTATCCTGAAATTTCGGTTCAGGATTTTATCAAGCACGATATTGAGTTGATTTTGTTAACAAGCGAGCCGCACAAATTCACAATCGAAGAAGGCGAAGAAATATCCGATATGATTGAATCTGCTGGCGGCAAACGTCCTACTGTCTCCTTAATTGATGGAGAAGATTTGACTTGGTTTGGTTCTAGAACCGCCAGTGCACTTGCTAGTTTAGATGAGTTTAGTGGGAAAATCATTGATGCTGTTCAGCATCAATCTCATCAGTAAGGAGTGTTTCAGCATACCATGGACGAGCAAGTACTCGAGGCTGAATTAGTCGAGACTTGGCCAAGTAAAAAGAATAATTCAACAAGCTCTCTAAATACTGCATTAGGTGCTACTATTGCTGTTGTGCTTGTTTTTTTGATGCTAAGCAGAGTGATTGGAGCACCATTGGAAGATCAAGCAATTGAGGAATCGATGGAAACATATACTTCAATCGGGGAACGTTATCTAAAAGATTACAATACAGGTGAACAAAACTCATACGTCTTAGAAAATGGTTCTTTAACCGGTCCAGACGGAGCCAGTTTATGGCTTGGAACACATCACTTTGTGGAGTTTGAATTGCCGATAGAAGAAGGTGGAGCGGCTCCTAATGGCAAGGTAAGTCTTGCAGTGTGGGTTCCAATTCTTGATGATAATATGACGGTTCCAGTAATCGCTGAATTTGGACCTTACTTTGATGAAGCATCTGTTGAAACTGGCGGAATTGAAGAGCCTGGAACATGGCTTGGCACTATGATGATTGAACAAATAATTCCTCATGGATTTGCCTTTGCCCAAGTTTCAGTTATGGGTACAGGCCGATCAAATCATTGTATGGACTTAATGGGTACCGCTGAACAGTTAGGCGTTGATGCAGCAGTTACTTGGCTTGGAACACAAAATTGGAGTAATGGTAATGTTGGCATGATTGGCAAATCATATGACGGCTCAACCCCCTGGCAAGCAGCAATGTTTGGCAATGAGCATCTTACCACGATCGTACCAATATCAGGTTTAATTGGAGTAATGGAATTAATGTGGCGCAATGGTAGCAGTGAAGCACGAGCCCCAATTATGCACAATGGGGTGTACGGTTCATACGGCATTGATGGAGATCTAGAAGATTCTGGAAACATGTGTCCCGATTATATTGCTGGCCCAGCAACTGGTGGCGCAGCATGGGCATGGGGCAGTGAAGCGGCTGGCGATTATTGGGGCGAGAGATATTTCTTAGAACGGGTTTTGGATAATTACAATGGCAGCGTCTATCTTATCCAAGGAATGCATGATTGGAATGTCGACCCTCATATGGCAATTCCTACAATTAATCGCTTGTATGATAATGATATAGAGGCCAAAGGGTTGTTTGGTCAATGGGATCACGATTATCCGGACCGCCCAGATATTATGTTCGAGCGCAGTGGTGTGGGCCGGGGAATAGAAGCATTCCCTGAGATGGTTCGTATGGACTGGATGCAGGACTTGCTTGAATGGTTTACTTATTATCTGAAAGACGAAGGGCCTAAACCTTGGCTTGGTGTCGAGATACAATCTAATCAAGGTCAATGGCGGTTCGAAGACCGCTATCCGATGGCCAATACAAGTGAAATTGTTTGGGAATTGGGCAGTGCAGAACTAGCTTCATTTGGAGGCGGCAATACCATCTTCCCCGATACGACATCAGGCCCAATCTACGAAACACCACCTCTTGAGGATGACTTATATTTTGGTGGACTTCCACGCTTGCACATAAATGTTAACACAGCAACCGTTGGTGGCCAAATTTATGCTCTACTCGAAGATTGTGATGGAGCAAATTGTATCCATATCGGCCATGCAATTATGGATTTACGTTATCACGCAGGTGGTTCAGAAGAGCAAACTTGGACCCCGGTTTTTGAAGATATAACTGCAGTGATGGAATTTTTCCCGATGGATGTTGAAGTTGAGGCTGGACACACTATTAGGTTGACATTAAGAAGTACTGGTGAGGATTATCTGCCATCGGCAGCATCGAGTATAGTCAATGTTATTGATGCTGGGTCAACACTTCAGTTAGACGAATTTGACCCTGAAACTCGTGAATATTATCAAACAGTTCAATGTACTGCTGAGATCTGTCTAAACCTGTCTCCAACATGACCCTCATGGCTGCCATGTTTACCTTTTTACTAATTTTAGCAACAATCCTCTTCACGCAAAGGTGCTATTATGAATGAGACTTTATCGACGTTAGGGGTGTTTTGTAATTTTTCAAAAACGCCCCTCACATCAACCGCTTTACCTTTGACATGAACAACATCAACGCATGAATGGCATGAATGGCCAAGTCGACTGCTATGGTGATAAGCAGCCACTTCAATTGAACCAGTTCTGGATACCATCAATTTTTGCTCTGAGCTATGTTCGTAGTGAACAATAAGATGCCCTTCAATTATTACATCGTTGTCCATATGCATCAATTCTCCTCGTTGTTTTATTTCTGCGAAAAATAAGGCTGCATCACGTAAAAATCTGCTGCGATTATGATAGCCTGATTTTTCCATCAAAGTCTCAAAAAGACCAGCAAAGTTTTTGTCTGCACTAAAGGATATTATTTGACTCATGAAATTGCTAAAAGACATCCACTAATAATAATTACGGATATGTTAATTATTAATATTTCTTAAATAGTTAATAGTGGCCGCAGGAGCATGAGCAAAGAACTGTATAGAGTACTATTTGTATCGATTTTGATGATTTTTTCAAGCCTTGCTGGTTGTCTCGATGCTTCTGAAGATAGTGACGAAGATAAAGAAACAGATCCGACATCAAATATGGATGATTCAACAGGTAACAACACTGACATCATCAATGAAACAGTGGTAGAGGACTATGGTAAAATTATGGTCTCAACATATCACGTTGGCCAATTAGTAAAAGCAATAGTTGGAGATACCGCAACTGTTGAAGCAATCAGTCTGTCTAACATCCCAGTTCATGATTTCAAACCTTCTCTGCAAGATGAGATTAGATTGATGCAAAGTGATGTATTTTTCTATCACGGATTAAACTTAGAACCGTGGGTTGAAGAAACATTGAGCAAAGAGGGGATGCCACCAGCATACGCTACTCATGCAATGCCTAGTGGAGAGATAACATTAGACTACCAAAATCTATTGATTGGAGATTTGTGTGAAGAATTAAACAACGGTGTATCACAATCAAATGTTTTGACCAGCTATGAGGATGAAGCGACTCAGGTTGTAATTCACCTTGAAAAAGGAGTCAATGATTTAACATTCCCTGCAGCAGATAACAGCCATGACGGCCATGGCCACGGAGACGAAGACGGACATGAAGGTCACGGAGACGAAGACGGACATGAAGGTCACGGAGACGAAGACGGACATGAAGGTCACAACCATGCACAACCAGAAAAAGTAATTACAAATCCTGCTGCTTGTCCAGCAAATACAGTAATTTCAGTCTTCCATCTTGAAGAAGGAAATCACACAGTAGAATTCGAAACCAATTGGTGGGCTAGAACTAACTTTGACATGGTCGCTCTTCCAATGCTTGGAGGACACGCTCACCACCATCATGGGCACGGTCCATTTGAATGGGCAGGAGCATTCAATGTGAGTGACAATATGCTAACATGGACAATGGCCAAGGTAGGGGGTTCATATGCGGATCCATCTATGAAAGTGGTAATAATCCCAACCGACACTCCAACCGCTGATACAATAGAATCTCTAGAAGGTGGAGTAGAAGCACTAATGGAAGGTAATTGCCCGACTGTAGCAGACCGTGGTACAATGACTCCTATTTTGTCAACAGGTTCATGTTTCAATCTAACTGTGAATCAGGACATTGATGTTTCATCCTTCAACTTAGATACCATGGGAATGACGGGCTTTGTTGCTTTTACAGCCCACAGCCCTTACGAATTTGAAGCTGCTGAGCACTACCTCAAGGATTCTGCAGGCGAAAATGTTGAACATGCTGCTGAAGAAGGTGGCGGTGGTCATGATGATCATGGAGACCACGGTGATGGACACGGAGATCATGGTGATGGACACGGAGACCATGGCGACGATGAAATTGAGACTCCTAGTGATGTGTTAGAGCAATTTGACACAGATAACGATAACAATCTATCTTGGGATGAGTTTTGGGTTGCTTGGAATGATACCGATGAAGAAGAACATGAACACGGCCATGACGGTCACGGAGAAGATGGTGACCACGGAGAAGATGGTGACCACGGAGAAGATGGTGACCACGGAGAAGATGGTGACCA
>MDSV01158410.1_pt1 | contig 10560 bp, 1 predicted proteins | sample 810851 | NCBI WGS metagenome assembly MDSV01 (sample SAMN05326640, study PRJNA326480) | marine metagenome | isolation source: seawater | place: Atlantic Ocean: North East | collected 2012 | reverse complement strand
CAGTAAAGTTCGTGGGTTCTCAAAAGTTTCATATTTATAGTTATATATGGAGAGTATAAATGGCAATACCATTCAGACGAAGAGGTAAGAAAAATCTAAATAAGAAGTTACCACCCCCACCAAGAACAACAGATGGGGGCACAACTGATGATACTTTGGGCACAGCACCGACTGGACGACCTGGACTTCCATCTGCGACATTTGTTATAGAAGATACTAATCCTAACTCAACATTTTTTAATATTACGGACATTCCTTCTTATTTAGGAACAGGTAAAAATACAATCCGAGTATTGGGTTCTTCTTTACTTAGAAGAAATTCTGAAATTGAGATTGAAATTGAAGATGCGTTAGGAAATCCCATATATCATGAAATACCAAACTTTTTAAGTAAAGATGGTGGTAGGTTAGTAGCTATTTGGGTATATTCAGGTAGAGCAATCCAAAGTGAAAATACTGCGCCAGGTGAAGCTAAAATAATTGTAAAAGGTAAGACTAGTACAAATCAAGATGTAATATGGACACGAAGAATACCTGTAAGAATAAATGAAAAAACATCATCAGAAATTATTTTTGATGAAAAAACTTTACCGAATGCACAAGTATCATCAAGTCTAAAACCATTCACATCATTTGAATTAAATGATTCGGGTGATGATTTAGGACAAGGAAGAAACGCAACTTTAACAAAAGTAACTGCGTCATTTAATACTAAATATCAAAAATCAACCTTTGGTGATGATGTAGTAATTACAAAAACAAGTGGTAATCCATTTACCTCTGAAATGATTAGTGGTGAAATAAGGTTTGATTTATCAAGTCAAACTGTTTTCCCAAGACAAACAAATGTAACTCAACCAACTGAGTTTACATCATCGGTATTAAGTGTATCAAGTAGTAATATATTACAAATCAAAGATGAGTTAACAGGAAGTTTAAATCATGTTTATAGATTTACAGATAGTGATACAATACCAACTAAAGTAGAATTCTTTTCATCAGCGTCACAAGGGACAACTGCAAACTTACAAACCGCAGCAACTTTTACTATTACAAATACTCAACCAATATCAGGTGAAGTACATCAGTTAAGAACATCTGTAAAATCAAAAGGATTGGGTACAGAGTTTGAAACAATATCAACAAATGATTTTAACGATTCAGTTATAGCATTTACATATACAGTACCAATACCATCTAAACACATTGGTGACCCAAAAACAATTAAGATAGAGTTTTTAAATAGTAAAAATGAACCATCTCAAACATTTGTATTAATAGAAGATATTGTTTTTCCAGGTTCACCTACTTTTATAGGTGGAAAGGGTTCTTTAATAACAGGTTCTATTTTTATATCAAACGCATTAGGTAGTGGTATTGAAATAGGTGGTGCAAGTAGTGGATTCTTGAGGTCAGTTGGGTATGAAGGATTTACATCCGCATCCGAAGGAAAAGGGCCGGGTGGATTCATAATATATTCTGGTAGTGGAAATCTTTTAGTTGGTGTTGACCAAATGGAAGGTGTTGGTTTTGAATTTGTTGGTGAAAATGATGAAAGTCATCTTAAATTTACAACATCAGGTAGTGGTGAATTAGATATAAAAGCAAATAAGTTTTTTATAGGAACGCCAGGCAGTCAATTCATGAGTGGTTCTGGTGGTAAGATTGAAATTAGTTCATCTGACTTTCACTTAGACCCTGTTTCAAATCAATTGGTGATTGGTACAAATGCAACCATCAAATCATCTCTTACAGTAAATCAAATTAGAACTCCTGCAATCATAAATGGTTCACCTGCAACAAAAACAAACTCATCGTCTTCGATAGACTCTGATGGTTTTGCAAGATTCGCATCCGCATCTATTGCAGGGTTCGATGTTGTATCGACTGAAATAAGGTCAGCTGACGAATCGTTAAGATTAAAAGCAACAGGTGATATAACCGCATCAAAAGTATTATTATCAGGTGGTACAATTACAGATGGTGTAACTATCTTGGGAGCAGTAACTGCAAACAACATTCGTACTCCTGCGTTAATTGGTGGGAATCCTTCTACAAAACAAAATGCGTCATCATCTATTGACGCGGATGGATTTGCTTTATTCAAATCGGCATCTATTGGTGGGTGGGAAATAACACCTAATACTATCGAAGGTACAAACTTATTAATGAGACCTGCAGGTATTTTACAAACAAGAGACTTCGCAAGTGGACTTAGAGGTTGGAAAATATCTTCTGAAGGTAATGGAACGGCAGAATTTGAGAATGTTAGAATTAGAGGTACATTAAGAACAACAACATTTGAAAAAGAATCAGTAAATGCAGTTGGTGGTCAGTTATGGGTTACTAACGCAACAACACTTACAGGTTCAAACATTACTGCAAATGATACAACAATGTCTGTTAAGAATGCAAGTGGATTTACGACAGGTGAAATATTATTAGCCAAGAAAGTAGATGGAACAGGATTCCAAACAGAATATATTTTAGTAAATTCAGCTTCACTCGATGGTGATAATAGTAATGCGGATGAAGTACATGGTAGACTTTATGTAACAAGAGGATTTGGAAGTGGGTCACAGGGTGACTTTGTAGGTGACCTTGCGTCAACATCACAATCATATGATGAAGGACAAGTTTTAGTATCGACAGGACTAAATGGTAGTGGTTACATAAAAATGAATGCAAATCCACGAGATACTGATACTCCATTTATAGATATAGTCGAAAGAACTGGTAGTGGGTTGTATGATGTTGCATTAAGAGCTAGACTTGGTGACTTGAGTGGATTGGCAGGAAATACAAAAGTATTTGGTAGTGCAACGCCAGGTTTTGGTTTAGCAACAGATAATGTATTCCTTCAAGGTGGTATAATAGCAAACACAGGTTCTATTGGTGGAATCAATATGACTGGTGGTAAGTTGTTTACAGGCGCAGGAACTTATAATCACTCAAGCACAGGATTTTATGTAGATTCAGGTTCAAACTTTTCATTAGCTGATAAATTAGTTTGGAATCCGACTACAAGTGCATTAACTATTAGAGGTACTTTACAATTCCCAAGTGGTGATGATGTACAACAGGCGATTAATGCAGTTACAGAATCAGCTACCGCAAAATCATTACAAATTACTGTTGACTCTCAAGTATACGCATTTGACGATTCAAGTGATACAACCGCTACACCAAATGTAATCAACTTTGTAGTTAGTCAACAAAATCTATCAGGTACAATCGCAACAAGTGATATTACAATCACAAAGGCGGGTGGAGCAAGTATATCAACACCTTCATTAGGTGGTGTTGTTGATGTATCTGGCTCAGGACAACAAAGTGGTAGTTTATCGTTTAGTGGTTTAAGTTTAGGTAAATCTGATTTACCATTAAGTCTTGTAGTAAGTAAAGATAGTGTAACCGATACAACAACAATAGGAAAAGTAGAAGGTGGTTCAGACGGAACAGATGGTACAGACGCAGTAACGGCATTCCTAACTAATGAATCTCATACATTCCCCGCTAATTCATCAGGTACGGTATCAGACTTTAGTACAGGCGTTACAGATATAGTTGTATTCGAAGGTATAACAAATAGAACATCAAACTATTCATTTAGTGGTACGGGTTCATTAGGTATTAGTTTTAATCAAAGTACTGATACATTTACTATTACTGCGATGGGTCATGATAGTGGTTCACTTACTATAACGGCAGTTAGCGCAAGTACACAATTAGTTAAGACCATGTCACTTGCTAAATCAAACGCAGGTACAGATGGTTCGGATGGTTCACAGGGTTCTGCTGGATTAGATGGTTCTAATGCAAAATCATTAGTTGCAAGTGTATCATCACAAGTATTTGCATTTGATGACTCAAGTGATTCATCAGCAACACCTACAAACATTATATTTTCATTTAATCAACAAAACTTAAATGCTACCCTTGCTTCAAGTGATATTACAATTACAACACAAGGTGGTTCATCGGTAACAGGGTTTGCTTTTGATAATAATAGCGTAACAAATAGTGGTGGTAAACATAGTGGTATATCATCAGGTAGTATTGTATTTGGAAACAATTTAAGTTCAGGTGGTATGGAAGGGACAAAGTCTCATTTTCCATTAAATATATCTGCAACTAAAAATGGATTAACAGATACTATAAAAATATTTAAGGTTGAGGGTGGTACAGATGGTACGGCAGGAACAGATGGTGTAGACGCAGTAACTACATTCTTAACTAATGAAGCACATACCTTCGCTGCACAATCAGATGGAACAATTGTTAGTTTTACTGACGCAAGTTCTTCTATGATTGTATTTGAAGGAGTTACAGATAAAACCGCAAACTATAATTATAGTAGAACAGGTAGTGCGGGAGTAACATCAACTTTAAGTGGTACAAATGGAAATGTACTAGCAATATCAGCATTAGGACATGATAGTGGTTCGGTAATAATCACCGCAGTTAGTGCAAGTACACAACTTGCAAAAACAATGTCATTGGTTAAATCAAAACAAGGTACTGCAGGTCTCGCAGGGTCAGACGCAAAAGCATTACAAGTCACAGTAGATTCTCAAGTATTTGCATTTGATGATTCCTCAGACAATACATCAACACCAAGTTCTATATCATTTATTATTAACCAACAAAATCTTAGTGGAACTGTTGCAACAAGTGATATAACAATTACTAAAGCAGGTGGTGGAGCAATTACCACTCCTTCTATTGATGGCGTTGTATCTGATGGTTCTGGTTTATTAAGTGGTAGTATTTCATTTGATAATGGTGCTAGTCCTGCTGCAGGAAAAGTTGTTTCAAAGTCTGACCTACCAATTACAATTGAAGTAAATAAAGATTCATTAGATGATAGTATAAAAGTATTTAAAGTTCAAGGTGGAGCAGATGGTTCGGATGGTAATGATGGTACTGATGGTGTCGATGCGGTTACCGCTTTCTTAACAAACGAAAATCATAACTTCCCTGCAGACTCAAGTGGTAATATCGCATCTTTTGTAAGTGGTAAAACTGATGTAAAAGTATTTGAAGGAGTTACAGATAAATCAAATGTTTATCAATATAGTGCTACGGCATCAACAGGAACAACATTCTCTCATTTACAATCAGATGGTGGTTCGGCAGGTAGTTCTACAACCGCAGGACATAATCACTTTAAGATAACTAACCTAACCGCAGATTCAGGTTCATTAACGATAAATGCAATTAGTTCAAGTACACGACTAATTAAAACAATGTCACTTACACGAACTAAACAAGGTGCTGATGGTAGTGATGGAACATCTGCTAAGTTGTTATCGGGTACAGTAGATTCACCTATATTCGCATTTGATGATTCTTCAGATAATACATCAACACCAACAAATGTAATATTTAGTTTTACTCAACAAAACTTATCAAGAGCATTGACCGCAACAGATGTTACCGCATCGATTGCAAATGGTAGTAAAATAACTAACTTTAGTTTCAATGGTACAAATGCAAGTAGTGGTACGGGTATAGTAAGTGGTAGTATTGTATTTGGTAATGCTACTAACAATGGTGGTGCAGGAGCTAGTAAAAGTGCTTTACCAATAACGATTGAAGCTAATCTTGACGGATTAAATGATTCCATAAAAATATTTAAGGTTGAGGGTGGCTCTGATGGTTCTGATGGTGCTCAAGGTACTGGTGGTACAGACGGAACAGATGGTGTTAGTGCTATTACCGCATTTTTATCAAACGACTCTCACACATTACCATTAAGTTCATCAAATACAATAATATCATTTGCAGGTGCAAGTAGTGAAATGTTCATATTTCAAGGAACAACTGATAGTACATCAAACTATACTATAAGTGTTACATCATCTTCACATATAACAACAAGTGGAACAAATCCAGTATCAATAACAAACTCAACTACACCATTTAGTGGTTCTGTTATATTAACTGCGGTTAGTGCAAGTACACAACTTGCTAAAACTATGTCGATATCAGTCGCAAGACAAGGTGATGATGGTTTAGATGGTTCAAGTGCAAAATTATTAGTAGGTAGTTTAGATTCACAAATAATGTCATTTGACAATGCAAGTGATACAAGTGCTGACCCTGCAAGTATTATATTTAGTTTCCAACAACAAAATTTAAGTGGTGCAATTGCTGCAAGTGATGTTACAATCACAACAAAGCAAGGGGCGTCTATAACAAATTTTGATTTTGATAATAATGATGTCACTAGCGGAACAGGTATAGTAAGTGGTAGTATATCTTTCGTAGGTGGTAATAGTGCAGGTGGTATGGCTCAAACTAAAGGAGCATTTCCATTTACGATTACTGCAACCAAGGATTCATTATCAGACACAGTAACAATATTTAAAGTACAAGGTGGTACAGATGGTACAGATGGTGGTGATGGTGCTCAAGGTACTGGTGGTTCAGACGGAACAGATGGTACAGACGCAGTAACAGGTTTCCTTACAAATGAGTCCCATACATTTGCTGCAAACTTTGCAGGAACAATATCAAGTTTTACTGGCGGAACAACTGATTTTATTGTTTTTGAAGGAATAACGAATAGTACTAATAATTACAGATACGCAGGTACAGGTTCAACAGGTATAGGATTTAATCACTTACAATCCGCGGGGGGTTCTGCAGGTAACTCTACAACCGCAGGACACAATCATTTCGTTATAACATCAATGGCACACGATAGTGGTTCTCTAACTATAAATGCAATTAGTGGTAGTGGTGCACAAAAAGTACAATTAACAAAAACCATGTCACTTTCAAGAGCAAGACAAGGTGATGGTGGTGCTCAAGGTACTGGCGGTGCTCAAGGTACTGGCGGTGCTCAAGGTACTGGCGGTGCTCAAGGTAGTGGTGGTGCTCAAGGTAGTGGTGGTGCTCAAGGTGGTGCAGGTGCTCAAGGTGGTGCAGGTGCTCAAGGTGGGGCAGGTGCTCAAGGTGCTGATAATCAAGACTTTAGTTTCTTAGATTCTGCATTAGATAGTGTAAATACAACAGGTGGATTATCCGCAGGTTTATTGATGACATCTGAAGTTCTTGGATATCATGGAGCTATTTCACAGGGTGATGGCACAAACGCAACTATAAACGATTTTACATCATTTTTAGATAGTAGTGGTAACTTTTACTTAGGAAGTGGTTCGGGTGCATTAGGCGCAGGGTATTTCGCATGGAATAATTCATCTAAAACATTATTAATATCAGGTTCAGGTGTTGACTTCGCAGTACAAGAATTTTATTTTGGTAGAGGTAACACATCAATTAGTGGTTCTAATGGTAATATTAAAATTAGTGGTGATGTTGAACTTGTAGGTAGAAATCAACCAGAGGCATTATACTTTGAAGATTTTAGTGCAGCAACAAGAGAAAGTAATCCAAGTTATATTACTACATTAAGTCCACAAAATGATGGTTCAGGAACTGGATTTTTTGGATTTGTTACCGAGGGTAAAAGTGATAGTGAAATTACTGATACAGACTACGGACAATTTTTTGGACCTGTACTAAAAATTGGTAACAATTCAGGTAATGATGAACTTTGGGTAGTTTCAAATAAATTGATACCACTTAATCCAACTTCATTATATGAAATAGAAGTAAGAGTAAAAGCTCCTCAAAATACAGGTGTATTCTATGCCGGTATTACGGCATACTCATCAAGTTTAGAACATCCTAATAGTGGTTATGATACCATTTTCTATCCTGTTAATAAAAATAATGTTGTAGGTTCATCTGATGATTCTTCATCCTCACAATTTGGTAACTCACATTATTTTGCAGCTGAAGGTGTAACACCATCGTCACAAGATTGGACAATATACAAAGGTTACTTTAAAGGTCAGGCCTCAAGTGGTAATGGATTACAACATAGTTCAATAACAGACCCAGGCACAATTGCAGCTAAAGCTAATCACTTTGCACCTATGTTTATTGCTAACTATGATAATGACCCAGGCATAATTTATATAGATTATATAAAAGTTACCGAGTTCGCAGGTGGTGGTGGTTCTACGGTAATTAGTGGTGATTCCATAAAAACAGGAACACTTAGGTCAAACAATCTTGGTTCAGCAACTGGTACTTTACTAAGTCTTGACGCAGGTGTAGCTAAGTTTGGTGGTTACCGAGCATATACAAGTAACAATGGAGTTTTATTAGACGGACCAAACGCGCAATTCGCAGTAGGAAAGCGTGGTACTAATTACATGAGGTTTAACCACAATACTGATGACTCAGGAAATGCATTACTTGAAATTAACACCGCTAACTTTAAAATAGACTCAACAGGTTCTGCAATATTTAGGGGTGGTATATCAGGTTCAACAATTCTTGGTGGTACTCTTGGTATTGGTGCTTTCGAAACAGGTTCAGATAATGTTGTTAGAAGAAAGTTTACTGTAACTCAAGATGGTGCTATGTACGCAACAACGGCATCTATATCAGGTGATATAACATCTGACTCAGCGACACTTGGAAAGTTTACAATTGACCAAACATCTATTATAGCTAGTGGTAGTAGAATGGTACTTGACGCAGAAAATTATAGGATTCAATTACTTAACAGTTCATTTGAACCACTTGTAAATATTAATGCAGCTACAAGTTTGGTTACCCCATCCACAGGTGGTCAAATTTCTGAAACTTATAATATGGTTTCATCTACATTATCAGGTAATGCAAATAGTGGTAATATTAGTTACACAAATGGTACAGACTATCCTGACCAAAGTACATCTGATAACTTTAGTGTTGGTACAAGTGGTAATCACTCTTATATTATCAACTATAATGGTGGTAGTACACAAACCTTTTCAAGAGGTTCAGGTCAAGGTTCTTATTGTGGTCAAACCCTTTATGTCGAAATACATGGAAACTCAGACTTTAGTAGTGACCTTGAACATACATTATATTTAGGAGCAGTTAGTGCATATGGGTATGATATAACAGATGACGATGAGGGTCTTTCTGGTCCAGGTGGATTTACATCTGTTATAGGTGATACAGATATTCTACTTCAAGATGGTTCTACCAAAAAAGCAAAAGACATATCTAATGGTGATTTAGTTTGCGCATGGGATGAAGTGTCTAAAAAATATAATATGTTATCTGAAATCACTCAAGTAAAAACAAGATTAGTAGATAAAGTATATAGGGTAGTAACGGAAAGTGGAAAATCCGTAGATGTATCAGAAACACATGGATTTTACATTGCAGCTGAAGAAGAAATAAAAGCATTCGAAATTATAGAAGGTGAAACTAAAATATTTGTAAAAGATAATAATGATATAAAATTAGAATTAGTTACATCCTTAGAAATACTATTTGATGAACATCAAGTTTATACCTTCTCTGTACCTGGCTTATTTAATTATATCTCAAATGATATAATATCACATAACACAGTAGCAGGTCCTGAAGAGGTTACAAGTTATTTATCTTCAACTACTTCAAGAACTGGTACAATAAATATGACCACAGGAACTAAGTATTATAGAATTAGAAGATATTATTTCTACGCAGCTGCTCAAGGTTCGACAGGTTCAAACACACACCGACTTTATAATATCACAACAGACTTTGATATGACAATGTACTTTACACCATTGGTACAAGGTACAGAAATTAACAATGCCGGATTACAGGTTAACAAATCTAATACTAAAGTATTTAGAGTAGACGCATCAACTTCAACAGACTCGAAGTATACACCTTTTGTTACTTTAGTTGGTGGTATGGATGTTGATTATTTTGAACCAAGGCGTGCAACGACTGCAGATGGAGATACAGACTTAACTTATAGTTCAACAAATAGTTCTATTAATAATGACAGGTCATTTCCAATAACTAGATTTGTATGTGCACTTGACTTACATACTAGTGCAAGTCCTTATCTGACTACTGGCGACGCTTTAGGTCATGCAGAATTAAATGTTTCATCAGTAACAAGAACAAGTACAGGATATGGATATATAACTATGCAAGAAAGTTATACTAAAAGACTTACAGTAACGGTAGGTGGTTATAGAGATACATCTTCTCTTACAAGTAATGAGTCATCTCATAACTTTGCTACAAAACACGCAGCTTATCAAAGTAAGGTATATTTTGTAGCTAAAAACAATGATGGTAATGGTGAGTACGACCCTGAATACTTTACAATGGTAGGACATGGATAAAATAAAATTAAAAATATAAAAATATGAGTGAGTTAAACAAATACATAATACACGAAACATCAGCTTCAAGAGGTGATGTATCAATTACCGCACCTTTTGTAGAAAGTAAAATACTTCAAGGATTCTGTGCGCCAGAACATAGAGAAGAGCTCTATCATTGGGCGGCTAAAAAAGCAGTAGCAAAGGGAGCAAGATATCAATTTGTAAGTCAATCAGATATGCCACCAGGTGATGTTTGTTTATATGACTTTGATTATTCAAATGCAGACGGTTTTGGCTCTAGCAGTTGTTACGATAGTATTATAGGTGATACCGCGGTAGTTGGATATGAGTATACACAATCTTTTAGAGATTATAT
>MDSV01225528.1_pt1 | contig 10561 bp, 11 predicted proteins | sample 810851 | NCBI WGS metagenome assembly MDSV01 (sample SAMN05326640, study PRJNA326480) | marine metagenome | isolation source: seawater | place: Atlantic Ocean: North East | collected 2012 | reverse complement strand
TTATAAACAACTTTAGGTTTAAGCTCGCAAAGGTTCATTATATTTGAAAGTATCATCAGCCTTTCAATGTGATGGGACCAACCATGATTTATCGCATTTTTAATTGCATAGTCTAAAGGAGGCAAACCAGTTGTTCCTTGGTACCATGAATCTTTCATTTTTCTGTTTTGTTTAAAAAAATTTCTTGTCTCCATCTCTTCACTATATTTTTGATAAACGCCTCGCATGAATTCCCTCCAGCCTATAACCTGTCTTACGTATCCCTCTAATGAGTTAAGTCTAACTTTATTTTTTTTACGAAATTCTAAAGTTTTTGAAATAACAAATTCAGGAGTTATAAGACCCAGATTAATATATGGACTTAATGCACTATGGAATAAAATGTTATTTCTTTGATCTACAGCGTCTTCATAGTCTCCAAATAAATTGAATTTCTCTTTTAAGAAAAAATTTAAAAGTTTCAAGACATCATTATATTCTGTTGCAAACCAAAAATTTTCTGTGCTTCCTGGATGATCTTTAAATATACTCTCAACAATGGGTTTCAAATATTTTGTATGTTTAGTTTCATTAACTTTTGGAAACTGTGAAACTTTTATATTTTTTGGAAGTCTCTTTCTATTTTCCTCATCAAAGCTCCACTTTCCACCCTCGGGGGTTCCATCTTTCTTCATTAATATATTTAGTTTTTGTCTTGTTCTTTTATAAAAAGTTGCCATGAAAGGTTTTTTATTTCTTGATAAGTAATCATTAAATTCTTTTCTAGAATTTAAAAACATAGGTGATTTAATCTTATTCCAAATTAAATTATTCTTTTTAACAAAATTATGAAACTTTTTTTCGAAAAATTTATCTTCTATTTCAAAACTTGTGATCTCTTTAATTTTTTTTGATTTAATTAATTTTTTAACTTTTTCTAAATAATCTTTTTTAAAATCATTTGAATCGATTCTAGAATATTCAATCTTAAATTTATTTTTTTTTAAGTGCTCTGCATGTGATCTCATCGCAGATAAAAAAAGTAAAATTTTGAGTTTATGATGTTTTTCATAAGTACATAATTGATAATCTTCGGACATGAAAAAAAAATGATCAATTTTAAAACGTTCTAGATATTTTGGTGAAAACAGCTGATTACCTAAAATTATAAATAATTTCATTATTTTATGAAATAGTTATTGTTTTTTATTAGATGGTTTTCTTGGATCTGGTATTCTTCCAAATGCAATTCTCATAGTACTTAATAGAACCCATCCTAGAGCCATTGTGGCTAAAAATATATATACTAAAGTAAGCAAACTATTATCTGCAAACGACTTAATATCTGTACCAAAATAAATTATGTTCCAGAATAAAAGAAAGCATAATTCGTAAATTATAATAATTTTGAACATATGTATGTTTTAATATAAATAGTTATGTTTAAGAAGTAATTTGATGCGACATAATATTAGATGATAAGTATCTATTTTAATATCTGTTAATATATAAATATCGAATATGTCTAAAAAATATATTATCTTTGGAGCAACTGGATCCATTGGATCGAGTCTAGCAAAACAACTAGTTGATAATGATCAAGATGTTCATTTAATTTCAAGAAATCAAATTGAATTAGAGAATTTAGCTAATCAACTGAACAGCACATTTACTGTAGCAGATGTTATGAAGGAAGGATTTATAAATAATATTAATTCTGATATTAACGATGTTAAAGGCATAGCATACTGTATAGGTTCGATTGATCTCAAACCTTTAAGACTGGTAAAAGAGGAAGATTTTAATAAATGTATGAGATTAAATCTTTACTCCGCTGTTGAGGTAATAAAAAATTTTCAAGAAAGCTTAAAAAAAAATAATGGTTCTGTTGTTCTTTTTTCTACAATTGCTGCTCAAAGAGGTTTTACAAATCATTCTATAATAGCATCTACAAAAGCTGCTGTTGAAGGTTTAACTGTATCCCTTGCGGCTGAGTTTGCACCAAATATTAGAGTTAATTGTATTGCTCCAAGTTTAACAAAATCAAAAATTGCTGAACCAATGTTAAAAAATATTACTATTGCCCAAGGTATTGCAAAGGCCCATCCTCTTAAAAGATTAGGTGAAGGAAAAGACTCAGCCTCTTTAGCAAGATATTTAATTAGTGATGAAAGTAACTGGATAACTGGTCAGATTATTGCTGTTGATGGAGGCAGATCTAAACTCTCTTAAAGCTAATTTTAAATAAGTTATTTTTGTGATCTTTTAAAACAATCAATAGTATTTTTTAATAAGCATGCAATTGTCATTGGGCCAACTCCACCTGGCACTGGAGTTAAGGCTTTTGCCACTTTTGATACTTCCTCAAAAAATACATCGCCTACAATTCCTTTATCAGTCTTGTTTATTCCTACATCGATAACTATTGCATCTTTCTTAACCCAATCGCCTTTAACTAACTCTGGAATACCAACTGCAGCAACAATAATGTCGGCCTTTAAACATTCCTCTTTAAGGTCTTTTGTCTTAGAATGTGTGACTGTAACAGTACAATTTTCTTTTAACAAAAGTTGTGTCATAGGTTTACCATTTAGATTTGATCTACCAACTACAACAGCTTTCTTTCCACTTAAGTTAGGTTCAATTTTTTTTATAAGAAGGTAACATCCTAAAGGTGTACAAGGAATTGAACTTTCATATCCGGATGATAAATTTCCAACATTCATTGGATGAAATCCATCTACATCTTTGCTTGGTTTTATTTTTTCAATAACCTTTTGTTTATCTATATGTTTTGGTAAAGGTAATTGAACCAATATTCCTGAGACTGAAATATCGTTATTAAGCTCATTAATTTTATTTAATATAGTTTTTTCTTCTACCGTTTCTGGATATTTAATAACTTCGGATTTTAATCCTACTTCTTTAGCGTATTTCTCTTTATTACGAACGTATATTTGACTTGGTACTAACTCACCAATTAGAATAACTGTCAGGCCTGGGATTTTATTATATTTAGATTTTAATTCAGAAACCTCCTTTTTGAGCTCCTCTCTTAATTCAGTTGCGGCTTGTTTTCCATCAATTAAAATCATATGCAATTTACTAGCTAAAGATAATTTTAAAACTTCATACACATTTCTCTATACCAAATCAATTAATTTTGTAGAATTATAAGAACTAAAAATATCCAAAGAATTCAAAAATTAGATTTCTCATAAAAACAAGTAATAGTATCAATACAACTGGTGAAATATCAACCGATCCGAAATTTGGAAGATATCTTCTTATAATATTTAGTAAAGGAGCTGTAATTTTATAAGAAAACTCCAGTACAGAATAAACAAATCTATTTTGAACATTTAAAACATTAAACGCAACAAGCCAACTTAAAATTGCATTAATAATTAGGACCCAAATATAAATATTTAAAATACTATCGAATAATATTAAAATAGATTTCATTATTTTTTTTCAACATAAATTGATTGACTCGGGAAAGCGAAAGCGGCATTATTTTTTTCAACTATTTGCTTTATTTCTAAAGCTAATCTCTCCTTAACCTTCAACCATTCATTCCAACTTTCAGTATTTGTAAAACATCTAACATACATGTCTATAGAACTATCAGAAAATTTATCTACTCTGACCGCAATACCTATTGAAGTATTAAAATCTTCACTTTTATTTATATATTCCTCAATTTGATTCCTAATTGTTTTAAGCTGATCTACTGTGGTATCGTATTGCAATGTTATAATCCAACTAATCAACCAATTAGTTGTTTGACTAATATTTATAACAGCATTTTCAGCAAACTGGAAATTTGGAATGATTGCTAAAGATTTATCAAATTTTCTAATTGTTGTTGATCTAAAACCAATTTTTTCTACAATGCCTTCTATGATGCCTTCAACTAAAATCCAATCTCCCATTTTAAATCTTTTCTCTACAAGTACGAGAATTCCTGAAATTAAATTTTTAAATAAATCTTGAGCTCCTAGTGCAACTGCTACGCCAAAGAGTCCTAAACCTGCAATAATTGGACCAATTTTAATTCCCCAAAGTTCTAAAACTGCTGCTGCTCCTAAAATAAAAATTAAAATTTTTAATGATTTTATTATCCATCCGATTAATTCTCGAGTAAGAATTTTATTTAAACCACTTAAAACATATGAAACAGGTTCTATTATTTGATGAATAATCCAAAAGAGAAGAATTGTAATTAATGTTCTATTAACATTTTCGATGAACTCACTCGCTTCCTCACCAAAACTTGCATAATAAGTTGCGAAAAAAAAACCTAACACAATGGGTAAAAATCTTGCTGGACCAATCATTGCCTTTACAAAAGTATCGTCTAACTTATTTGATGTTTTTTTAGAGATGATTTCTAATTTTCTTATAATTAATTTACTAATTATGCCTCGAAAAATTAAAAATAATAGAAATATACCAATACCGACAATAATCTCAGAGAAATTGAAACCGAGAATACCATCGTTCCATACAGATACAAAGAGTTCTGTTAGTTTATCAAAAACTTCCATATTTAAATTTTATATAGTAAATATTCTTCTTCACCAGGATTAAATAAGAAAATTTTTTTCCATTTAACATCATTTAAAACACTTGATGTTTTTTCACTTATACACATTAGATTAGTGTTCATCCAATAGTCATTTAAATTATAATATTTGATTAAATTAAGTAAATATTTTGCACTATTATGAGAATAGACAAAAATAATATCTGGCATAGAAATTTTAAGTTGATCGAAAAATTTGGGATCAATATTTTTATTTGGCAAAGCCTCATAATTAATTATTCTATCAACTGAGAAGCCTTCAGAAATTAATTCTTTATCAAGATCTTTTGTTATTATCTCTCCACTTATGTAAATTAGTTTACCTAATTTTTTATCAAAATTTTGTCTTATGATTTCTTTTAAATTTTCAACATTTCCACTAGCAGCAAAAATATTTTGAAACCCAGACTCGCTTGCTATTCTTTCTGTAGCAGTCCCAACGCAAAAACATAATATATTTTTATTAATTTTTTTCTCTACTAAGTTTTTAACAGCATTTGAACTGGAAAAAATTATTCCTTTGTAATCACCAATATTTAAAATCTTGTAATTTTTTTTTTTTATTTCTATTAATGGTAAATGAGAAACTTTGTTACCCAAGGTTTTAAATTTAAAAATTAAATCTTTGCAGTCTTCCAATGGTCTAGTTAATAATATATGCATATTTATTTTCTGTAAGAATAATTTGACTCTTTCTTTAATATAATGCCTATTTCTTCACCTAATTGTTTAGCAAATTTTTTTTCTTTAGACGATTTTGTAAAATATCTTTTTTTTCCATCTAAAGAAAATAGTTCTGCAGCTAAAGTTATTTTATCATGATTTATAGTAGACATAACTCCTATTGCTGTATCACAATCGCCTTCTAAAGATTTTAGAACCTGCCTTTCGGCAATTGCACTAATTTTTGTCTCATCATCATTGATCTTACTTAAAATTGGAAATATTTCTTTATCTTCTTCTCTACATTGAATTGCTACTATACCTTGGCCCACACTTGGCATCATTTCTTCATTAGAAAATTCTTGTGTAATTTCTTTTTCAAGATTTAAAGAGCAAATTCCTGCCTTAGCTAAAATAATCGCGTCGTAAAAACCATCTTTAAGTTTTTTTATTCTTGTATCAACGTTTCCTCTAATAGATCTGTAATTTAAATCACTTCTTTTTTTTTTAAGTTGGTATTCTCTTCTTAAGGAAGACGTGCCGATTATAGAATTTTTTTTTAAATTTTCAAATTTTGTATTATTTCTACTAATAAGGATTTCATTAGAAAAATTTCTTTTTAAATAGCAATCTGTAATTAAGCCGTTAGTTTCAATGGATGGCATATCTTTTAAAGCATGCACTGCTAAATCAATTTTTTTTTCTAATAATTCTAATTCAATAGATTTTGAAAACAATCCTTTGCCACCAATTTCTGAAAGTCTTTTATTTTGAATTTCATCACCTTTTGTAGATATTTTTTTTATTATAATATCAAAATTTAAAAAATTTGAGAGTAAATCCTTTGTTCTATTTGCGTAAATTAAAGCAAGATTGCTCCCCCGAGTACCTAAAATTAGTTTTTTTTTATCCATAATATTATTTATACTTTATATCTATAGTGTAATTGTACTAATTAAAAAAATTTAAATATGCCAAAAGATATCATAATTCTTGGAATTGAAACAAGTTGTGACGAAACATCAGTATCAATTATTAAAGAGTTCAAAGATGGTAATATTAAAATTCTATCTAATGTAATTTCAAGCCAGGTAAATGTACATAAAGAATTTGGCGGCGTTGTGCCTGAGTTGGCGGCAAGATCCCATATAGAAAAAATTGATTTAATTGCAAAAAAAGCTTTATCTGAAAGCAAAGTCGAATTAGATGAGATAGATGCAATTGCATCAACTGCGGGTCCCGGACTTGTTGTTTGTTTAAATGTGGGCTTAAATTTTGGCAAAGCACTATCAAAATCTCTTAACATCCCTTTCATAGCGGTAAATCATCTAGAGGGTCATGCTTTAAGTCCTATGCTTAACACGAGTGTTAATTTCCCTTATCTGCTTTTACTTATCTCAGGGGGCCATTCACAATATTTAATAGTCAAAGGTCTTGGAAAGTATAAAAGATTAGGAACTACAATTGACGATGCATTAGGTGAAGCGTTTGATAAAACTGCAAAATTAATCGGCATTGAATTTCCTGGTGGTCCAAAAATTGAAAGTTTTGCAAAAAAAGGTAATTCAAAAAAGTATAAACTTCCAAAGCCTATAATAAATAAAGGAGGATGTAATCTATCTTTTGCAGGTCTCAAAACAGCTGTTTTAAAAATATCAAAAGAAATGAAAAATAGAAAAGATAAATATGATCTTGCAGCATCATTTCAGGAAACTATTGAAGAAATTTTATATTATAAAACAGAAAAAGCATTTAAAAATTTTAAAGCTACAAATAAAAAGAAAAAAAATATTTTTGTTATTGCTGGTGGCGTGGCTGCTAATCAAGGTATAAGAAATAGACTTGTAGATCTATGTAAAATAAATAATTTTGAATCTATTTTCCCAGAAAAAGATCTTTGTGGAGATAATGCAGCAATGATAGCCTTGGTTGGTCTTAAAAAATTTAAAAAAAAAAAATTTGATAAATTAAGTTTTTCAGCTGATCCCAGGTGGCAATTAGACAAAGATGCAAAATTTTTAAAAGGATCTGGGGTAAAATTATGAAAAGTTTTTGGTTGTTAAAATCTGAGCCTGATGTTTGGTCATTAAGCCAACAAATAAAAATAGGTAGAAAAGGCACAATTTGGGATGGAGTAAGAAATTATCAGGCAGCTAAAAACTTGAAAAAAATGAATAAGGGTGACCTATGTTTTTTTTACCATTCAAATATAGGAAAAGAAATTGTGGGAATTGTAGAGATAATAAAAACTGCTTTTATTGATCCCACAGACCAGAGCAAAAAGTTTGTTGCGGTAAAAGTATGCTATAAAAAATCTTTAAAAACACCAGTTTCTCTTGAAAAAATTAAAAAAAATCAAAATCTTAAGAATATTGCTTTGGTAAAACAAAGTAGATTATCTGTTATGCCTATTGACACTAAAAGCTGGAAAATCATTTTGAAGATGGGTAGTATCTAAAAAAAAATATATGGCTAAAAGACCCAAAAAAAGAAAAAAAACTCTTTACAAAAGAAAAGTTAAAGTAAGAAGAAAAAAAATTAAGCTTAAATATAAAAAAATAAAAACAAATACTAAAAAAAATAATCAAACAAATGATCTGGTTTATAAAATCAAAAGTGAGTGGATAAAAAAAAGCTTAATTAATAAAACTTCATATGAAAAAAAATATAGCCAGTCTTTAAAAGATAATGACGGATTTTGGAAAAAAGAGGGAAAAAGAATAACTTGGATAAAACCATATACGAAAATTAAAGATGTTAAATATAGTAAATCAGATGTTCATATAAAATGGTATTATGATGGTACTTTAAACGCATCTGCAAATTGTATCGATAGGCATCTTAAAAAGAATAAAGATAAGACAGCTATTATTTGGGTTGGAAACGATCCAAAAGTACAAAAAAAAATTTCATATAAAGATTTACATAAAGAAGTTTCGAAAGCTGCAAACGGTTTAAAAGAATTAGGTATTAAAAGAGGTGACAGAGTAACTATATATTTAACAATGATACCTGAGCTAGCTTATACAATGTTAGCATGTGCAAGAATAGGAGCTATTCACTCTATTATTTTTGGAGGTTTTTCACCAGATAGTATTTCTGGTAGAATAAATGATTGTAAATCAGATTATGTGATAACTCAAGATGAAGGGTTAAGAGGAGATAAAGTAATACCCTTAAAATCTTATGTAGATGAAGCACTATTAAATTGTCCAAATGTTAAAAAATGTATCGTTGTAAAAAGAACTGGAAATAGAATTAATTGGGATGAAAGTAGAGATGTTTGGTATCACGATATGGTAAAAAAAGTATCTACTAATTGTGAACCTGAAGAAATGAATGCAGAAGATCCGCTTTTTATATTATATACATCCGGATCTACGGGGAAGCCCAAAGGTGTACTTCACACAACTGGTGGATATATGGTCTATGCTTCAATGACACATCAATATGTATTCAATTACAAACCGAAAGATATTTATTTTTGTACTGCTGATATTGGATGGATAACTGGTCATAGTTATATAATATATGGACCTCTTTCAAATGGAGCCACAACTATAATGTTTGAAGGTGTTCCCAATTATCCTGATAGCTCAAGATGGTGGCAAATAGTCGATAAGTATAAAGTAAATATTTTTTATACAGCTCCTACTGCAATTAGAGCACTAATGAGAGAGGGAGATGGACCAGTAAAAAAAACTTCTAGAAAATCTCTTAAACTTCTTGGAACTGTAGGAGAGCCCATAAATCCCGAGGCTTGGCAATGGTATTTTAAAACTGTGGGGGATTCTAAATGTCCAATAGTTGATACTTGGTGGCAAACAGAGACTGGTGGAATACTTATAAGTCCACAAACAGGAGCGATAGATTTAAAACCTGGTTCAGCCACAAAGCCTTTTTATGGAATTAAACCTTTAATAGTCGATAAAGATGGTAAAGTTCTTAAAGGAGAAGCTCAAGGAAGGTTATGTATTGCACAATCTTGGCCAGGGCAGATGAGGACGGTATATGGAGATCATAACAGATTTATCGAAACTTATTTTTCACAATTTGATGGTAAATATTTTACTGGCGATGGTTGTAGAAGAGATAAAGATGGATACTACTGGATTACTGGAAGAGTAGATGATGTAATAATTGTTTCAGGTCATAATTTAGGTACTGCTGAAATTGAAAGTGCATTTGTAGCTCATTCAAAAGTAGCTGAGGCTGCAGTCGTTGGCTATCCACACGATATAAAGGGAAATGGGCTCTATTGTTATGTAACATTAAATGTTGGAGAAAATCCTGATGGAGATCTTGAAAGAGAACTGAAATTGTGGGTGAGAAAACAAATTGGACCTATCGCAACACCCGACTTTATCCAATTTTCTCCAGGACTTCCAAAAACAAGGTCAGGAAAAATTATGAGAAGAATTCTAAGAAAAATTGCAGCAAACGAGCATGAACAATTAGGAGACACTACAACGCTAGCAGATCCTAGTGTTGTCAAAAGTTTAGTAGAAAATAGAAAAAATACTTAGAGCCTAATCAATTTTGAAAATTCTTCTCTAATATTATCCCATTTTAAAATCATAGAGTTAAGAACTATTTTTCTGTCTAAAGTTTTTAATTCATCCGCTACTGGTGCCCATTCGTATAAGGCCAAAGCACTATCGTTGAATGGTAAGTCATTGTAATGAGTTTCCCATTTAACTTTTTTTAATCTTTCAGAGAATTGATTTTTACCTTTGAATATAACTTCATCTGGCATTTCATTTTTTTTTTCAATAGCCAATATCTCTTCATAAATTTCCTTTGCTTGCTGCTCGCCATTATAATTGTGGAAAACTTTTAAATATGACAATGTATAAAGAGTTAAATCCTGAAGTGATACCGAATAAATATTCCATTTTGCTTTATTGATTGATGATAAAAATATTTCGTCGTCAAACATAAGAACATATTTAGTTCCAATTCTTGTTTTTAGATAATTGTACAAAGTTACTTGCGATATCCATGCTGATTTTTTTTGGATAAAATCTTGAAGATCAGAGGTATTTCTGATTTTTTTTTTTGGAATTACAGCTTTAAAAAGTGCCAATAAATAAACTTTAAAGTCTTCTAACTTTATATCTTTTAAATTGAATCTGTATTTTAATGCCATTTTCTACTTCAAGTTGATTATATTGTAAAAATACAGCAATTTCTATATTTTTTAGGGGTTTAATTCTTTGAGTTTTTAAGTATGCTCTCTTTTTTTTTAACCTATAGGGAGGATAAAAATGTCAAAACAAGAACAACATTGGGAAAAAACAAGAATGCATTTGTTTATTACACTTGCAATTT
>MDSV01224541.1_pt1 | contig 10561 bp, 10 predicted proteins | sample 810851 | NCBI WGS metagenome assembly MDSV01 (sample SAMN05326640, study PRJNA326480) | marine metagenome | isolation source: seawater | place: Atlantic Ocean: North East | collected 2012 | reverse complement strand
TGAGACAAAATTTAATTATTTTTTTCATGGATAAATATTCTATTAATTTTTTTATTTTAATTTATAGACTTATTAAATGATACTTAAAAAAAATGTAATTATTTTTTTATTTTTTTTATACCTCACTTTAATAATAGGTTTTTACTTTAGTGAGGACTCTCTTGGAGGGGCTTTTGATGACTATAAAGGACTTTTTTATGTTTCTGAAAAATTTAGATCAGATTTTTTAAGTACATTATTAAATTATAATCAATTAGGCCATCGACAATCACCTATTTTTTATATTTTTAGATCCCTTATTTCAGAAATTGAAATCATCCAAAGACTTTTTTTCCTGCATCTTTATTTGTTAATCCCTGTATTTTTTTATCTTTGTTTAAAAATAAAATATAAAGAAATTAACAATAATAATCTTAAGTTGTTAGCTTCTGTTCTTTTATTATTTCCTACTTTTAGATCTTATTCCATTTGGCCAGACCCTCATTTGCTGGGAATATTATTTTTAACAATCTCAATATATTACTATTTGGTATTTAAGTATAAAAGTAAAACACTAAAAAATGCATTAATAAGTTCTTTCTTTCTTGCTACCTCAGCGTATGTAAGTCCTAACTTTGGTGTGTTTATAATTTATTTTTTTTACGAATATTTTAAATTTTTTAAGTTATCGACAAGATTTTTTATTTTATCTATTTTTAACTTATTGCTTTCGCTACCATTCTTTTATTATATTTTTATACTTAAAATAAATTTTATATTTAATGAATATGGTTGGGATATTGGAAGTAATGTTTTTTCAGCAAATAATTTATCAAATAAAGTAATATTAATAAGTTCAATTTTTTTATTTAATATTGCACCTCTACTTAATATTAAAAATTTATACAACGAAAGTAATTCTTTATTTAAATTTAATTTATATAAATACAATTTTTTTATAATTTTCTTTATTTTCTGTTATTTATTTGATTTTTCTTATGCATATAGTCTTACAAACTCAGGTGGGGGTATATTTTATAATATTTCAAATTTTTTATTTAGTAATAATTATTTATTATTTTTAATTAGTTTTTTAGCTGCGTGTTTATTGTTCAAAATTTTTAAAGAAGATAAAAAAAATCTTATACTATTTTTTTGCCTAATTTTATCAAATCCTCAAATAACTTTATGGCAAGCTAATCACACCCCAACAATTTTCTTATTAATTCTATTATTATTTAATATAAATTTTTTAAATAAAAGACTTGATCTCAAAAATCTATTAATAATATTTTTATATTTTATGTCATTTATATTGGCTAATTTAATTAAAAATATATTGATATGATTTTAAGAAAGTATATTAGTTAACATCAATGAAAACTATAAATCAAACTATTCTGATTTTATATATTATATTGCTACCCTCGAATGCGTACGCTTATTTAGATCCAGGAACCGGAAGTATTATTTTGCAAGCTATTCTTGGTTTTATTGCTGCAGCAATAGCAACCATATCAGTATATTGGACAAAGTTTAAAATGCTGATGAGTAAAATATTTAAAAAAAAAAAAGAAGAAGAAAATTTAAAAAAATAGATGAAAGAAGAACCTGGTTCATTCAGAGATCCTGCAGGTAGAATTTTCTATTATAAAAATAAAATTCTTAGAAAATTAAATAAGGATGGTCTAGAAAGATATAAATTTATAGAAAAAAATCAAATTATCGAAAAATCCATCGAAAAAAAATTTCTTATTAATACAAAGCTACTAAATGAAAAAGAGAAAACAAATATTAATTTAGAAAAAAATACTGACTATCTGGAACATGAATTAATACCTTATATATCTTATCCTTATGAGTGGTCATTTAATCAATTAAAAGAGGCGGCTATATTCCATTTAAATTTTAATCTTTTTTTATTAGAACAAAATGCAACATTAATTGACTCAAGCGCTTATAATATTCAATTTATTGGTAGTAAACCTATATTCATAGATGTTCTATCATTAGAAGAATACCGAGAAGGTGAACCTTGGAAAGGTCATAAACAATTTTGTGAAAATTTTCTAAATCCTTTAATTTTAAAATCTAAAAAAGGAGTAAAATTTAATAATTGGTACAAAGGAAATTTGGAAGGAATTGAAACTAGTGAATTAGATAAACTTTTAAACTTTTTTGATAAAATTTCTTATAATATTTTTGTTCATGTTTATTTATTAAATAAATTAGATCAAAAATTTAAATTAAAGAAATCATTAGAACCAATAAAAAATAAAAAATCTTTATCTAAAAGAGGTTTGATTGCAATTATAAATCAGTTAAAAAAATTCATTTCAAATTTAAAAGATTACAAATCAGAAACGACTTGGGATGGATACTCACAAGATAATTCTTATAGTTCAAAGGAAGAAAATGAAAAAAAAGAAATAGTTAAAAACTTTGTAAAAAAAAATAATTTTGGTATATTAGCTGATCTTGGATGCAATGATGGTGAATATTCAAGATTAGCTCTTGAAAATGGTTCATTAGGGGTAATTGGATTTGATTTTGATATCAATTCTATTGATCGTGCATTTAAAATTTCTAAAGATAATAATTTAAATTTTTTACCTCTTTTTTTTGATGCTACAAATCCTAGCTGCAATTTAGGTTGGTTAGAAAAAGAAAGAAAAGGTTTTAATTCCAGAGCAAAATTTGATGGTGTAATTGCATTGGCCTTCGAACATCATTTGGCAATCGCAAAAAATATTCCTCTAAATCAAGTTATAAAATGGATTACATCTTTGGCTCCAAAAGGACTTATAGAATTTGTTCCTAAAACAGATAAAACTGTAATTAAAATGCTAGAATTTAAAGGGGATATATTTCCAGAATATAATGAAAAAAATTTTGAGAATATCTTAAAAGAACAAGTAGATTCATTCTCAAAGACTAATGTTGGAGAAATGGGAAGAATAATTTATGAATTTAAAAGCTAATATAATTTTTTTTTTATGCTTTTTTCCAGCCTTTATCATTCACTCAAATTTTAATTCTAAAGAAATTTTATTTATAGGTTTTATATTTCTCATTTTAATTATATTAAATTTTTATTTACTTAATAATTTAAAAGAGAAAAAAAAATACTATTCAATTTATTTTGGATTTGTAATAACGTATGGATTAGATAATCACCTAGGAATTTTTAATGGAATAATTCAATCAAATATTTTTTTTTTCCTGAAATATTTTGATTTAGTTTATATACCTGCTTTAATAATATTTTTCTTTTTAATTATTATTATAACAATTTTATTTGTCTTTTTAGATCAAAATAAAATATTAAAGATTTTCATTTTTACTATTTTTTCCTTATTAATTTTCAGTATATTTGATACCACTAAAAATTATAATCAAATTCCATATTTTGTTAAAAAAGAGAATTCAGTTTACGAAAAGAAAACATTAGTGCTTATATGGGATGAAATGTCTGGATTTAATTCTTTATCAAGCAACAGTACAAGTGGAAAAATAGTAGATAAAAATTTCAAAAAATTATTTAGTAAATATAAATTTGATTACTACACAAATGCTTACTCTATTTCTGATAATAGTGTTGGATCTTTATCCTCATTGGTCAATTTTAAAAAAGAATTGCCAAAAGTTGGCTCTAATATTGTAAGTGTTTCAAAAAATTATTTTATTGAGTATGATATAAATCAAAATAAATTCTTTGATAAATTTAATTCCGTTTCAGTAATACAGAATATTCATATAAATTATTGTAAAAATAAAAATGTAAAAAAATGTTATCAATATAATCCATTTAATCTTGAAATTATTGATGCGAATACAGATCTTTTTTCAAAAATAGTTTCAAGTTGGTCACTACATGGCTCAATAGTTGCAAAATTTTTCTGGAGATTTTTTAAACAGTATAATTTTATTACATCAACACTGGAACCAGAAGGAGAAAAACTATTTGTTAAAGAAATTTTAAAATATGCTAAAAAAGATTTAATTTCTAACAATTATGACTTGGTATTTTTACACTTATTAGTTCCCCACAAACCTTATGGTTTTAATAATGAATGCATTTATGATGTAAAATTAAGTAACTTAAATTATTTTTTAAACGATACTGAACATATTGAAAGACATAATATTGAAAGAAACTGTGTAATAAAAATTATGAGTGAATTATTTGAAAGCTTAAGTTTTTTTGACAATTTAAGAGTTATTGTTTTATCAGATCATGGGTCAAGAATACATAAAGCAGAAAATAGTTCTCTTTCAACAATTTTTGCATATAAAGATTATGATCAAAAAACTTCTAAAGAAATAGATAAAAAAAATTCAATACAAAATTTATTAAAGAATTATTATGAATAATTTAACATTAATTATACCAGCTAAAAGTGAAAGTCTTAGCCTACCTTTGGTTTTAAAAAATTTAGAAAAACTTAATATTAAAATAATTGTATCACTTAAGGAAAACGATTTAGAGACAATAGATTCAATAAAAAATTTTCAAAATATAAATATTTTTTTCCAAAAAGGTAAAGGATATGGAAATTCACTAAGAGAAGCTATTAATATTTGTAATACAGAATACTTTTGTATTTTCAATGCAGATGGTTCATTCGAACCAAGTGATTTAGAAAAAATGTATAATAATATGACAAATAAAGATTTTGTTTTTACAACAAGATATGAGAAGCCTGGTGGGAGTGAAGATGATACTTTAATTACCTTAATAGGTAATAAAATTTTCTCTAAATTAGGAAACATTCTATTCTCCTTAAAGATAACTGATATTCTTTATACTTATTTGATGGGAAGAACAGCTTCATTTAAAAAACTTGGGATATTATCTGATGATTTTAGGTTTTGTGTAGAATTGCCAATTAAAATGGAAATATCAAATATGAATTATAGTTGTATTCCATCATATGAGTTTAGAAGATTAGCTGGAAAAAAAAAAGTGAGTGCTTTTAAGGATGGTTTCTTAATATTAACAGAAATGATAAAATTATTTTTTATATTTAAAATACTTAAAAAGAAAATAATAAGTTAAAAAATAAACTATCATATTAATAATGATGAAACTAACTAACATTTTAGTATTTTCAGAATAAATATTAGCAAATATAAAGATTGGAATATTAAATATTAAAATTACCAAAGAGCTAAAAGTATTAGCATTCTTTTGCTTAAAAATTTTTTCTTCTACAAAATACTTGAAAATATAATGGTGAAGGTGCGTGTTATCAGCAGATGATACATTTTGATTAAATTTTATTCTACGCATCAAAGAATATAGATTTTCAAAGGCAGGATACCACAGTAATGCTGCGATGAAATAAGGTGATATACTTTGATTGTTCGCAAAGAAGTCAAGTAAAAATATTCCCATTATAGTTGACAATACATAACTTCCATTATCGCCTAAAAAAGTTAAACCAAAAAGATTTAGTACAAATAATATTATCAAAGCATATAAAAATAGATAAATAAAATTATTATCTATTAAAATATAAGAATTAATTTCAGATTGAAATAATAATGATAAAATGACTAAAACTGTGTAGCCAAGAAGCAAACCATTAAGTCCATCGATGAAGTTACTCCCATTAATTAAAACAGCAAAGCAAAAAACAGTAAAAACTAAACTGAAATAATTATTAGACAATAATAAGTTCAATTGATCTATTCTAATATCATCTACTTTTAGGTTTTGTAAAAAAATCACAAAAAATAATATCGATATTTGAAATAATAATCTTGCTTTTGGGTTAAAAAGAATATTTTTGTCAGACGATAGACCTAAAAAAAAAAGAAGAATTATTGAAAATTTTACCGGAAAAAAATTATAGTTTGAAAAAATAAAAAAAACTGTAACTAAATACAAACCACCCAATAGTATTGGTTTGGTTTTTAAATTTAATACTAATTTTTTGTGTTTAGATGAATTAATATCATCATTTAATATTTGAAATTTTTTTAAAAAAAAATAGTAGAAAGCTAATAAAAAAGTTATTAATATTAAATTAATCAAGTTCATAAAGAAAACTAATTTTTTCTTTTTTCAATAACTTCTTTCAATCCATCTTTCAATTTAATTTTAGCTGTCCAGCCAAGTTTTGTTATTTTAGAAATATCAAGATTTTTTTTAAAAGTTCCATCTGGTGATTTTTTATCAAAATTAATTTTTCCTTTAAAGTCTAAATATTTACTAATAATTTTCGATAACTTTTTAATAGAGATAATATCTTTGGTGCCAACATTAAACATTGGCAAATTTGAATTAAAACTTTTTGTAATTTTTTTTTTACTTAGTTTTAAAGAAAATAAAATTGCAGAAGCTAAATCATCAGCATGTATAAATTCTCTTAAGGGCTTACCTGTTCCTAGAAGTGTAATTTCTTTTTCTTTTTTTAAAATTGCCTCCTCAAATTTAGTGATCATAGCTGGAATTACATGTCCATTTATTTTATGAAAATTATCATTATGCCCATATACATTTGTAGGCATTAAACATACTATATCTAGTTTAAAGTCCTCATAAAGAGCTTCACACAACTTAATACCAGAAATTTTAGCTATAGCATAACACTGATTTGTTTTTTCCAACTTACCTGTCAGCAAACTTTCTTCCTTAATTGGAGTTTGAGAAAATTTTGGGTATATACATGATGTTCCCAAAAAAATTGTTCTTTTAATGTTTTTCTGTAAAGCTAAATTTAGTAATGAGTTTTGAATTTCTATATTTTCCAAAAAAAAATCTTTTTGATTTGTGCTGTTAGCTATAATACCACCTGCTCTCGCTGCTGCCATTATCATGTAATCTATTTGTTTATTTTTAAAATGTTTTAAAACTTTAATTTTATCTCTTAAATCAAGTTTTTTTCTACTTACAGTGATTAAATTTTTAAAACCCTTTTTTTTCAGTAATTCTAATAAGGCTTTACCAACTAATCCATTATGACCAGCTATAAAAATTCTATCTGTTTTTTTCATTAAGTTTTTTTCTTAAACAATTCGATATCTGAAATGAGCATATCTTTAACTAAATCTTTAAGATTATGTTTAAGTTTATAATTTAATTTTTTAAATGCTTTCCTCGGGTCACCTTTTAAATAATCTATTTCCAATGGTCTGTAATATTTTCTGTCTACCTTTATAATTAATTCTTTTTTTCCACTATTTACTAAATAGCCTTTTTCATTAACGCCCTTACCCTCCCATTTAATCTTTAGCTTTAAAAATTTACAACATTCATTTACAAAATCTCTAACACTTGTAGTTTTTCCTGTTGCAATGACGTAATCATCTGGTTTTGGTTGTTGAAGTATTTTCCATTGCATTTCTGTATAATCTTTTGCATGGCCCCAATCTCTCTTTGCATTTAGGTTTCCTAAATATAAAATTTCCTTTGAACCTAATATTTTTTTTGCAAAATACATTGTAATTTTTCTTGTGACAAACGTTTCACCCCTTCTAGGACTTTCGTGATTAAACAATATACCATTACATGTATAAAAGTTATAAGCCTCTCTATAAACTTTTGTAATGTAGTAAGAATATAATTTAGATACTCCATAAGGAGATTTTGGCACCATTAAAGATTTTTCATTAAATGAATTTACTTTATTTGGTTTCTCTCCAAAAAGTTCTGAAGTACTAGCTTGATAAAATTTTGTTTTTTTTAAATTTAAAAATCTCATGGCTTCAAGCACTCTTAATGTGCCCAATCCAGTTACTTCTGAAGTATATTCTGGGATTTCAAAAGAATGCCCTACATGACTTTGTGCACCAAGATTATAAACTTCATTGGGTTTTACTTTGCTTAATATATTTACTATGCTATTCGAATCTGCCAAGTCACCATAGTGAAGAAAAAAATTAGATGAATTATGAAAATCTTTATAAATATGGTCAATTCTAGTGGTGTTAAATGTTGATGATTTTCTTTTTATGCCGTGAACACTATAATTTTTATTTAATAAAAATTCTGCAAGATAAGACCCATCTTGACCTGTAATACCTGTGATTAATGCAACTTTTTTTTTCAATTTTTTTGAATTAGATTATTTTTAAATTTATTAAAAGCTAAGACTAATACACAAAAAACGCTAAAAATAAAGTTCATATTTTCATAATAGTAAAATAATCTATATGCATCTTTAATTTTTTGAATATTATTTGATGAAAGTGAATTTTTATTTCTTCTCCATTTTACATACTTCTTAGGAATTGAAAAAAAATTAAATTTTGAGCGAAGTAATCTTAACCACAATCCAAAGTCTTCCTGGGTCTCTAATAATGGAAATCTATATTTTTGAAGTATTTTTGTCTTAATCAATACCGTACTCAATCCTATTTCACATTCCTTTAAGAGTTTTGAGTAAGTAATGTTTTGGGACACCTTTCTATATCCTAAAATCTTACTTTTCTCGTCTATGATATAATAAGCCGTGTATAATAAATCTAACTTTTTATTTTTATTGAGTATTTCAACTTGTTCTTTTATTTTATTTTTGTGCCATATGTCATCAGCATCAATAAAAGCTGTATATTTTCCTTTTACAAAATTAATAGCAATATTTCTTGATTTAGATACCCCATAATTTTTTTTATTTACGATAATTTTTTTATTTAACTCTTGAAAGAATTCTTTTTATATAAACTAAATCACCTTTATTTTCATCATCATAAACTAAAATTAATTCAAGATTTTTATAACTCTGATTTAGTATTGAATAAATTGTATTTTTAATAAATTTTTTTTTTTTAAAATATGGAATTATAACTGAAACAAGAGGATTTTTCATTACTCAATATTTACAGAATAAAAAATATAATTTTTATTTTTTTTTATATTAATATTAGGTCTTCTAACACAAACAGGTTCTACATCCCAACAAGGATCATTTCCAGTCAAAAAGCTTACTTCATAATTATTTATATTCTTTCTAGAATAGCTTACATCCTTAATCCAATAAAATGGGAAATTAGAAAAATTATGATTGCTATGTTGGTCTAATTCGAATTTTTTATTAATTCTATCTATATTTCTCACATTAAAAATTATTAGGCAAATTATAAAAATAATTTTCAATTTTCTAAAGTATTTTTCTTCGTCGGGAATTTTATATTTGATAATTATTAAACATATTGGAAATATAATTAGAAAGAAAGAAATAGAATAACCTGCATAACGAAGAGTGGGAAAGTTCAAAAACCAAATAAAAAAAACAATAAAAATACTTATGTAAAGAAATAATAAGTTAAAAATTATCTCTTTAGGGAGTGATTTTGATTTATTAGTTTTTGAACTAATTAAATAAAAAATTAGAGATACCAACAAAATAACCAAAATATAATCAGAAAATTTTGTAAAGAAATAATTTGAAAACCAGTTTTCTAGCCAATTAAAATTATTTACATAGTTCAATATATCATCAAATTTATAACCAGCTCCAATACCACCTTTGGCCCACGCCTCATAATGTAAATTTAGGTTAAGTATTGTATCTTTTTTTAATGTCCATTCTAATTCATAAAAAAAACATGTTTTTTCTACTGGATACACGAAGCATCCAGAAGAAGTAAAATTATAAAACATAAAAATTAATGCACTTAATGTTGATAATAATAAAAATTTCTTATTGCAAAGAACTATGAATAATTTTTTAAAACCAAAAAGTTTAATGCCTGCAATTATTGGAATGATAAAATATATTGAATAAATCAATTTTGTGGTTATGGCAAAAATAATTAAATATAAAGATAGATAGTAATATTTAATTTTATATTCCTCATTTTTATTTGTTAGCAGTATAATGCCTATTAATATTATACTTAGTGAAACTAATAATTGACCTGGCATATCAACTCCATATTCAGCCAATCTATAAAATTTTAAAATAAATACACAAGCTGTAAAACTTACAAGTAAAGTAGAAAAAGTAGAAAGTTTATTTCTATTTATAAATAATATTATTAAATGCGTAAAAAAGAAAATTTGAAAGAGATAATTAATTAAATTAAACAAGAAATGTTTAGTTATAGGTAGATAAAAAACAGAATTAATAAAAAAAATTGATGAAAAATGGTTATAAGCTACCGACAAATTTCCAAGTCCAAATTGTAAATTATTGTAAACCAATTGAAGCGACATTGGCAAATGATAGTATGGAAAATCCTCATTAGTTTTTGTTATTAAGAGGCCCAAGAACAATACAATGAACATAAAAATAATTATTTTCAAATGATCCATTTTTATATTGGATTTGTTGAGATAAAGAACTAGTAGACCACTTATGATAACAATAAAATTGTGAGTATAACCATGAGGTATGATCAAATGTGTAAAACTTGATATTACAAATATTATAAATAAACCAAAAATTCCTATTAAAGATATTTCTATGTTTTTTGTATTATTAAAAAAATAATTTACAAATAAAAATCCATAACCAATTACGCTAAATAAAATTACAAAAGAATAAATTATAAATACGAATAAATTAGACACAAGATTATTGATTAATTTTTAATTAATTTATACATCGCTTTAATTATATTTTTTCCAGTT
>MDSV01070764.1_pt1 | contig 10561 bp, 11 predicted proteins | sample 810851 | NCBI WGS metagenome assembly MDSV01 (sample SAMN05326640, study PRJNA326480) | marine metagenome | isolation source: seawater | place: Atlantic Ocean: North East | collected 2012 | reverse complement strand
GATAAGGAATAAAATTTTCTTCCTTATTAAATGATCTTTTAAAAATAGATAATAGTCTATTTTCAGTTTCTATTTTACAATTTGGAAAAGCTTTTAAAATATCTGGGTACATTGAGCTAAAAACAATTTCATCTCCAATACCCTGTTCTTTTATAATTAATAATTTTTGATTTTTAGTTATTTTTTCTCCCTTCCATACTTTATTTTTTGTTAAGGCAATGTTTTTGTTTTTTTGAACAAAATCACTTAAGTGCAATCTGCCGTCATAATATTCCCAAGCTTTCTTATAATCTTCCTTTGCTAAATAAAGTATTGCATAATTCTTTTTTAAAATTTCATCATTAGGGTTGATAGCAAAAGATTTATTATAATATTCCTCAGCTTTTTTAAAATTTCTCAAATGATTATTAGCAACTCCTAAGTTATAAAGTATAGTTGCTCTGTTCCCCCCTTTTTTTAAAGCTCGATTATAATATTTGATTGCTTCAGAATATTTTCCTTTGATAATTAGAATATTAGCAATATTATTTATAGCCTCTTCAAAGTCTTTATTTAATTTAAGAGCTTTTTCACAATTTTCTAAAGAAGCATTTATTTCTCCAAGATTTAACAAACAATTTCCCAGATTATTATAACTTGGAGCATAATTAGAATTTAATTCAATTGCTTTTATAAAAATTTCTTTAGCTTTTAAGTGATTGTTTAAAGCTCCATAAATAATTCCCAGTATATTTAAAGCTATATAGTCTTTATCATTTAATTTGATAGAAAATATAGCATCTTTTAAGGCATCATCATATTTTCCAAGATTATAATTTGATAAAGCTCTATCTCTTAAGGCTGGTTGGTAATCAGGTTTAATGCTTAAAACCTCATTTATTAATTTGATAGCTTTCTCATATTCATTTTTGTTTATATGTAACAAGTATAAATTAAATCGTGATTTCCAATTATTTTTATCTTTTGTTTTTACTAAATTGTAACTTTTAATTGCTTCTTCATGCAAATTTAACAACTCTGACATATATGCGTAATTATATAAAGCTATTAAATCTTTAGGATTTTTTTTAATGTAATCTTTGATTAAATTATATGCTAATTTTTTATTACCATCTTGAAATTTTTTTATTATTTCATTTAAAGACATTAATTTCTCTCAATTTAAAAATAAAAACCCAGTTTAATAAAACTGGGTTTTTTAAAAAAAAAATTTCAATTAATTATCTTCTTTGACCAAAAAGTTGCATTAAAAGAATAAATAGATTTATAAAATCAAGATATAATCTTAAAGCACCCATCAAAGCTTTTTTAGAGCCTACTGATTCTGAATCTCCTGCATAATACATATTTTTAATTTTTTGTGTGTCATAAGCAGTAAGTCCAACAAAAACTAAAACACCAATTACTGAAATTGCGAATTGTAATGCTGAACTACCAATAAAAATATTAACTACACTAGCAATTATAATGCCTATTAAACCCATAAACAAAAAACCACCTAACTTAGTCAGGTCTTTTTTTGTAGTATAACCATAAAGACTCATTGCCGCGAAAGTTCCTGAAGTAATGAAAAAAACTCTTGCTATTGAAGAATGTGTAAATTCTATAAAAACTGATGCAAGCGATAACCCCATTATTGCTGAAAAAATCCAGAAAGTAATTTGTGCTGAAGCAATATTCATTTTATTTATTCTAGCGCTTAGGTAAAATACAAAGCCTAAAGGTGCTAACATTACCACCCACTTAAGGGGAGACCCAAAAAGCAAAGCTCCAATAGAAGTAACGCCAACAATTTGACCCATTTCTCCAGTTATAATTGAAGCTTTACCAAAAAAATAAGCAACCAAAGCTGTAAGAAGTAGACCAGTTGTCATATAATTATAAACCTTAAGCATGTAGGTTCTTAGGCCCTCATCTATACCTACTTGATCTGCTGCTTTGGTATAAGAACGTCGATTGAAGTTTAAAGCCATAAATTCTCCTTTAAATTATTACTAATATCGCTATAAATTAAACAAATTCAAGACAATTAAGAAAAATTTATCAAAAAATTATATGAAATACAGGAAATTAGGCAATACAGATATAGACGTTAGTGTAATTTGTTTAGGAACTATGACATTTGGAGAACAGAATGACCAAAAAGATGGTTTTGATCAGATGAATTATGCATTTGAAAATGGTGTTAATTTTTTTGATACAGCAGAATTATATGCGGTTATGCCTAGAAAAGAAACATATGGTAAAACAGAAGAAATAATTGGTAATTGGTTTAAAGAAAAAAATAATAGAGATAAAATTTTTCTTGCCTCTAAAGTAGCTTCTAAAGCTTCAAATGATTTATCTTGGATTAGAGAAGGAGGAGACAAATTAAGATTTGATAAGAAAAATATTAATGAGGCAATTAATTCAAGCTTAAGACGTTTAAAAACAGATTATATTGATTTATATCAACTTCATTGGCCAGAAAGAAAAATTCCTAAATTTGGTCAATTAGATTTTGAGTATGATGCAAAAGATCAAAATTGGACAGAGATTGAAGAAGTATTGCATAACTTAAACGATATAATTAAAGAAGGAAAAATACGTTACATTGGATTATCTAATGAAACACCTTGGGGAGTGATGAAATTTCTTCAAGTTGCCAAAGAAAAAAACTTACCAAGAATGATGTCAATTCAAAATGTATACAGTTTAGTTAATAGAGTGTTTGATATAGCAAATTCAGAAGTTGCTATAAGAGAAAAATGTGGTCTTTTAGCCTACTCACCTCTAGCGGGAGGCAGACTAAGCGGTAAGTATATAAATGCTAAGCCCAAAAATGCTAGATATACTTTGTGGCCACGAAGATTTAACAGACACAATACTAAAAGGGGAGAACTAGCTATAGAGAAGTATGTAAAATTAGCTAAAGATTATAATATTTCACCTTCAACTTTCGCAAATGCCTTTGTAAATAACAGACCTTTTGTTACAAGCAATATTATTGGAGCAACTGATATGGATCAACTAAAAGAAAATATTGAAAGTATAAATATAAATTTATCAAAAGATATAATGCAAAAAATCGAAGAAATTCATTTATTAGATCCCAATCCTTGCGTTTGAAATATTTTTTTTAAAAGCTTTTCAGCATCTTTGATATATTCTCTACTCCACAAATATATATTAAGTAAACTGAAATAAAGCTGATATATTGGCTCGTATTCAAAATATTCTTTACTAATTTTTATATCTTTTGAATAATAATCAAAAAATTTATTATCTATATATTTAAACCAACTTAAATAAGCAACCTCGAGCTCATTGTGACCAAAATAAATTCCTGGATCAATTAAACTAACTAATTTCCCATCATTAAACAAAATATTTCCAGACCAAAGATCTCCATGCAATAAACTAATCTTTGGATTTTTTGGAAGTCTATTTTCAAGATCCTTTAACAATATATTAATTTGAAAATTCATTTGATTAGGTAAAGGATTTTTATTAGATATTTTTTCAAATATCATATTTAGTCTATTGATTCTAAAGAAGTTTATCCAATTTGAATTATATTTATTTGGTTGTTTTAGACCCCCTATTTGAGTATCAAAATCAAAACCATATTTATCGTTAGATACTTTGTGGATTTTTAAAATTTTTTCTGCCAAAATTTTTTGATAATCATCATTTTTTTTATTATTATGTTCTACATAGTCTATTAGAAGTAAGTTATCAGAACTAAATCTTAATTTAGGAAATAAATTTGGAAATTTATTTTGTAAATATTTTAAAGATTTGTATTCACTAATTATTGAATTAAAATTTTTATTATCTTCAATATAATATTTTGCTACGAAGCTTTTATTGTTATTAATTGTAATTTTTTCACATTTCATTAAAAATGCGTTAGATAAAGTTTTTCTTTGAACTATTTTATAATTAGAAAAATATTTTTTAATTTCAAACTCAGCAAATTTGTTCATTTTTCAAACAAATAATAGATTAAAAATAATTATTTTTCATATTTATCTATGTGAGTTTTGTATAAATTTCCCCAACATTAATTTTTGCATGATTGAATATTTTTTGTTTACTCCATTTAGATAAAATTTTGTATTCATTTCTATTTAAAATTTTTAATTTTTTTAAAATTTGATTTGTAATTGAGGGAATAGCGCGTTCATTTCCATCCTTAACTTTGATTACACCCCCTATTTTTTTTTCCTTATGTGCAAATAATAGAACGCCTTCTGCCCCTCCTTTAGCAAATATTTTTCCATTAGTAGCTATCATTAATTGACATGGATAAATAATTTTACTGCCTGTTAGTTCTGGATATCTGGCAATAGAATTTGCAAGAATATTGATTTCATTTGTATATTTTTTTTTTTCATTTAAATTTTTTAAAAAATTTATCATAGATGCTGCAAGATTATTTATTGGAAAAGCATATTGAGGTGCGCTACAACCATCTATACCTCTTTGATATTTATTAATTTTGCATTTAGTAAAATATTCTAAAGATTCCCTTATCAATTTTTGATATGGACTTTCAATATTAACATAATTTTTTATATTCATTTTATAGGCTAGGCTTCCTGAAATCATTCCAAGATGTTTGCCAGCACAATTATTGTGCAATTGATTTGGTATTTTCCCACTAAGAAGTAAATTATTTGATGAATCAGGATTTAAGGGATTATGAACACCGCATTTTAAAACTTTATTACTTATCTTTAATTTGTTTAACCAGTCTTTAAGAACCTTTAAATGAATATTTTCACCACAATGAGATGAGCAAGATATTGCTATTTGTTTTTTATTTAAGTTAAATTTATCATGGGCTTTTGAATGAATAAATGGAATTGCTTGAAAAATTTTTATTGCAGATCTAGGAAAAATTAAATCATTTTCATGGCCTGTAGAAAAAATAGTTTTAAAATTATAATCTTTTATCAAGCATTTAGAATAGTGCACACTTTCTACTATTTTCCCCCTTGTTATATGAGTGCATATTTTAACCATAATCTATATTTTACAGAAAAATCTTTCAAAGTCTCTTTGAATTTATTAAATTTTTAAAAAAAGTTATAATTATTTATCAAATATCATAAAATTAATTTTTTATATAAAATATTAAATCAATCTTCCAACCTATTAAAGAATGGTATATTAAGAAATTATATTTATTGAAAAAATGAAGAAGTATCCCATTTTAATATTAATTGTTTTGATTTATCTATTTTCTTTCAAAGCTTTTGCAGAGATAGAAAAAGGTAAGTGGGAGTTTATTAAAACTGATGAATATTGTTTCATTCAAAGCTCTCCTATTAAGTCAGTTATTCCTGAAGGTAAAAAAAGAGGGGAATATTATATTTTAGTCTATAGAATGAATAAAAATCCTGAATTAATTGTACAAATAACTGCAGGTTTTAATTATAAATCAGCTGATTCTATAAAAGTAAGAATTGATGAAGCAGATTATGATTTTTATGCTGACGAAGATACTGGGTGGGCTAAAAATGATAAAGAAGTTATTTATGCAATGAAAAAAGGATTAGAATTAATTGTTACAGGAGTTTCCAGTAAGGGGACTACAGTTATAGATACTTACACCTTAAAAGGTTTTACTGCAGGCTCAAAAAAACTTAACGACGAATGTTAAAATGATTAAAAAAATTGTTTTAGCATATTCTGGCGGTCTCGATACTAGTGTAATATTAAAATGGCTACAATTAAAATATAAATGTCCTGTTGCAACATTTACAGCAGATATAGGGCAAGGAGATGAATTAAATCCAATTAAAGAAAAGGCAGAATCTTTGGGTGTTAAAGAAATTTTTATAGAAAACCTACAAGAAGAATTTGTTGAGGATTTTGTTTTTCCAATGTTTAGGGCTAATTCATTATATGAAGGAACATATTTGCTTGGAACTGCTATCGCAAGGCCATTGATTGCAAAAAGGCAAATTGAGATTGCCAAAGAAGTTAGTGCTGATTCTGTAGCCCACGGAGCTACTGGAAAAGGAAATGATCAAGTACGCTTTGAATTAGGATACTACTCTAACAATCCAAAAATAAAAGTGATTTCTCCATGGAGAGAGTGGGAATTAAATTCTAGAAAAGATTTAATTAATTATGCCGAAAAATATCAAATACCTGTTCCAAAAGATAAAAGAGGAGATATTCCTTTTAGTACAGATTCTAATTTACTGCACACTTCTTCAGAAGGAAAAATATTAGAGGATCCCTGGATGGAAGCCCCTGAATATGTTTATTCGAAATCTGTTTCTCCATTTGATGCACCAAATATACCTGAAGAAATAATAATAACTTTTCAAAAGGGTGATCCAGTAGGTGTAAATGATAAGAAATTAAAACCTCATGAATTATTATCTTTACTAAATAATATTGCTAGTAAGCATGGAGTTGGTAGAGTTGATATAGTAGAAAATAGATTAATTGGAATAAAATCAAGGGGGGTTTATGAAACTCCTGGAGGAACTATTTTATTTCATGCACATAGAGCAATAGAAAGTATTACTTTGGATAGAGGTGAGGCCCATTTAAAAGATGAAATTATGCCAAAATACGCTGAAACAATCTATAATGGTTTATGGTTCTCTTCAGAAAGAAAAGCGATGCAGAAACTTATTGATACAACTCAATCAAAAGTTAATGGTGATGTTAAAATAAAAATTTATAAAGGAAATGTAATTATTGTAGGGCGTAAATCACCTAACAGTTTATATAATACCTCCCTAGTCTCATTCGATGAAAAAGGTGATTTTGAGCAAAAAGACTCAGAAGGATTTATTAAAATTTCTGCCTTAAGATTAAAAAATTAAAGCTATTTGTAATTATTAAAATCATCGTTAATATTGTAAAAAAGAAATTTAATTTTATCATCTTTTTTATAGTTACAAGCAAGCAAGACTTTTGTTTTATAATTTGAAGCAATGGCAGAAATAAAACCACACCACCACATAGGATCAAAGATGCTTACATGGGCGTTATTGCCATCCGGTAAATTAGCATTTGCTTTATAACAAGCTACATTAATAAAAACCATCTTATCAGCATATTGAAAAATTTCATTTATTACCCAGTTTAAATCTTGATGTGGAATATGTTCTAAAACATCAACAGAAATGACTATATCAAATTTTTTTTTAGCTGGCCTTGGATGTGGAACACCTGGATCAAATAATGAAGTTTTAACATTCCAAAAATCATTTAATGGAGGATATGTTTTATCAGTGAAAACCGTTTTATTATAATATTTGTCTCCTTTGCCAGATCCATAATCTAAGAGAGTTTTATAGTTGTTTTTATTAATTACTTTTTTAATTAATTCTGCAAATTTAATTGTAGAAGAGCCATTATATGTTTCTTCAGAGCTTTTGTTTGCTGCTCCTGTTTTGTGAATTATTTTGTAACTATTAATTAATTCTGTATATTGTTTTGAAGGATTGTCTTTATTATAAATCATCTACTATTTTTAAAAGCTATTGTGGTATTTCTTAACAAACAAGCAATAGTCATCGGACCGACTCCTCCAGGAACTGGAGTGATAGCAGATGCATATTTTTTGGCTTCAGAAAAGTCAACATCTCCCACCAGTTTAGTTTTTGTTTCTCCGCCTTCTTCAAATTCAATACGATTTATACCAACATCTATAACCACAGCATTTTCTTTAATCCAATCACCTTTAATCATTTTTGGCCTACCTACAGCTGCTACAATTATATCGGCATTTTTGCATACTTCTTTTAAATTTTTTGTTTTAGAGTGAGCAATAGTGATTGTGCAAGATTCTTTAATCAAAAGTTGTGCCATAGGTTTGCCAACTATATTTGATCTTCCAACAACAACAGCATTTTTTCCTACCAAATCTATTTCAAGTTCTTTTAACATTAATAAACAGCCATATGGTGTGCATGGAATAAGTAAATTTGTATTATTATCTTTTGATATGGAAAGCTTCCCTACATTTAATGGATGAAAACCATCTGCATCTTTATGAGGATCAATAGAATCTAAAATTATTTGTTCATTTATATGTTTTGGCAAAGGAAGCTGAACTAAAATTCCACTTACATTTTTTTGTTTGTTTAATTTATCAATTAATTCTAAAAGCTGAATTTGTGAAATTGTTTCCTCTAAATGATGATCTATAATTTCTATACCTACTTCTATAGCACTTTTTGTTTTAGCTTTAACATACACACTACTGGCAGCAACATTTCCTACTTGCACAACTGCTAAGCCAGGAACTTCTTTATATTTTGTTTTTAGGTTGGCGATTTCATTCTTCAAAACCTCTCTTAAATTTTGAGCAATTTTTTTACCATCAATAATTTTTGTCATGATTACCTCGGCCAATATTCTATAATCAAACTTTTAATAAACCATAATAACAGGTAAAGAATTATTGGAGAAATATCTAAGTTACCCAAATTAGGTAAATATTGTCTAATATATTTCAAAACAGGTTCGTATAATCGATATAATGCATCAATCAAAGTATAAACCAATCGATTCGATGTATTAACAATATTAAAATTAATTAACCAAGTTGAGATTATATAAATAATTAAAACAAACTGATATAAATTAATTAATTGAATAACTAGACCTAAGATTGAATTCATATTATTTTCTTTTAGTAATGATATAATAAATATTATCAATCATAACTTGTAATTATTTAAATTAAAAAAAGCGGCTTTAGCCGCTTTTTTTTTAGTTTTTTTAATTATGAAATTACATTGAAATATCTCTACCAAACCATTGTTTGGTAATTTCAGCTGTAGACCCATCTGCACTCATTTCAGCAATAACTTTATTCCACATTTCAAGGATGTCCGCATCTTCTTTTCTTACTGCACCCCCTACACCATCTCCAAAAACTCCCCCAGAGAATGTTGGTCCAGTGAAAGCAACATCTACACCTCCATCAGTTGAGATAAAATCAATAATTGATCCAACATCAGCTAAAATAGCATCACATCTACCTGCTGCTAGATCTAAATTATGATCATCAACAGCTTGGTAAAGTCTTACTTCAACAGCTCCTGCCATATGTTTTTCTAAAAAATTTTGATGAATTGTAGAAGATTGAACACAAACAGTTTTGCCACTCATAGCTGCAATTAGTTGTCCTATTGCTGCTTGTTCTTTACCACCAGCATTATTTAAATTAACTTTTTCCATACCAGCAACTTTTAGGTTAGCAAGTCCACTATCTTTTAGCACAGCAAATCTTGCTCCATCAGTCATATAACCAGTTGTAAAGTTAACCTTTTCTTTTCTTTCTTCAGTAATAGACATTCCTGCAATAATAATATCATATTTACCATTAAGTAGTGCCGGTATTATACCATCCCAATCTTGTGTAACCCACTCACAGTCAACACCCATTCTTTTGCAAGCTTCGTTACCAAAATCAATTTCGGCACCTTCAAGTTCTCCAGCAGAATTTAGATTATTCCAAGGAGGATAAGCTCCTTCTGTTCCAATTCTTATAGATTTAGCATTTGCAATTGTAGTCAATAACAACATACTTATTGCAAATAAAGTTAATATAAATTTTTTCACGGTTCCTCCTAATAACTTGTTAATTAATACAAGTCTTTTAGTTGTTATATTATTATGGTGTTATAGTTAAAATTATGAAAAATGAAATAAATAGTAATATTTTCTTAGTTTTTCTTTATTCGAAAAAACAAGAAAAACAAGGATATTGCCAAAATGATAAAAGGAAAATACCATAAAAAGATATTTCTCCTGTTAATTTGAGGCTCAAAAACTATATATTCTCCATAACGAAGAATTAAGAAATTTATTATTTCCTTTTCACTTTCATCATTTTTCAATTTTTCTAATACAATTTTTTTTATGCTTTGAGAAAAATCAGTATTAGAATCATAAATTGTTTGATTTTGACAAGTCATACATCTTAATTTTGAAGTTATTTTTTTTAAATTATTATTGTTTTCCCCCTTAAGTTCTTTCATTGTAAAAAAAAATATTAAATTAAAAATAATAAAAAATAAAAGTAAGAATTTATTTAATGAGAGGGTAGATTTCATTTTTTATTATATCTTTTGTTAGAGGACCAAGATGTTTATATATAATTTTACCAGAAGAATTAATCAAAAAAGACTCCGGCAATCCAAAGACCCCAAACTCTAAACCAACCAATCCATTATTATCAATACCAACATAATTATAGGGATCCCCACTTTTATCTAAATAATTAATTGCATCTATTTCAGGATCTTTGTAGTTAATTCCGAGCAAAAATAAGTTGGGTTTTTTTTTCCTTATATCAAAAAATAAAGAATGTTCAGCTTTGCAAGGCAGACACCAGGAAGCAAAAAAATTTATCAATACAAATTTTCCATATAAATCTTTGTTAGTGAATAACTTATTTTTCTCATAAATATTTACTATATTAAATTCAGGCACATTTTTATTGATAAGAGCACTAGGGGGTTTAAAGGGATCTTTTTTTTCTAAAAGATAAATTAATAAAAAGCTGGAAATAATTAAAATTATTATAAGAGGGAAT
>MDSV01240721.1_pt1 | contig 10562 bp, 10 predicted proteins | sample 810851 | NCBI WGS metagenome assembly MDSV01 (sample SAMN05326640, study PRJNA326480) | marine metagenome | isolation source: seawater | place: Atlantic Ocean: North East | collected 2012 | reverse complement strand
GCCCACGATTACCTGGCGCAGTTTCCCCTGCCACTCAATGAACCGGCGACGCTGTTTGAAGCCAATGGCATCGTGCAGGACATGATTGCGGCAGTGACCAATGGTGTGGGATTGAAGGATGCCCTCAGTGCGTTCGAGCATTTCCACGCCACACTGCTGGCCTCAAGGCGTCAGACTGATGACACCGTGGTGCTGGATCTTTTGGGTACCAAGTGGGATGGCGTGGTGCGCTCATCGGCGTGCCCGGAGACCGCCACTGCAGAACTGACCATGCGCTTCACCCCCTACGCCATTGTCAGCACGGGATATCACTCGTTGGATGAAGAATCCTGTACCCCCCAGGGCTATGGTATTCGTTTTGAAACCTATGAATCCAGTGTCACTTTTACCTGCGCCAATCAGTGCCTGGACAGCGACCTGAACCGCGTGGTCATCAGTCGCGATCAGAAAACGGTAACCACTTTGTCTCATCAGACCGGTTCTGATCGGATTTTATTGAGCATTGCACCCGAAATGGGTGCCTCAAGCACCCTGGCCCTGCATCGAACTAACTAAAAACGAAACCAGCCCGACCGTTGGGGTCGGGCTGAATTGCTACTTTATAACCAGCGTGTCCCGAGCGTTGTGATGAGGTTCAAAATTTGCGTGTGATAGGTCTCTCAGGGGTGGTGATGGAATTAGAAACCACTTTCAAAGGGCAGCAGTTATCACCAAAATTTCCCGCATCGCTAGCAACGGCACTCACCAGCAGAAGTGATTGGAGCCCATCGCCATGAGCAAAATAAGTGTCTTGTCAGGTATCGTTATGTTGTGTTTATCCGGTTATGCCTCTGCCGGAGTCAGTTTTAGTCTACATGACACTGCAACAGGCAAAACGGTACAGTCCGGAATACAATCCGGTAAGCAGGTTGTTCTGGGTGATTTGAACACCTACAACTTCAGTGCCCAGATTACAGACTTGTCCTTCAATAGTGTCCGCTTCTACGTGGACGATCAGCATGTAAGAACCGAACGCTTTGCCCCTTTTTCCGCATGTGGCGACGAGGGTGAAGACAGCTACTTCAATTGTGCCGATAACAGTACCTATCATCCCGAGTTTACTTTGATAGCCCAGGCTTACTCTGGAAATCAACCGGTGGGGGAGCCGGGTACGCTGCGTGTGCTCAAGGAGAATGCTGAGACTGAAGCCTTTTTCAAAGTGGTGGATGCTGATACTGATTCCGTTTCGGGCAGTTATAGTAGTGGTGCCGAAGTGGACATCGACACTGAATCGGCATTCAACGTTGCAGTGACCTTTAACGGTCTCAGTTATGATAGTGTGTTATTACGTACCAGCAGTGGGATTAGTCGTCGCGAGAGCGTGGAGCCTTACGCTTTGTGTGGCGACTCCGGAGGCGATTATTTTAATTGTGGTGACAGCTCCGCCTTCAGTAACGACTTTACTATTACGGCGCAGGCGTATTCTAATCAAAATCCGGTAGGGGAACCCGCTACCCTCAAAGTACGTAGAAGTGTTGTCAGCGAAACCACAAAGCCGGTCGCTTATTTTGGATTGATCGATGTCAATTCCAACGCGGTGATCGGTTCTTATGCTAACGGCAGCGAAATTTTGCTGGAAGATAACAGTGGCTACAACCTGGATGTGCATTTTGAAAACCTAGCCTATAACAAAGTCAGATTCAGCGCGTCCGATGGCAGCAGCCGGACTGAAAGTTTTGCTCCATATGCAGCATGTGGCGATTCCGACGGCAAATACTTTGACTGTACTGGTAGCGGTTCACTGAGCGGACAGATCACCTATACCGCCCAAGCCTATACTGACAGCACGCCGGTGGGTGAACCGGTCAGTGTGACGGTGATTGCCGGCAGTGCAACGCCCCCTGCTACTGATTCCGGCTCAGACGCTGATACCACCGTTGCACCCGTTATCACATCCGTCTCCGGCAACCAGATTGTTTCGGAAGGTGGCGATGTGACCTTGACTGTGCAAGCCTCGGGTACCAGTCCCAAGTATCAGTGGTACTTCAACGGCTCTGCCATTAGTGGCGCCACCAGCTCTAACCTGGTTTTGAATGATGTTACTCCGGATGAGCAGGGGCAGTACCATTGTGTAGTCTCGAACAGTGCCGGTAGCGAGAACAGTGGAACAGTGAGTGTGTCCGTGTTGGCGGCCGTTACAAATTTTGATATTCAGGTGTCATGGAATAGACCCTCGCAGCGTGCGGATGGCTCGCCCCTGGCAGCTAGTGAAATCGACTCGTATCGTGTGTACTACGGCTCTACTCAGGAGTCCGGCTTTGGCAGCATGGTGGAAGTGAATGGTAGCAATAACCAGGTTGTGCTGGAGAACTTAGCCACAGGTGAGTACCAGTTTGCGGTGTCCACTGTGGATATCAATGGCCTGGAAAGCAGTATGTCCGAGCGTCACGTTTTAGCAGTGGAATAAAGTTTCCTGGATTTCACTAATAAAGCTCACTTTGGCAGGGCCACTCTCCTACGGGGAGTGGCCCTTTTCTTGGTTCAGAACACGTAGCTGATGCCACAGAGTTCTTCCGATAGCGACCAGAGCCGGGAGCGGGCCGCGGCATCCTGTGCCTGCTCATTCACGGGTACCACCACCGGGGCGCCACGGGTCTGCTTGCGCCCGGCGGGACCCACCGCTTCACCACCCTTGAGATCATTGTCCAACGCGGCATAGAGAGTGGGTAAGGCGCCGTCGGCGGTGGGCTGCAGAATCAGCGGGCCGAAGATGGCCAGCATCCACCGGATCGGCAGTGACAGATGGCGGGATAGGTCCGATTTGGAGTAACCGGGGTGGGCGGCCAGGGCAATCGTATTATTTCCTGCTGCCTGCAGGCGCTGGTTGAGTTCCAGGCCAAACATCAGACAGGCCTGTTTGCTTTGGGAATAGGCTTTGGTGGCGTCATATTTTTCTTTGAACTGCAAATCATCGAACTGAACGCCGTGCCAGTCGGCGGCCAGGCTATACAGGCTTACCACGCGGGAGCCGGGCGTGGCTGTGAGCATGGGCAGCAGTAGGCCCGTTAACAGAAAATGCCCCAGATAATTGACGCCCAACTGACCTTCAAAGCCGTCCGCCGTCTGGAAGTAAGGGGTTATCATAATGCCGGCATTGTTAATCAGTAGATCCAGGCGCGAATGTGCTTGCTGAAAATTGGTGGCGAAATGCCGCACCGAGTCCTGGCTGCCGGTGTCAATGAGTTCCACAGTAATCTGAGCTGACGGCAGCTGGCTCAGAATCTCTTGGCGTGCCGATTCCGCGCGCTTGGCATCACGACAGGCCATAATGACCTGTGCACCTTTTTCCGCCAATGCCCGCGCGGTTTCAAAACCCAATCCGGTGTTGGCCCCGGTAACAATGGCCACTCGGCCGGTCTGGTCAGGTGCAAGTTTGGGGGACCACTTGTTTCGCATAACAACCACTCGTTCGCCTGGGGGTGTATAGAGCTTTGCCCGCTAACATGCAGCATCACCGGAAAGGTTGCAAGTCAACTGATGCAAAGTGGGCGCAACCGGTGAGCATACTAGGCTCGGGCTTCAGTGTCGGAGACTTCCGGTGGGAGGTTACCGGCTCAGTCAACTGGCATTGGCGCCAGGGGCAACTGGCGCCGGCGGCTGCGACTCAACAACTGTGGTAGGGCGGTTCATTGTAGTGGTAAGCCAGTTGCATGGCATCCAGCATGCTCCAAAACACATCCAGTTTGAACTGCAGTATCGCCAGTGCGTTTTCCTGTTGTTGGCGGCTGACGAAGTGGTCCAGGGTGGTGGCCAGGCCATGCTCCACATCGCGGCGGGCCTCCCCCAGTCGGCGCCTGAAATAGTCGTAGCCTGCCTGTTCGATCCAGGGATAGTGCTGCGGCCAGTTATCGAGTCGGTTTTGATGGATACCGGGTGCAAACAATTCGGTTAATGACGAACATACCACTTCCTGCCAGGTGGCCTGGCGGGCGAAATTCAAATACGCATCGCAGGCAAAGCGGACTCCTGGCAGTACATGCCGGCAGTCCCTGACCTCATCGGCATCCAGACCCACGGCACGGGCCAGGCTCAACCAGGCCTCAATACCACCCGTATTGTCGCCATAACCATCATGGTCCAGGATCCGCTGCACCCAGTGCTGACGCACGTTTTGGTCCGGACAGTTGGCCATGATGGCGGCGTCTTTCCGGGGAATCGTAATCTGATAGTAAAAGCGGTTGGCCACCCAGCCCCGAATCTGTTGGGGAGTACACTGGCCGCTGTTCATGGCCACGCTGAAGGGATGGTGGATGTGGTAGAGACGGCCTTTGGCCCGCAGTTGCTGCTCGAATGCCTCACGGCTCCAGGCTGGGATTGCGCTCATGGTTGGTGTCCTTGGCGTTTGGTTTCGTACAGGGCGAATGCAGTAATATCGTTATCCGGCGTCGTCCACTGGCAGACTGTTGGTATTGCGCACCGGTTGTTGGGGCGATCGCATGATGAGTTCCGGGTTGGGGGGTGCGTTGCGCAGCCTGACCACCACCTGATGATTGGGGGAGCGGTCGCATACCGGGTCAGAGTTGGCCGGGTCACCGGTTAACTGAAACGCCTGACAGCGGCAGCCGCCGTAATCCTGGTGCCGCTCCGGACAGGCACGGCATTCTTCCGGTAGCCAGTCCTCACCCCGAAAGTGATTGAATAACGGCGAATCCTGCCAGATCCACTGCAGGCTGTGTTGCTGAATACGGGGCACCGCCATAGCGGGAAATTCCTGGGCCCCCTGACAGGGCAACACCCGCCCGTCCGGCGTTACGCTAATCAGGGTGGTGGCCCAGCCGTTGGTGCAGAGTCGGGGTCGCGTCTCATATAGATCCGGCACCACAAACAGGACTTTCATTTGCTCACCATGGCGCTGCCGAAACGTCTGTACAGTTTGCTCGCGGCCAGCAGTTGTTCCTGGGTTGGCAGTAGCCCGTGAAGATTCCGCAGGGCCCAGCCATGGTACTGACAGTTGGCCAGTTCCACGGTTTCCGTACCCAGCTCCAGGGCCATTTCCAGCATGGACTCCACCTGATGAATGTTGTGGCGGTGGAGCACGAAGTTATGCACCGACGGGATTCCCGCCTCGCGGATAAGGCGGGCCATTTTCAAACTGGTCAGAGCCGGCGAAGAACTCGCTAATCTCAGCGCTGGAGCCCTGGAAACTCACTTGAATGTGATCGATACCCGCCTGCTGCAGGCGAGTCAGTCGCGTCGGCGTCAGCCCCACGGTGGAGGTGATCAGGTTACTGAAAAAGCCCAGCTGTCTGGCTTCAGCCACCAGTTCCTCCAGATCCGGGCGCACACAGGGCTCGCCGCCGGACAAGCCGAGCTGGACCGCGCCCATGGCGCGAGCCTGGCGCAACACCGACACCCATTGTCCGGTGCTCAGTTCCCGCGCCTTCACTGCAGGATAATCAACCGGGTTGGAGCAATAGGGGCATTGCAGAGGACAGGCGTAAGTCAGTTCTGCCAGCAACCAAAACGGAACGGGGTTCATAGGCGATCCGGGGTAATAACCAGCCAGTTTTCCTGCAGCGCCGTGGCCAGAAACTCGCGGACATCGGCTGCCAGATTGGCATCCGGAAATTGTTGCTGCAGCGTGGCGATCAGCGTCCCCACCGAAACCTCATCCTGACACAGGCGCAAAATGGCACTGGCACTGTCGTTAAGCGTGACCATGCCTTCGGGAAACAGAATTACCCAGGCCTGCTGGTGCTGTTCCCACTGCAGGCGGATACCCCGGCGCAATGCAATTATATCGTGGTCAGTGGGCGCGGCGACGGTCACAACCGAATCTCCATACCGTCCCATGCCACTTCGATGCCCGCCTGGCGGACCTGTTGGTATTCAACAGAGTATTCGTTCAATATGGGGTTGGTGTTATTAATATGAATAAAAATTTTTCTGGCGGCGGGGAATCCGGCCAGTAATTCGATCATACCATCCTTGCCTTCCAGTGGTAGATGTCCCAGATCCCGGGCCTGCTTATGCGATAGTCCCACCAGGCGCATCTCATCTTCGCTCCAGAAGGTACCGTCCACCAGCAGGCAATCCGCTTGCGCCATCACGGCTAACAATTCCGGAGTCAGTTCTCCCAACCCGGGAGCATAGAACAGGCTGGTTCCGGTTTTGCGGTCCCGCACCATGAGACCGATATTGTCCCCGGCCTGAGGCGCGTCCCGGCGGGGTGAATAGGGCGGCGCATTGCTGCGCAGTGGAATCACTGAAAACGCCAGCTCCGGCAGAAAGGAAACCTGAAACGATCCATTGTGGTGTTCCGGCAGTGGTTGGTGCAATAGGCCGTCATTCCAGTGGGATAGCACAGGCAACAGCGGAAAGTGCTGGCTCAGTTCTTGCTGCACGGATGGGGTGCAGAACAAATCCATGGGATAGCCTTCCCGCAACATAACCAACCCGGTCACATGGTCCATTTGCGCATCGGACAATAACACGGCCTGCACCGGTGACTGTCTGACGGATTGGGTTGGGCCATGGGGAAGGGTTGCCAGTTGTTGCCGGATATCGGGGGAGGCGTTGACCAGAAGCCAGTGCATGCCATCTTCACTGATGGCAATAGAGGATTGGGTGCGGGGCCGATAGCCGGGATGACCGGTTCGTACGTTGCTGCAGTTTTGGCAGTGGCAGTTCCACTGCGGGAATCCACCCCCCGCAGCGGAACCAAGAACAAAAACGTACATGGGTTTTAACGGGCAGCCACGTACATTGTCATTTCAAAGCCAAGGCGGAGTTTTTTGTAAGTTGGTTTGGTCCACATAAATCAAATTCCTCTTTTTTAGTCACGTGATGAGTCATGTTATTGGTCATGCGGTCAGTCACGTTATGAGTTTGCCTAACAATGGCGTGTTGAGTGACACCGTTAGTTGCAATGGATTTAAGATGTGATGATTGATGTTCCGATCAGGCGATGTTTCGGTTCAACGTTTGCCATTACGGCGTCATCATCTTCCGACGGACACGAAGGTCCAATCAGAGATTCCCTAGTATGCCTTCATAAAAACGCTGATACGTTGACGTCAGTCAGAGGAGGGCGGCCATTTTCTGCAAAGAAAATGGCGCATTTTAAGGTTCACTTAAGGAAGGTTTCACCCACCAGGCTTTCGCTGAGTGTCCAAAGCTGCTGTGCCCGTTCCGGGTCCACCGCGTAAGGACGTACGCCACCTTTGCGGGCCACCGGCGCCACCTGGCAGTCCTCACAATAATGACCACCGATCTCATCCGCGTCTGCGGTAAAGGCGGCCCACAGACTGGTGGCGGCGCCCTGAGCGGGGGTTTTGTAACCGCGCCGGGGGGGCGTCCGGATCCGCTTCCGCCCGTCCCATCGCGATCATCCGGTCAATCAACTCCGCCGACATGTGGCGGGCCAATTCTGTCAGGATCCCCCCGGGATGCACCGCCGCTGCTCTGATGCCCTGCCGGCGGTGAAGACGATCGAATTCCACCGCAAACAGGGCGTTCGCCGTCTTCGAAGCACCGTAGGCAATGATGGGATCGTATTGCGTACGCTCGAAATTGGGATCGCTGAGATCAATATCACTGAACTGGTGACCTACCGATGACAATGAAATCACCCGGCCGCCGCTGGCAACCAGATCCACCAGCAAATTGATCAGCAGAAAATGCCCCAGGTGATTGGTGCCGAACTGACTTTCAAAACCATCCACCGTGCGGCCAAACGGCGGTGCCATGACTCCGGCGTTGGCGATAATGGCCTACAGGGGATAGGCCAGTTCAACGATCTGGCCGGCGGCCTGGCGCACGCTGGACAGGTCGGCAAGATCCAGGGGCACCAGAGTCACCCGGTTGTCGCATTCCTGGTAGCCGGCAAGCGCTGTGCGGGCTTTGGCAAGATCCCGGGCGGTACCGATGATGTGAGCGCCCCGCGCTGCCAGGGCCCGGGTGGTCTCCACCCCCAGACCGGCGGAAACACCCGTGATCAAATAGGTCTGGCCTGACAGGTTCTTACCGGCCAGTACCTCGTCACTGGTGGACTCCCAACCGAACTGTTGCATCGTTTCTGCTCCCGTAAATCTGTGTTAGCTGGATAGAATCGTCTCAGCCGCACAATGTTTGCGCAACCCAGTCGAACGGCTTTCCACAGCGGCTTCCTCCGGAGTCAATCATGGTTGTCGATGGAAGCAAATTGTCGTTATAACGCATTGAAATTTGGGGTAAATTCGCTCCCGGCCCGGGAGTGTGACCGGGCGCCGGCTTGATCGGGCGCCGATCTTCCGTTAGTAATTGAGGTGCCTTGAATCTTTACATCCTGTTAGGGCTTTGACTGTGAATGGCGGGGGTGGTCGGCATGGAGAAACAACAGCTGCACAAACAGAGCCTGGAAAAGACCCAGGCGGATTTCCACTATCTGCTGGAGAGCTTCAGTGCCATGCTGGCGTCCCTGGGGGAACAGGCGCTGGCCGCTTATTTGAGCCGGCTTGACAGCAACCCGACGGTGGCCGGTGACAGCATCAGTGACAGTAAACTGTTGCAGGCGTTGAGTATTCGTTTTCAGTTGCTAAGCCTGGTGGAGGAAACCAACTCCACCCGCTTGCGGCGACAGCTGGAAAACCAGAGCGGACTTGCCGCTGTGCGGGGCTCCTGGGCCGAAACCCTGAGCCTGTTGCGCCGGCAATACAGCGAATCGGAAATTGCCGAGGTGATCGGCGGGCTCAATGTGGTGCCGGTGTTGACTGCTCATCCCACGGAGGCGAAACGGGTGACGGTGTTGGAAATCCATCGCGCTTTGTATCAGCTGCTGGTGCAGCGGGAGGATCCTCAACTGACCCCCCAGGAGGCCGATGAGCTACATCGTAACCTGCTGCAATTGCTGGAGCGCTGGTGGCGTACCGGCGAAATCTACCTGGAAAAGCCCACGCTGGAGGATGAGCGCAGCAACCTGCTGTATTACCTGGCCAAGATCATGCCTCAGGCGCTGCGGCGCTCGGATCAACGCCTGCTATACGCCTGGGCCGACGCCGGCTTTAACCCGGAGCTGTTGTCACGGGCTCACCAGTTACCCCGGCTTCAGTTAGGCAGTTGGGTGGGTGGTGACCGGGATGGGCATCCGTTCGTGACGCCGCAGTTCACCGCGGACACCCTGCGGGAGCATCGCCGGGCCGCCTTGCAGCTGCAGCTGGAGGGCTTGTTGGAACTGGCCCGCCAGCTCAGCCTCTCCTCTTTGACCCAAACAGTGCCGGACTATTTTCAGGACGCCCTATGGACCCGCGCTGCCAGTCACGGCCACCAGGGGGAGGCCGCTTTGAACCGTAACCCCAACGAACCCTGGCGTCAGTTTGCCAATCTGATGGTGCTGCAATTACGCAATACTATCGCCGAATCCGCCGGCGGTGACACAGCAAACGGGTACGCCAATCCGGAAGCCGTGCTGGATGACCTAGCACTGCTGGAACGGTCGCTGCTGGAGGTGGGAGCCCGGCGTCTGGTGGCGGAACTCATATTCCCGCTGCAGCGCAATCTGATCTGTTTTGGTTTTCATCTGGCGAAACTGGATATTCGTCAGAACAGCGCCTATCACGAGGTCGCGCTGACTCAGATTCTGGAAGCCAGTGGTATAGCGGATTTCCGCTACGACCAATGGGATGAAGCCCAGAGACTGGCATTTATCAATCGGGAACTGCAGAGCCAGCGTCCGTTCCTGCCACCGGGACATCGCTGCGGTGAACAGGCTGATAATGTATTAGGATACCTCAAAGCGGTTAAGGCGCACGGTGACCGTTACGGCTACGCCGGTGTGGGATCGCTGATAGTCAGTATGACCCGCAGCCTGAGCGATCTGCTGGTGATGTATCTGTTGTTGCGGGAGGTGGGCCTGAGTCGGGTACCACTGCAGGTGGTGCCGCTGCTGGAAACCATCGAGGATCTGGCGGCCGGGGAACGGATTCTGGACGACTTTCTTGCCCACCCGCTCAGTCGCCAGCGTCTGTTGCCGGCCGGGGGTGATAACGCCGAACCGCTTCAGGAGATCATGCTCGGATACAGCGACAGCAATAAGGACGGCGGCATACTTGCCAGTCGCTGGGCCATCTACCAGGCTGAGCAGAAGCTTACCCGAATCGCCCGCCGTCAAGGCGTAGCGCTGTGTTTTTTTCATGGTCGCGGCGGCACTATCAGCCGGGGTGGAGGTAAGATTCACCGGTTTATGGAAAGCATGCCTCCCGGCACCGTCAGCGGCACCATCAAAATGACCATTCAGGGCGAGACCATTGCCAACCAGTTCGCCAATAGTGCCAATGCCGCCCACAACCTGGAGATGTTGGCTTCGGGTACGGCAAAGCAGGCGGCGCAGCGGGATCTGCAGGATGAGTTCGCAGCGGATTATGCCCTGATGGAACAACTGGTCACGGTATCCAGGCAGGCGTACAGAGAGCTACTGGATCATCCCGATTTTATCCGCTTCTACAGTGAGGCCACGCCCATTGATGTGTTGGAACAAAGCCGGATCGGTTCCCGGCCGGCCCGGCGTACCGGCAAGCGCTCCCTGGCGGATCTGCGCTCCATCCCGT
>MDSV01094014.1_pt1 | contig 10562 bp, 12 predicted proteins | sample 810851 | NCBI WGS metagenome assembly MDSV01 (sample SAMN05326640, study PRJNA326480) | marine metagenome | isolation source: seawater | place: Atlantic Ocean: North East | collected 2012 | reverse complement strand
TTTCATAATCTAATACAATTTCTTCCTTTTCAAATTTATGAATAACTAAGTTGTCACCACTTCCCTTTCTATCAATTACAAGAAAATTGGTATCTTCAGTTGAAATTAAAGGAAAATGCCAAATACCTGGGTTATAATTAACTCCCATTTTTGGTGGAATAATAAATGATTGAATTTTATTTATTTCTGGGACATCTCCAGGAGGAGCCACAAAAGATAAAAAAATTGTTTCTTTCATAGGAACAAATGCTTGGCTACTCAAAGGGTGCTTTTCCATCATATCAATTTTCATAGGAAATGATCTTTTTAAAGCTGAAAAAATACTAACAATTGTTTCTCCTTTATCTTTCGAAGTATTAATTTTTGCCAAATTGTCAAAACGTTTAGCGTACCCAGCATTTATATCTATAGGTTTCACAGATTCAGATGAAATCAAATCTCCATATGCAGCAAAATTTTCTCTAGTTATCTCTTTTGGTTTAATAGTTTTTTTCATTACTCAACCTTTCCAAAGGCTCTTATTCTTGAAATTCCTCCGTCGGGAAAAATATTTATTCTGATATAATTAATTTTTTTATTTTTCATAAGTTTATTTCTAAAATTATGCTTTTTGTGAGCACGAAGTTTTACCTTGTTTAATAATAATTTCCATTTTTTAGATTCATTAATAATATTCTTATCTGAAATTTTATTATTCAAATATGCTGCCTGTAAAGAACATTTATCTGGATAATTTCCTTTAAAGTGATGAGTGTCAATTTGTATTTTATTAATTTTACCAGGAGCTGCACATTTAAGAATAAGCCAATCAAAGTTTTTTCCTCTACTTCTTCTTGTTTCCCATCCGTCACCCATATTTTTCCCTTTCCCAGGTGCCAGAATATTTTCTGCTCTTCCAAAATGTTCGTTATTACATGCAATAGGTGTAGCTCCATTTAATACAGAAGTTAGATTTATTACTTTATTTTTAAATTTTTTTTTAATTTCCATAGATCCATAAATTCGTATTCTAGCAACGCCACCATCTGGATAAATATTTAGTTTAACATGAGTAAAAATTGATTTGTTATTTACATTAAAAAAATGATGGCTATTAGGCTTTGTTGATTTTTTTTTTATAATTTTTACCCATTTAGAATTTTTATTGGGTACTTTTTTATTACTAAAACAAGCATCAAGAGAAATTTGACGTGGTTGATTACCAGAAAAATAGGAAGTATCCACATCTACTTTATATATCCTACCTGGTTTACCTAATTTTAAAATTAAATAGTCATGTCCTTTTCCTCTTTTTCTTCTGGTTTCCCATCCATCCATCCATTTGCCATGTTTATCAAATACACCTTCTTTGAAAATAGGAGGCCAAGGGTTTATAATTCTTTTTGCTGGAGCAAAAAACTCGTCTGTCTTGAACACAACCTTTGTCCCCAACCTTGATTGCGCTAGGTCAATCATTCCATTTTTTAAAAAAATTTTTTTCATTTTTTATTTAATTCATTTAAGCGAAGGCTAGCGATTTTTTTTACCTGTTTTATAGCCTCATTAAATTCTACACTTATATCATAAGATACTCTCTGTCTAAAATTACTTAATATTTCTTCTTTTGATTTATTTTTTACGGCATAAATAAAGGGGAAACCGAACTTTTTTTTGTAAGTTTCGTTTAATTTTCCGAATTCTTCAAACTCCTTTTCGGTACAATGATCCAAACCAACACCAGCTTGCTCTTTTTTTGAATTAATAGTTAAGGAACTTATTTTTGTTTTATTAGCTAGGTCAGGATGTGCGTTTAGTATTATTAACTGCTTTTCTTTACCTGCTGATTCAAAAATATTTAACATTTTTAAGGTCATTTTTTCAAAACTTTCAAAGGGTTTTTGCTCATATAACTCTTCTGCAATCCATGCAGAATTTTCAAAAATGTTAGCAAAAACTTTGATAAATTCACTTTGAGATAATTTATTAATTTTATTGATCATACTTATTTAGTTTATATAATATCTTATGACAAAATTAACCACCCATTGCCTCGATACTTTTTCTGGTAGACCTGCAAAAGGCATAAAAGTAGATGTTTTTTTTATTTCAGGAAAAAGGGAGAAACTTAATTCCATAGTTTTAAATAATAATGGAAGGGGGGACAAACCTCTAGTTGAAGGAACTAATTTTAAAGAAGGAGAATATGAACTAATTTTTTTTGTAGGGGATTATTTTAAAAAAATGACAAAATTACCTAAAACACCTTTTTTAAATGAAGTAGTAATAAGATTTGGAATATCAAATCCTAGTGAACATTATCACATACCTTTATTAGTAAGTCCTTGGAGTTATTCGACGTATAGAGGAAGCTAATGACTTCCAGTACTATTAAGTTTGTTTATCAAGATAAAATCATCGAAGAAAAAAATCCTGATTCAAATGAGACGCTACTTAACTATATTAGAACAAAATTAAAAAAAACTGGAACTAAAGAGGGGTGTGCAGAAGGAGGTTGTGGGGCGTGCACCGTTGTTCTCGGTGAATTAAAAAATGATAAAATAAATTATTCCCCAATAAATTCTTGCATAATGTTTTTACCTACTTTACACGGAAAACAACTTATAATTGTTGAAGATTTAGTATCTAAAGACGGTTCTCTACATCAGGTGCAGCAATCAATGGTAGATTGGCATGGCTCACAATGTGGATTTTGCACACCAGGTTTTGTTATGTCTTTGTTTTCAATGTTTAAAAATTATTCTAAGTTTAATAACAATTTAATAAAAGAAAGTATTTCCGGGAACCTTTGTAGGTGCACTGGCTATAAGCCTATAATAAAAGCTGCAAAAAGTTTAAACAATAAAAATAAAATAGACCAATTTACTAAAAATAAAAAAAATGTGATCAAATTATTAAAAAAAATAAATAATGCAAGTATAACTATTTATAAAAACAATAAAAAATATTTTGCACCAAGATATGTTCAAGAGCTAAAAAAAATATTAAGAAAAAATACTAATTCACATTTATTGAGCGGTGGAACAGATTTATCATTAAATGTTACTAAGAAAAGACAAGAAATTGAATCAATCATTTATATGAATTCAATAAATGAATTAAATTATATTAAAAATCAAACTAAATATATTGAAGTAGGCGCGACAACCCCTTTAATTAAATTTGAAAATTATGTTAATAAATATTATCCAGATTTTAATTCTATTCTAAAAAGATATGGATCAGTACAAATAAGAAATGTAGCAACAATGGCTGGGAATATTGCTACAGCTTCGCCAATAGGAGATACTTTACCTTTATTATTATCACTCGATGCAAAATTAGTTTTAAAGGATGCAAAGAAAACAAAGATTGTCCCACTAAATGGATTTTTTCTAGATTATAGAAAAACTAAGTTAAAAAAAGGACAATTTATTGAATCAGTTAGAATTCCTTTGTTTCCAAAAAATATCTTTAAAGCTTATAAAATTTCAAAAAGATTCGACGATGATATTTCGTCTGTATGTGCTTCTTTCAATCTTGAGGTGATAAATAAAAAAATAAAAAATATCAGAATTGCATATGGAGGCATGGCATCAATTCCAAAAAGAGCAAAATCATGTGAGAGAATACTGAAAAATTCTTTAATAACAGATAAAATTATAGAAAAAGCTAAAAAAGCACTAGAACAAGATTTCAAGCCTATTAGTGATATGAGAGCTAGTGCCAAATATCGATTATTGGTAGCCAAAAATTTATTAAATAAATGTTTATTAGAAGTCACGTATAAAAAATTAATAAGAGCTATTAACTAGAATGATTAAAGAAAATTTTATACATGAAAAAAGACCGCACGAAAGCGCAAAAAAACATGTAAGCGGATATGCTTATTATACAGATGATATTTCTGAGCCAGAAGGTACATTATTTGGAGCTATTGGTTGGTCAAAGAAATCTCATGCAATTATCAAAAAAATTAACCTTGAAAAAGTATTGAGTAGTGAGGGTGTTATCGCAGTTGTCACAAGCAAAGATATTCCTGGAAGAAATGATGTAGGGCCAGTTTATGATGGAGATCCAATTTTTCCAAAAAGAAAAGTCGAGTATTATGGACAACCATTATTTGCGGTCGCAGCAGAGTCAACGGAATTAGCAAGAAAAGCTGTTTTAAAAGCTAAAATTACATATAAATCACTTAAACCCATTGTCGATATAAAAGATGCACTAAAGAGAAAATCTTTTGTTTTAAAAGAAAAAATAATAAAGAAAGGAAATCCTGAAAAAAAAATTAAAGAAGCAAGAAATCGTTTAAAAGGAAATTTTTCCACTGGAAGTCAGGAGCATTTTGCTCTTGAAGGACAAGTTTCTTTTGTAATACCAAGAGAAGATAAAGACTTTACAGTTTATTCAAGCACTCAACATCCTAGTGAGACTCAGCAAATTATAGCAAAAATGTTAAAACAAAAAAATAATAGCATAACAGTAAATGTTAGAAGAATAGGAGGAGGGTTTGGTGGTAAGGAAACTCAATCTTTTATTTTTGCTGCAATTTGCACACTATTAGCAAAAAAAACTAAATGTCCTGTCAAACTTAGAATGGATAGAGATGACGATATTATTATTACAGGTAAAAGACATGAATTTTATTCAGAGTATGAAGTTGGTTTTAACGAGCTTGGAATCATTGAAGGATTAAAAATAAAATTAGCATCAAAATGTGGCATCTCTCCAGATTTATCTGGTGCCATTAATACTAGGGCTTTGCTACACATCGATAATGCATACTATTTGTCTGACCTACTTGTAGAAAATTTTCTTTGTAAAACAAATACATCTTCATCAACAGCCTTTAGAGGTTTTGGAGGTAATCAAGGAATGATGGTTATAGAAAATATTATAGATAATATATCAAGGTATTTAAACAAAGATTCATCAGAAATAAGAAGGAGAAATTTTTATCAAAAAAAGAAAAAAAATGTGACTCATTATGGAATGAAAATTGAAGATAATATTATTAATGAAATTTTTGAAAGGTTGATAAAAACTTCAAATTATAAAAGTAGATTATATAATATTAAAAAGTTTAATTTAAAAAACAAATATTTAAAGAAAGGTATAGCAATAACTCCTGTTAAATTTGGTATTAGTTTTACAACTTGGCACCTTAACCAGGCGGGCGCATTGGTACACATTTATTGTAACGACGGAAGTGTTCATGTAAATACAGGTGCAATCGAAATGGGTCAGGGGACATATACAAAAATTGCACAATTAGTTGCCAAAGAATTAGGATTGCCCTTTGATAAAATTAATGTTTCAGCCACACGTACTGATAAAGTACCTAATACATCCGCATCCGCAGCCAGTTCAACAACTGATCTTAATGGAGCAGCTGCCATTAATGCTGTACAAAAAATTAAACAAAACTTGGCTGCGTATGTAAAAAGGAAATATAAAGTTAAAAAGGGAGAAGCAATTTATGAAAATGGTAAAGTTAAATTTAAAGGAAAATCATTTAGATTTAATTCTCTAATAAAGGAAGCGTACCTTAATAGAGTTCCTTTATCTTCTTCAGGTTTTTATGCTACACCAAAAATACATTTTAATAATAAAGTTTTTCAAGGAAGACCATTTCTATATTTTAGTTACGGAGCTGCGGTATCAGAAGTTATTGTCGATACTTTAACAGGAGAAAATAAAATTTCACGCGTCGATATTTTGCATGATGCAGGTAGAACAATTAATCCAGCCATAGAACTTGGACAAATAGAAGGTGGCTTTGTTCAAGGAGCAGGTTGGCTTACTATGGAAGAAGTAAAATGGAAGCCAAATGGACAAATTACAACACATTCACCATCCACTTATAAAATTCCTGCGGTAAGTGATATGCCAGAACAATTTAATGTTGAAATTTACAAATATGGAAAAAATATTGAAAATGTTGTGAACAAATCAAAGACAACTGGAGAGCCTCCATTAATGAACGCAATGTCAGTATTTTTTGCGATTAAGGACGCTATTGCTTCAGTAAGTGACTACAAAAGCGCACCAAATATTAACGCTCCGGCTACCCCAGAAAATATATTAATGAGCATAAGGAAATTTGAAAAAAAGATATGAATAATAAATTTATGAAAAGAGCTATAGAGCTTTCAGTTCAAAACGTTAATAAAGGCGGAGGACCCTTTGGGAGCGTCATTGTTAAAGATAATCAAATTATAGCTGAAGGCTCAAATAAAGTCACACCAACTAATGATCCAACTGCCCATGGTGAAATTGTTGCCATACGTGAAGCTTGTAAAAAAATAAATGATTTTAGTCTTAAGGGATGTGAATTGTATTCAACATGCGAACCATGCCCTATGTGTTTATCAGCCATTTACTGGGCAAGAATTGAAAAAATATATTATGCAAATACCAGAGAAGATGCACGAAAAATTGATTTTGATGATTCATTAATTTATTCAGAATTAAATAAAAATATTAATGAAAGAAGAATTCCTATGGTTCAAATTATGAGAAGTGAAGCTATGACAGCTTTTGATTTATGGAGTAAAAAAACAGATAAGGTTAAATACTAGATGGAATTTTTACCAGATATTTCTAAATGGATACAAGCTCTTTTAAGATGGGGGCATGTTTTTTTTGCTATACTATGGGTAGGGACGTCTTTTACTTTTAATTATCTCGATAATAAATTGCCAAAAAATTTAAAAGAAGAAGGGATTGAGGCTGATGGAATATTACAGCATAGTGGTTATTATTATAAACTTACAAGATTTCATGGCGCTCCTATGGAAGTTCCCAAAAATGTAATCTTGTGGAAGTATACATCTTATTTAACTTTTTTATCTGGGGCAGCATTATTAATAATGATTTATTATATGAACGTAGATATTTTAATGATTGATAAAAGAGTCAATGAAAATATTTCTGCCACTATGGCCATTACAATTTCTGTATTATCTATAGTAGGGTGCTGGCTAGTTTATGATATTATTTGTAAATCTAAATTAATAAATTATAAAATTATTTTTCCAATTGTGCTTTTAGTTTTTGGGACAATTATTTCATTTGGATTAACTAAAATTTATGGATCTAGATTTGCTTTTCTACAGTCTGGTATTATTATGGGAAGCATAATGACGTTTAATGTATTTCATGTTATCGCTCCTAACGGAAGAAAGATAGCATTTGCCGCTTTAAATAAAACAAAATTTGATTTAAATCTTTCAATCCAGGCAAAAATCAGATCAGTTCACAATAATATCATTACACTATTAGTTCTATTCGTTATGTTAAGTGGTCATGCATCTTTTATTTGGATGAATAAGTACAATTGGTTAATCCTTACTATTTTAGCAATAATTTTTGGATTAATTCAATATTATGTTAATTGGAAGAATAAAAAAAGCAGCAATTAAATTCCTTCTATAATTTGTAAATTTCTTTTTACGCTACCTTTCAAAATATTATGAGCTTCTTGGTACTCGTTAGAATTGTAGCACTTTTCAGCATCTGAAAAAGTTGGAAACTCAACAATTACAGTTCTTGGGGACTTATTCCCCTCAAGAGTTATATTTTTCCCTCCCCTTGCCAGAAATTTTCCAGAATACTTGCTAATTGCTGCTGTGGCCTTAACTGCGTATTTTTTTAAAATGTCCATATTTTCAATTTTTTCATATACAGCTATCCAAATACCTTTAGGCATAAATTTTCTCCTTTTTAATTAAGTTTTTTTTAAATATGATAGCAGAATTAATATGTCAGAAAAATTAATAGTTTCTTGGGATGAATATCATAGAATCGTAGAAAAATTAGCAATCATGATTGCTGATAGTGGCTATAAGCCCACATTACTTGTAGGCATTATGCGAGGTGGTGCTCCCATGATTGATTTGTTGAGTAGAGTTTTTAAATTAAAGTGCGCTTATCTTGCTGTCGAGTCTTACAGTGGAAAAGGTGTAGAAGACGAACAAGGTAATATAGTTTTTTCTAGAGAAATGAGTTCAATAGCCAAAAATATGGGTGGCAAAATACTATTGTGTGATGATCTTTCAGATACTGGAATCACTCTAAACAAAAGTGTTGATTGGTTAAAAAACTATAAGCCGATAAAAGATAAAATTGAAGATATAAAAACAGCAACACTTTGGAAGAAGAAAAAATCTACATTTGAACCCGATTATTGTGCAGTTAAATTAAATGATAATCCCTGGATAGTTCAACCATTTGAACATTACGAAGAAATTAGGATTGAAGATATAAAAAAGAAACACTCTAAATAAAAAAGGGCCAGAATAAATCCGGCCCTTCTTTTAAAAAAATTTAAATTTTTAAGCTACAACGAAACTAATTACGCTCGCTATCGCAATTACCCAAATAGCAGGACTAACATTTGTTTTTCCTGTACAGATTTTAATAGCTGCATAAGAAATAAACGCTAACGCTATTCCATGAGAAATTGAATAAGTAAATGGCATTGCTATCATAGCAAGAACCGCAGGTCCTGCTTCAGCAATATCATCCCATTCGATATCAACTATATTACGAACGAAAAGAGTTGAAATGTAAATTAAAGCAGCCCCATCTATTTCTTTTGGTAGGCTTGTTGCTAATGGTGAAAAGAATAAACATGCTAAGAATAAAATACCTATTACTAGCGATGTCATTCCCGTTCTTCCACCAGCTTTTACACCAGCAGCAGATTCTACGTAAGTAGTTACTGTGCTTGTACCTAACAAGGAACCGGCAACAGTCGAAACGCTGTCTGAAAGCATAGCTTTATCTATATCCTGGATTTTTCCATCTTTTCCAATTTTACCAGAAACATTTGCAACACTAGTTAAAGTTCCTGCAGTATCAAAAAAGTCAATGAAGAACAGAGTAAAAATTACTGTTACCATTGAAGCAGAAAGTGCAGCACCTAAATCAAACGCTAACAAATGCGTCATTGTTGGTGGAGTAGAAACTACTCCATTGAATTTAGCATAACCAGTCACCCAAGCGATGATACTAAAAGCAATGATTCCAATAATGATATTTCCTTTGATCTTCATTTTTTCCATTACAATCATCGATATAAATGCACCCGCACCTAATAGAAGTAATGGGTTAGAAAGATCTCCGAGTTGAACAAGCGTAACTGGGTTGTCAGCAGTAAGACCCATAATTTCAAAACCAATTATTGCCAAGAAGAGACCGATACCAGCACCAATTCCAAGTTTCAAACTTTTTGGAATTGAGTTGATTAACCAAGCTCTAATTGGTGTTAGTGAAATTAATAAGAAGACTACACCCGCTACAAACACAGCACCAAGTGCTTCTGCTGGAGTATAATTCATTCCTAAACAAACTCCGTAAGCAATAAAGGCATTGATACCCATACCGGGTGCTAGGCCAACTGGCCAAGTCTTAGCATAAAATGCAGCTATGAAACATGCCAAAGCAGATGCAATGGCAGTAGCTGTGAAAACACCACCAAAGTCAAACCCACCGTCAGCGAGTATGACAGGATTTAAGAAAAGTATGTAGGCCATGGTTAAGAACGTAGACCAGCCTGCAATTACTTCTGTTTTAAAGTCCGTTTTGTGTTTTCTATAATCAAAATATTTATCCATCATAAATATTTTCCTCCGTTAATTATTAATAAGTGAATCTTAATAAACCTTATTATGAAAGTCACAACGATAATTAAAAATAAAATACAACTATGAGGTTATGTCTGTTTATAAAATTTATGATATTCTATATTAAGTTGTAAATATGAATTTTTTTTTTACCATATTGCTTGTTTTTATAATTGTGGGTTGTCAAACTATTGAAGATAAAACAAATAAGATAGGAAAAAGGGAAATCAAAGAAATTAGTAAATTTTTGCAGCAACCCGAATCAGAGTTAAGGATAGAAATGGGCGAACCTGATGAAATTTTAAATGATGAAAAAGGTTCAAAATTTTATATCTATAAGAAAAAAAAATACGGTATTACATGTGAAAAAAATTTTGAAGTAGATAAAAATAATATGATTGTGGGAGTATCAAGTAGAGGATGTTTTTAAAAACATCTTTTGCTTGCGGAGGCAAAACCTCCGCAAGTAAGGCTGCCACTTATTTAATTGGAATAAGCTTCTTCTTTTTTTGTTCTGGAACGATTTTTTCGCAGTTTATCGTCAAAAGACCATCCTTAAGTTCTGCGCCACTTACTTTTACATCATCCGCAATAGTAAATGATCTAGAAAATGATCTTTGAGATATTCCCTTATGAATTATCTCGTTACCGTCTTTTTCAACAGTTTTATTAACTTTTTTTGTTCTAACTGTTAAAAGTTTATCTTCAAACTCTACTTCAACATCATTTTTGTTAAAGCCAGCAACCGCTACTTCAATAGCATAATTATCTTTTCCAGCTTTTCTGATATTGTATGGGGGATAATTACTTTGTACCATTCCGCCATTACCTAACATTGACTCGAATTGATCAAACATATCATCGAATCCAATGCTAAAGGGTCTAAGAGAATTAAAGATTGATAAATCCTTACTTGTCATATTTACCTCCTATTTAGCAAGGTTAATTTATGTAAGC
>MDSV01104270.1_pt1 | contig 10564 bp, 9 predicted proteins | sample 810851 | NCBI WGS metagenome assembly MDSV01 (sample SAMN05326640, study PRJNA326480) | marine metagenome | isolation source: seawater | place: Atlantic Ocean: North East | collected 2012 | reverse complement strand
TCCGAATGGATGAGGCTTGCTGAGGAGTGGTGGCCGGTAGACAGAGCAAAAACAGCAGATGTACCTCAGGTAGCAACCTCAAGGGCAGCATGGTCTGTAATTGGGACGTTATCGGTAATGGATACAACAGATGTTCCAACCCTTCATCGGAGGTTAGGACCCGCTCGAATGATTACAAAGAGGCACACACAACGCATGGTTAGGTGGTTAGAAGAAGAAAGGTGGATTCACAAGCAACAAAACCATGTTCCGTTCAGAGAAGCACAACTATTCAAGTTAAGAAATGAAAGATTAGGATATGGTAGACTATGTCTAGCTTTATGGCCGCTAAGAAGTGAGTTCTCCACATGGAGGAGACTGAATCCGGATGGGGACTGGAACAATGCTTTGCAAGAAATATCAGACAAGACAAAATCAGACAAACCTTCTGTTAATTTTTTGGACAAATTGTCATCTGTATATCAACGTCTCGATATGCTTACGTCTGGACATGATGGCTGCCCTGTACCATCTAATTTTGAGGAATTAGCACTTTGGTGGGCAACGCCACCACCTCAAAATCACTCATCATGATCTTGGGCATGCGCAAATCTTGCCCCTCCTGGTAACCGCACCAAACTTGCATCTCCTGTGAATGCCTTTGGCCTTGCTGAGAATGAAGAACATAAATACAGTCCAATGATGAAACCAAAAGGTAAGCCTGTTACTAATCGCATAGTACTTGTTGACTCATATGATGTGAGTAATTGAAGAAAGCCGTCAACCACCAAGGGTACAATCGAGAAAAATGATAGGAGAAGGACACTTTGCCATCGCTTATTTTTTTGATATATTTTTGTGAGAGATGCATCTGGGAATATGGATAACATCGTATCTTTAATTGTCCATCGATTAAATCCCCTCAAATAAAACAATAACGAACCAATGACCAATCCAAAAAATATACCTATATCTCTAACGCATACTGGCATTTGATTTCCGTTTATTTCCCATGAACGTTCAAATTTTTGATGGCAATTAAAGTCTCCAAATGCATAAACAAAAGCAGCATAAGGATTGATTTCTGACCAAGAAAATAAACCATATTCGGATTGGTTATGCCCTATTTTGGCATCATCAGCATGATTTAAGTTACCCCAACTTTGACTTGTGACATAATCAAATGCATTGGCTCTACCAGAAAGCGGAGGGATGGTGTTTTTCTCAACTGTGAGCGGAGCCACAAAGAAAGATGAGAGAAAAAAGAAAAAAATACCGAGAATGATGACTCCCACCTTCTTCTCTTTTTTACGGTCGAGCAATCCGTTAATCTCCATAAGTTATCGTAGAAACAATTGTCATATACGTTTTGTCATCGCAGCACATGGAGAGAGTGGGTTGGAAACGAAGCTTTTCAGCATCTCTCGTCCTTGGAGTATACATGGGTTTCATGATTTCCATACTTTTTTTCTGGATGGCAAATCAATCATTAAAATCTGCAGGCACAGCATGGGTTTACACGATAATTATCGGTACAATCGTACTTACTCCAATTCTTGCTAGAAGAGAAAGAAGAGTTTTAGCAAACCCAATGGATTTTTTAGCACTCATCCAAGATAGCATGAAACAATTTGATGAAGGCGTCAATCGATGGAGAGCGCTTTCTCATGTCAGAAATGCTGGAACATCAATTTCAATCAAGTTACGAAATTGTCAAAATCCTATGAAACTCGTTGAACATGGGTTACAATTTACAGATCAATGTCAGATTAAATTCAATACCCGAGATACAAATGAAGCGGCACTCAGAGCACATATTCTCAAATATTTGCATAATAGCATCAATACATCGAGAATTGTCAAAAAAAGTCATTCGATCACTGTTCGATTGCCTCATGAAATGGATAAAAAAGGTGTCATTATGCAAGCCATCATTTTTCTACCCATGTTATCTATTCTCGGTGCGTTTGCTTTTGATGAATTTGCACCAGGAAATATCTACGTTAGAATTGGGGGAATCATTGCTGGATTGTTCTTGGGCATAATGATAATCACAAATCGTGGAAGATAATTTCTATGCACAGCCTTACAAATGAGTACCTTTTTTCACCAATATGGACGAGATGGCGGAACTTGTGGCTCGTCTGCGCTCAGCAGGGGTTGAAATCACCGCTGAAATTGAAGATGTGATGCTTGAAACCCCAATCGGTGAATTTGTAGATCAAGGGATCAAAGCCTTTTATCACGACCGACCCGTCGTTTTTTTGAAGACCAAAGAAGGTGGCAGCAAGACAATTTCAGCACCTCATATGATAGTTACATTACTACACCAGATGGAACTTGGACCCCAACGGAATGTGGTAATCATCGGAGCCAAGGGTGGATATCTAGCCAGCCTTGTTTCAAAATTAATCGGCCAAGAAGGACAGGTATTAGTTTTCGACCCATCAAAAGATGTGATCGACTATGTAGAAAAAAGGACTGAAGCAATCACAAACATATCGTGCCATCTCATGAAGGATTTCTTCCGTGAACCTATTTCATTTGGATTCCCCCTGCATAGAGTCCTAATTACTGGTCAAATCCCATTTATTCCAGATTGGATTCAATCAAAAATTGAAGAGGGGGGTTTCATCACAGCCCCGATTGGAGATGAATTTGAGCAAAACCTTACAAAATTTGAAAAGCAAAGCGGCGAATTATTAGAGACCTCTCTTGGCCCTGTAATGTTTGGTCCTGTCAATATCAAAGATTCGGAGCCAGAACCTATTTCTGCAACAGAAATGGCTGATGTTCTTAACTCCTTGATTCGACCTCTCATTGAATATGAATTACTTGACAAATCTCAAATTGAATCAATACAACGCCTTGTCGAAGATTTGATGGGGACAAAAGATAACATGAATTATGCCTATTCAGACGATGATCATCCTATGCGAGAGCTGATTCAAGAGAATGAAGAAGTGTTTCATGAATTATGGTCAAAACTTGAATTTGTATTCGAGTCACACCTCTCTTCTCCCGGTGCTCCTGATGCTGTTTCTTACAGACAACACGAAGATTTCATTCCTTGAGGGATTTCATGGAATCTAAAAGTAAGTTGAAACGAGACCTGTTGAGTAAAGATATCCGCATAAAACGTAAAGCAGTAAGACAATTATTTGAACTCGAAGAGCGTTGGGTTCTTGAATTATTCAAAAAACTACTATCTGACAATGACATATGGTTCCAATCAAAAGCATTGAATGCTTACAAAAGGTATGCTGCTAACAAGGAGCATCTCCACGACCTTATCCAAACCAAGAATCAATCTTGTCAGCGGGTTGCTGCAGAATTATTACAAAAAATACCTGACGAATCTGCGGCTGAAATTTTAATAAAATCTAAAGATTCTCAAACTAAAAAAAATGCTGCAAAATGCTTAGTCCGTAAAGAAAAGTGGCGGCAATCCTTTCTGGAAGATGAATCACCAATCATTCGTGCAGTAGGTATTGAGCATACTGAAAGTGATGAAATATTAATTGAAACCCTTGATGACGAACATCCCCTCCCAGTGCTAAGTTCGATAAGTAAAATCAAGCTTAAAAATCTCAAAATCAAAGAACCTGAGATCAAGAGACTTCTAGAAAGAGATCATGAACGAATTACTGCCTCTATAAGTGACATAATCCTCGATTCTTTTCCTCATTTATTCCAACAATTAATCCAAAAATCCAATGAAAAAATTTTATCTGATATTGCAATAAAGATTCATGGAAATAAAGAATTTTATTTGAAAGTTAAGGAACATGCTCCACATTTGTTGCCACGAGTTCTCAGAAATCAAAATGAGATGAACGCTCTTGAATTCCGATTAAACTGCATCTTTGATGAAAATCTGGATCCCCTGATTCGAGCAAAATTAATCGAACAATTTCCACAAAAAAACCATCAATATTCAGCAAATCTTGAAGTTTTATCAACTCATGAAGACGATTTAATTCGCATAACAACAAATAACTTACTTGATTCATTTGAAACTACTTCGGGGTGAGGCTTTGAGTTCAGGAATCACTTTTTTGGCAGATGCTACTTCTCCATCATCGAGATATCTAAACATAGAAATCATCATTGCAGCCCCATTCACTGCGAAGAAACTGGTTATGAGGTTTCCAAGATGGGTTCCAGGTTCCTATTTTATGAGAGAACCTTTACAGTACGTAGACTCAATCAAGGTCACAGATGATAAAAAAACATCACTTCCTTGGAATAGAATCGACGTGGATGGATTGGAGATTCAAGTTGGAAAAGATTGCCAACAAATTTCGATTCAGTACAAAGTGTTGTGTTTTGAGATGACGGTTCGCTCAAATCATATGGATGAGTCTCACCTTCATTTGATGCCACCATTCACATGGTGGTTACCCGAAGCGGGAATTGATCTACGAAGAATGGAAGAGACACATACTGTGAAATTATCCGTTCCAAAAGACTGGAGTATCTCTACTCAAATTCCTGGGAAAAATGGAGAATATTTAGCGGATGGAAGAGATGAATTATTGGATGGCATTATGGAAGCAAATCCTAACGATGAATTATCTTGGGTTGTAAATGGTTGCAACCATCGAATGAAATGGTGGGATGCGGGAGGATTCAAGATCGAAAAAGAGAGATTAAATCTACTCATTGAAGATTTGACAAAAATTATCGAGGAACATCATGCATTATTTGGAATTCCTGAATGGAAGGATTACCTTACTGTTTTTCATTTTACAGAAAATAATCGAGGAGGACTTGAGCACTTACGGAGCCAAACCTCTATGATGCCAAGAAAATGCCTTCAACAAGGTTATGAAGAAGATTATAACCAATTGCTGAGTTTATTTAGCCATGAATATTTACACCAATGGAATGTGAAAAGGCTCAAACCGAAAAAATTCATTCCCTATGACTTACAAAAAGAAGTACATACCGATTTATTATGGTGGTTCGAAGGTGGGACTTCTTGGCTTGGTGACATGATTTGTTTACGCAGTGGTGCTTGGGATTTTGAAGTTTGGTGCAAGGACTGGAAAAAGAAACTGGAAAGGCATTTCAGTGGAAACGGTATGCATAAAGAATCTCTTTGCGCCTCATCTCATGATGCATGGATTCACCTCTATCGTCCAAATCCATATGCAAGAGAATCTCGGATAAGTTATTACCTTGAGGGTGAATTGGTTTTGTTCTGCCTGGATGCTGAGTTAAGGTCTCGATCAAAAGGATTACACGGGGTTGATGACCTGATGGTTGAACTCTACAGGGAGCATGGAATCATAGGTCATAGAGATGGGATCGATTACAAGGATATTCGAGAAAAATTGACCTCTATGAAAGGGGGACGATTACTCGGAAAGTGGCTCGATCGTGCAGTTCAAGAACAGATACCTCCGGATCTTAACCGCGCTATGTCATTATTTGGCCTGAAACTCCACTCAAGTGAGGAAAAAAAGGTGGGTTGGTATGGTCTTAGAACTGTAAAAAAAGAAGGAAGAATCATGGTTAATTCATTCGAAGATGGTTCTCCAGCTAGAGCAGAACTTATGCCGCAAGACGAGATTATTGCAATAGATGGCGCACGGATTGTAGAAACTAAACAACTACAAGCCTATGCTAAGAATAACAATGGACGAAAAACTGAATTCATCATTGCGAGGCAAGGCGTAATTCAATCAAAGAGCATTCAAGTGTTAGAAAAACCACAAAACCCAACTGTTGTCAGCAATGATGGGAACAAACTATGGAAAGTAGCTATTGCTTCCAAAAAACTAACTTAAATTCTCTATAGAATAAAATATTGGAGGTAAATCTCCAAAAAATACATGTTTGCTTGTTTTGGGAGGAAATAAATCGTTACTGAGTCCCATCTGAATGACTTCTTCCTTCGTAATCGACTCAGGTTTAGCATTAGGCCATGTCATAACTTGAATCCTCTCATCAACCAAATAGTCTATCAGAATTGCAGGTAAATATTTCAATCCCAACTTCTCTCCAATCCTAAATCTATGATGTCCATCAAGAATAACTTTTGAGTTAGCATCAACCAATAAGGGCTTATTATAGCCCCCCCATTTGATGGTCATTTGGTGAAGTTTTTGCTGATTTTTAGTCTTAGTTTCTTCATGAGGAAGTAATTCATGAATTGGAACCAACTTCACATCATCAGTCTCCCAAGTCATGTTTCGTGCTCCGGCCTTTCTGAGATAACTCTTTGCCATTTTTGCATGTGGAAGTTCTATGTCTGACCCTTTTTATGGCCGTGAGGCCGATCTAAAGGGAATAAGTACCCCTAATTTAATTGACATAAGCGATAGCCTCATGTTTGTATTGAATCAAATTGCTAAACACGGCGCAGGAGTTTGGATTGTAGGAGGGGCTGTAAGAGATGCACTTGCATCGGTATCAACCGGAGATATCGACCTTGCAGTAGACATACCTCCTGATAAGATTCTGTCAATATTTGAATCTGCAATTCCGACTGGCATCGATTATGGAACCGTTACAATCCGAGTTGGTGATTCATTTTTCGAATGTACGACAACAAGAACTGAATCTGATTACAGTGATGGCAGGAGACCAAAAATTGTCGAATGGGGTCAATCCCTAGCCGAAGACCTTTCAAGACGTGATTTTACAATGAATGCGATGGCTTGGGACCCATTTAGAGAACTCTTGTACGACCCATATGGCGGTAGAAAAGATCTCGAGGCTGGAATTATCAATACGGTTGGAAATGCAGAATCAAGAATACTAGAAGACGCTTTACGAATTTTGAGAGCTTATCGTTTGATGAGCCATCACACCAAATTCATCCGCAAATTCGGTACCAAACTTACAAACGCCATCAAAGAAAATAGAACAGCATTATCTCGTATTTCATCTGAAAGAATATGGCAGGAATTTTCACAAATACTCCGCAGTGAATTTGTTAATGCTAGTTTGACTAAGATGAAAGAAGATCAAATATTGAATACCTTAATTCCTGAAATCACTGAAATACCCCCTTCTATTGATTCAACTCAGCCGGTCATTTCGGTTAGGCTTGCATTGTTGTTTAGACAAAATCATGTCAAGGATTTGGAACGGTTTCTCAATCAGATGAAGGTATCTAATACAATCAAAGAAAATAGTATGACGCTTCACAAAAAAGCAAAACAACTTCCTCTGGAAAAAGATTTGAGAGTGTATGCAGAAATAATCGGTGACTTAAGAGAAAGTCATCTTTCCTTATTGGAGTATGAATTTGGAGAAGATGTTGCAGGAGATTTGCGTGAAAAATTAAAACACATCCCTCGGAATACACCTCCTCTCGCCTCAGGCAACTGGATTATGCAGGCCACTGGGCTTCCACCTGGGAAAAAATTAGGACGGCTAAAGAATTGGCTTCATCGAATTCAACTTGAGCGAAATCTAACACATATTGACGATATTGAGAGCCTGTTATGCACAATTCCATGGACCAGTCCGAATTTTGAAAATTGGCCGACATTATCCTGGCCTTGAACATCAATCTATTCAAGTTTCAACGTCTCGCAATGACAATGTCCGACGAGGAGGAAGTGGTTCAAGAAGAACAAATTAACTTTCTAAAATTAGGTACAAATGGAATTTTTGTTTCTATGTTTATCTTTTTCTTTGGTGAAGAATTAGCCGGCTTAGGATTTGCATGTTGCGTTTCTAGTATCGTTTTACTTATTGCCGGTGCGTCCCAATCTGCCAATAAAGCAGTTAATCGATATTCCACATCCATGCTTCAGTCAGTTGAGCAAAAAGATGCTTCGAATGAACTTCCTATCAACATGTTAGAAAATGGATTAGAAAACACAACATTGAATCCTGAACAATTCCTTACGCCAGAAATTCTCGGCCATTTTGAAAACAAAGGCACCATCGAAAATTTATCCACCGAAGATCTTCGATTGGTCGCACAAGCATCTGGGATAAGCAAGATCGAAGCGGAAGATTCGAATCGAGAAACCATCATGTCTCAACTGCAAAACTCAGAAACTGCTAGAAAAACACTTGATGCTTCGCTGATTGCTTTAGGAGTTGGTGGAGCTATCGGTGCTGCCGGAATCCTCAACCTAACCCGAAAGGAATTAGCAAAAAAGGCACTAGATGAAGTTAAGTTGAGAATTGAAAGTTCTGATGATTTCATTCAATGGATTCAAGCTGCTGGACTCGATATTGACCAAACTCTTGATTTATTGGATCCAGATAATTCAAACACAATTACTCCAATTGAACTCGCGGGCTTCGTGCATCGCTATTCAGGTGTCGTCATGCCTTCTTGGATGGCACAACAAATAACCAAGTCACTGTCTCCTACAGGTAAAGACGAAATCCCAATCGAAGTGATGAGATCATTACTCGAAGACGCAGGTATCGAAAATACTGCAGAAGAGAAAAACATCGATGATTCAGAAAAAAATGACTCTGATGTCATTAAAGTTGGAGATAAATTAGAAGCTGTTGTAAAAGATAACCCCGGTATTGTCGCAGTGGCTACTGTGACTGCAATAAACGGTCAGGAAATAAGTATCCATTTCGATGGTTGGAATAAAGATCATGATTATTCAGTATCTCTTGATAGTGGTATGGTGATGCCATGTGGGACTCAAACATCTATTGGGAAAGAACTTCATCCACCTTATCAGTATGAAGGTGAATTTGATTGGGATGATTATCTAAATTCAACTGGCTCTCGTGCCGCCCCTGCTGCTGCTTTTGAATTACAAGAGAAAACTGAAGATGACTTTGAAGAGCGATTGTTTAACGAAGTTGAGGAAATAGAACAAGAAAGAAATGATGCCATCGAAGAAACTAAATCCGACGTTATTGAGAATGCTGAAATGGATTCGGAGCCTATTGATGGTGATGATGACGATGATGGTCATCTCTCTCCAGAAATCGAAACCAAAGTTGAATTTTTAATTGAGAAACTACAAAATGCTAGACTAAGAAGTGAGCATGAAAAGATTATTTCTGAGTTTGGTGATGTACATCAAATATCGATTTGTCTTCAATCCAAAGAAAAAACCCTAATGGCTGATGGTGATTACAAAGGTGGAATCACCGCCAAGGCGATCATCGATGGGGGGCCTTTTGAAGGACTATTTGTATTCCCCATCCAGTTTAATGAGATCCTTGATTCTCTAAAAATCAATACTTATCTTCGAATAAAATGTAAAATCATAGATTTCCGCAGAGCACTTGTCTTACCGGTTTTCCAAGCGTTAAACGAAATTGATTAACACCTAACCAATCGAATCAGTTGATTGCTTTTTGAAAAATCTATGAGTAGAGTTATACTCATTGCAATGATTGTATGGTTATTATGGTTTGATGGCTCTATTAATCACAATTCTTTGTACTTCTTGAGTTCCTTCATATATCTGGGTAATTTTTGCATCTCTGAAGAACCTCTCAACAGGGAAATCGGTTGTGTAACCATATCCCCCAAGGACTTGGACCGCTCTCTCAGAAACCCACATGGCGGTATCTCCGGCGAATAGTTTTGCCATACTCGCATCCTTTGTATGCCTAGGAGCTCCATCGTCGTAAAGTCTTTTTCCATAATGGTATCCTATACTAATAAATATAGGATAGTTGGAAATGTTATATAGAGCCAGTTATCTGTAGATTATTTATATGACCTTTGGTGAGCATTTCTTCTTGTATCTTTGGATATATCCTACGAAACACATTTGATACCTGTGTGATCTTAGCAGTTTGCACATCTGTCATCTCTCGTATCATTATATACAGAGCCTTCTTGTTGAAGTTATCAATAGCATCTTTGTTCTGACAGAGATATAGAATTGATTCAGCTACATGTCTATCCTTTGGTTTAGGAAATAATTTTTCTAATCTTTCATCAAGATATTCAACAGTTTTTTCAAATATCTCAGTTGTCTTAGATGTTTCTATTTGATCATCAACAGCGCCATATCCATTCATAACGGAGATATCATCATGAGATTTCATCTTCTTATAGTTTGCGTTATTATTAAGGATAAGGTAGTTCTTAGCAATAATAGAAAAATAACTGAATGCTTTAGAACCACGAGTCTCATCAAACTTGTGCATGTTCATAACCAAATTAGATACCACTTCTTCCTGTAGGTCTCTAAATGGATAATCAAAGTAACTAAACTTAAATGTATTGATTATATTTTCCGCTAACTTTAAGAAAGCAGCATGAATTTCCTCTGTGTATATTTTATGTCGGAATGTATAATCTTCCGATCTATTATACTGTACAATAGCATCATGTACAGGTGTACCAAAATAAATCTTACTCTTCTTTTTTCTCTTCTTCTTTAATGGTGGCATCATCAACCTCTTGTGTAAATATATTGTTTAAGATGGAGTTAAGTTCTTTCAATTCTTGAAAGAAGAAACCCACTTCATCATCTGCTTCAAAAGTTCCCTTATGATCTATTTCTTTAAGTTGATGGTTTATAAAATCAGTTTTATCGCTTATCTCTACTAATAGTTCTTCATATGTGTTTATACGCCTAAGGCTAAAAAAGGTAGTTACGGCAAAAAATATTGCCAATATACC
>MDSV01012036.1_pt1 | contig 10564 bp, 8 predicted proteins | sample 810851 | NCBI WGS metagenome assembly MDSV01 (sample SAMN05326640, study PRJNA326480) | marine metagenome | isolation source: seawater | place: Atlantic Ocean: North East | collected 2012 | reverse complement strand
TACTCGTTGGGGAAAAAGCAGTTTTGACATAAAGACTGATGGATATGTGTCAAACGAACATTGTTTCGAGGCATCAATCTCATATGTCTGTGTGGACCATATCGACTATAAGCCGATCGCTACACCCGAACTTCTTAAAAGTCATCTGCAGTCAAAGTAGGAGAGAGCTATTTCCTTTATTTGGAAAAATAATCAAAATATCGGGGATAAGACGGATTCCCTTGATAATGCAATCAGTAATGTAGGTGCTGTACTACCAACTAGTGAGAGCTCAGAAAACGCTAAATTGCAGATTATTCATTTTCTCAACAACCATCCTGATGCCTTGCATAGAACTTGCCTAGATGGTCACCTCACTGGCTCAGCAGCAATCGTGGACTATACCGGAAAAAAAATCCTCATTATGCTTCATAAAAAGCTACAAATCTGGATCCAGCCTGGAGGCCATGCAGATGGCGACGGAAACCTACCTCGGGTGGCTCTGCGTGAAGCCACAGAAGAAACAGGCATTGATGGACTGGAGATACTTACCCCAGGTATTGATTGCGACGTTCATGAAATTCCAGCCAGACCAGGTGAACCAGACCATCTGCATCTTGATATCAGGTATCTAATACGCGCCCCACGCAATAGTGTTGTTCAAAGAAACCATGAAAGCGTTGAAATGCGATGGTTGGATTTTGGCGAGCTAACGAAACTCACCTCTGATGAAAGCACGGTCCGTCTTGCAAAAGTAGGGTTTGAGACAGCAAACGAACACTTTTGAAAGCATCTAGCAAGCCGGACATACTCCTCGCCTGTAAGATTACCTAATGGGTTTGAGACTCGCCAAACATCTGATTTTTGTAACAGGTCTGTTCACGTTTCTAGTTGCATGTTCATCAAGTTCAAATGAACTGATGAATCCTATTGCCGCTGAGAGTGCAAATCAAGATACTGCCTCTCAGCCATCTCCAGATACCAAAGAGGCACCCGATGGAGAAGACAATGCGAATCTTATTTCCTTTGAGAATGAAATTCTTCCAATAATAGAAAATGCATGTGCATTGTGCCATACGGGAAGAGGGCCTGGTGTTCCCCACGCTAAGCTTGATACTGCGGCAGAAGTCTCAGCATATGCATTTGCGATAGGGGCTGTGGTTGATTCAGGATACATGCCTCCATGGCCAGCATCAGATTTGAGTGTCCCATTTCTCCATGATGCAAGTCTTAATGTTCAGCAGCGAGAACTAATCGTTGATTGGGTCCGGGCAGGAGCTCCAGTCGACGTGGATAGTGGCACTCAGGTAACCCCAACTCAAGAAGTACCGTTCCTCGTCTCATATGATCAGGAGCTTTCATCTGCTAATTTTTATGATGGGGTAAGAGGGCAGCCAGATGAATATCGATGTTTCATCTTTGACCCTGAGTTGACTGAGACGAAATATCTCACTGGGTACGAGTTCATTCCTGATCAGACTGAAGTTGTTCATCATTTAGTCGGCTATAGAGTGACTGCAGAATACAGAGAGGCAGCTGACCGAAAAGATGCTAAAGAGGATCAGGGGGGTTGGAGTTGTTTCGGGTCGACAGGTCTTGGGAGTGACGAAATATTAACTTTTTGGGGTCCGGGAACTGGCGCCATTCAGTACCAAGAAGGACTTGGTTTAGAGATGAACCCGGGAGACTTCTTTGTAATGCAAATCCATTATCATTATGATGTTGAGGCTCCTGAAGATCGCTCAACTTTCCGAACTATCTGGTCAACGGACTCTGATACGCAGCCGATCAATATCACGACGTTTTCCGGTCCGGCCGAAATACCGTGTGCAGAATGGGAAGAGGGGCCGTTATGCCATCGTGATAATGCATACCTGTATGCAGAAGCACAATACGATGGCATAGTTCAGGCTGACGAAATTCTTGAAGCCTGTGGTTACACTCCCGAAGACTTTGCTGAGATGACAAATGGTATAGCCTCATCAACTTGTGATCAACCAGCTCGTTTTGAAGGATATATCTCAGCCGTGCTTGGTCACCAGCACAATATTGGCGCCTCTTTCCGCATGACACTTAATCCTGAAACCCCTGCAGAACTGATCTTGCTTGATATTCCAGATTGGGATTTTGAATGGCAATTTGCGTACTATCCACAAGAAGAAATCTACATTGAAAGAGATGATGTTATTCGCCTTGAATGCGTATGGGATAGATCGCTACGGCCCAATAATCTTGAACCTAGTTATGTACTCTGGGCCGATGGAAGTAATGACGAGATGTGCTTTGCAGTCATCATGAGTTACCAAATGAACTGAACACAAACTAAGATAAATAGTGATGATTCCAAAAATTATTAGCGCAGACGACCACGTTATTGAGCCCGCTCATGTATGGCAAGACCGAATATCTGCCAAATACAAGGAACTTGCTCCAAAGATCGTTATCGCACCTCAGGGGGAGATGACACTAAACGACGGCGTATGGTTAGAAACACCAGGCACCGGTGACAAAATGGCAGCATGGTGGCATTTCGAGAATAAGCGCTACCAAATCAAACAAATGGTTGCCTGCCCAGGAATTCCCCCCGAAGAAGTCACAATGGAGGGCGTCACTTACGACGATATAGCTCCAGGTTGTTACGACCCAATAGCCCGCTTAGCAGATATGGATATAAACCATGTGGAAGCATCATTGTGCTTTCCTAATTACCCAAGGTTCTGTGGGCAATTATTCTCTGAGGCAGATGACCTTGACCTGGGGCTACTATGTGTTCAGGCATACAACGACTGGATGATAGACGAGTGGTGTGGCTCCAGTGGAGGCCGATTGATCCCACTATGCATAGTGCCATTATGGGATGCAGAGCTAGCAGCAAAAGAAATATATCGTGTAGCAGAAAAGGGTTGCCGAGCAGTTGCATGGTCAGAATTGCCTGCTTGGCTGGGGCGTCCAGGTCTTCACGGTGACTTTTGGGACCCATTTCTCAAAGCATGCGAAGAGACCAAGACAGTGATCTGCATGCATATAGGTTCAGGGACTAAAACAGTACAAACCTCACCAGATGCGCCAACCGTTGTCACAGCGAATCTTATAGTTTGCAATAGCGCAGCATCTATGATTGATTGGATTTTCTCCGGAAAATTTGAGCAATTCCCGAATCTCAAACTTCTCTATGCTGAAAGCCAAATTGGCTGGATCCCTTATTTTATTGAACGGGCCGATGATACCTGGAGAACTCATCAATGGGCTCAAGGCGAGAAGAGGATACCTAACCCACCATCGCACTATTATAAAAGACATGTCTACAGTTGCTTCTTCAAAGACACAGTTGGGATTGATCTATTAGATCGCATCGGTGAAGATAACGTTCTATTCGAAACTGATTACCCCCATCAAGATGGCACATTCCCGAACACTCTAGCAATTGCAGAGGACCTCTTCGGACACCTTGAACAAGAGACGATAGATAAAATAGCAAGAAATAATGCAATTAAACTCTTCGGACTCACTATCTAAAGGGAAAAATGGAATCTGATGTCAACCCAACTGATCAACACGTCGATCAGGTCTGGGATACCCCATCTCACTCAGAAATCATTGAATTAACCAAAGCTCACGTTGAAGCAATGGAGATGACAAACGATGACCTTGTGTGGGTCCAAGCAGGGATGCACCATGTGCTTCTCACGACCATAGGGCGTAAAACAGGCAAGGAACATAAAGTTGCTCTTCCCACGTGGAAAAATCAAGAAGGTGACAGAATAGTAGTAGCTTCATTTGCGGGGGCTACTTCAAACCCATCTTGGTTCATTAATTTGGAGGACAAACAAGCGAATCCCAAAGTCCAAGTCCAATTCCAAGATGGGAAATATTGGTCTGATGCTCAGATATTAGACAGCGATGAGCGAGATGAAACATGGCGGAGGCTATGTGCTGATCGTGCATGGTATAAAACGTATCAAGGGAAAACCAATAGAGTAATACCACTAGTTAAATTGCCTGTAACCGAACAGATTGAAAGCTAACCCTCTAACGAAGCTTTCATCCCATCCAAAACCATTTGCATATTCTGGCGAAGCGCTGAAAGCCTATTACGAATAATTTTGCTCTCGTTCCGGGGGTTTTCTGTAATGATTCTCGTCAAGCCTGACTCGCCGGGCCCCAAAATAACTCTATGGCGAACGCGTATTGTTCCCCCAAGGTCAAAAAGCTCGTATCTCCAACGCGCACCTGGCGAGGATATATCTCCGGTGCACCAGCCAAATAAACGCCCTGACTCAAGCGCATCAATAGTGCATTTAGCGGTCCACTCGCCAATATGTTCGTTCCGATTTCGCCCAGTAAAAGTATCGCCTAGTTTTACTGAAGAGGACTCCTCATCCCATTTGGCGCCGACGAACTCATTTGAGAATTTGCTACCGAAATTAATATCCGTCATCAAATCCCAAACGTCCCTTTTGCTTGCAACGATATCAACGTCAACAGCAACGCCGGGGGCATTCGAAAAGACAAACGGATTGTCAGGGCCATTCTCAAAGGTCATTCCATAAGAATCAAAATACGTGATCTCACGAGAGGATGCTCTGGGGGCAGGTTTGAAGTCTAAGCCTTTCGTCCATGCAACAGGGAACATCGCAATTTCAGTTGTTCCTTCAGGTAAATCCAGTATCTTTTTTAGTTCATCGGCTTCGCTGAGGATCGCAGTTGTCCAAGCGGTGCCCAACCCTCTGGACCGCAAGGCTAGACAAAAGCTCCAAGCGCTTTGAATCACCGAATCAAATAAACCCGGGCGTCCAGAATTATCATGAATTCCGATAATTGCAGGAATGACAATCGCCGGTGACCTCTCCAGATTCTCAGCTAGAAAAGCAGCAGATTTGAACATCCTTTCGTTCGGGTGCCCAGTACCACTTAGGCGGTCCCTTGCATCTATCATCCAGTTACCAGCAGATTTTAAATAGAGTTCGGATATCTGTGCCTTCTTTTTATGATCAGTAATGACAATCCAACGACGAGAACCTATATTTCCCCCCGTAGGAGCCTGTTCCGCTATGTCAATACAGTCAAGAATAATTTGTGGGTCAACTGGCCGATCGAAATCAAGACGGAGCCTCACTGACCGAGTAGTAGATAGCACATAGTCAACGGATTTAGGGTCTAGTTCCACCTATTTGTTTTATCACCAAAGAACACGAACGAGGAATCATGTCAAAAATTCAAGGCATACTAGAAATGTGTTCACCATCCCATTAGAAACTATATTTGACCCTCAAATTACTGAAATCAATAGGATGCCAATGCGTGTCGCATTTTCATCCCATGATTCAATATGCGAAGCGAGAATAGGAGAAACGCCTCCGAATAGGGTTTCTCTGGACGGAGTCTGGAAGTTTAAACTTTTAAACTCCGTAAACGATCTGACAAGTGAAGTTTTAGAAGAGGACTTCGAAAATTCTCAATGGGATGATATACAAGTGCCAGGAGCTTGGACTAGGCAAATCTCTGAAGATAAACCCCATTACACGAACATTGTTATGCCGTGGTCTGGCTTCGAGCCTCCCGATGTCCCAGAAGGTAATCCAACCGGCATATACCAAAAGACGATCAACATCCCCTCAAGCTTTATAAGCGATAAGTGCATCCTCCATATCGGTAGTGCAGAAAGTATCGTGCTGGTCTTTTGTAATGGCGTTTTCACTGGTTTGGGGAAAGACAGTCGTCTATCAAGCGAATTCGATATAACTCCATATTTGAGTGAAGGAAAGAATGTGTTGACACTGGTCATTCCCAAGTGGAGTGACGCAACTTGGATAGAAGATCAAGACCATTGGTTCCATGGTGGTCTTCACAGGTCACTATGGATTGAGAGAAAAAAATCACTGCACGTATCAGACGTTCATCTGGTGTGCGACTTCGATCCAAAAGATACCAGAGGAAGCATTGAAGGTAGAGTTCTGATTTCTCAGCCCAAACGAGGGTTAAGCACAAATATTATTATCGAAACATTATCAGGGGAAATCGTTACTGAATCAGGCCACCTAGAAGTGTCCGTTTCAAAGTCGGATTCTCCTTTAGAGGAACTACTCGAGGCGTATAGTTTCGCTGGGGTACAATCCACGTTTGCATTCAAAGACCTTCCTATTAAACCATGGACAAGCGAAACTCCGACTTTGTATAACGTCTTTATAGAGCTCTTCGATGAGGAAGGAAACTGTCAAGAAGTAATTAGTCAACGTGTTGGCTTCAGACGGGTAGAAGTAAAAGAGAGAGAACTGCGGATCAATGGTAAAGCAATCGTCATCCATGGGGTGAACAGGCATGATCATCACCCAATAACGGGCAAAACGCAAACAAAAAATGAGCTTAAAAAAGAGCTAATTTCTATGAAACTTCACAACATTAATGCAATAAGAACAGCGCATTATCCAAATGACCCTGAGGTCCTCCACCTGTGCGATGAATTAGGGCTCTACGTAATTGACGAGGCGAATTGCGAGTCGCATGCGAAATTAAGTTCGCTAGCTTTGAATCCCAGATATCATAACGCAATTGAAGAACGAACAAAGAGAATGTTCCAGCGCGACAGAAATCATCCTTCGATAATAGGCTGGTCACTCGGCAACGAATCAGGCTTCGGAGCAGGACATATAGCAGCAGCAGCTTGGATTAGAAGCGAAGATCCTTCACGATTTCTTCACTACGAGGGCGCTTTAGAGCATAGATTCTCTCTAAACAACGAAAGAGGATATGAGAACAGTAGAAAAGCACCAGACCTTCTTGAACGTTTAACAACTGATGTTGTCTGCCCAATGTATTCACCTATAGAAGTCATTACGCAGTGGGCGACTTGGGCCGAGCAGACGAAAGATGATGACCGGCCTCTTATTCTTTGTGAGTTCTCTCACGCAATGGGTAACTCAAATGGATCGCTAGCAGAATATGTCGCTGCATTCTATGATCACGATGCTCTAGCAGGTGGTTTCATTTGGGACTGGAAAGATCAAGGCCTCCTTGAAACCGACCAAGATGGAAATGACTTTTGGGCTTATGGCGGGCATTTTAATGACATCCCAAATGACGCGAATTTCTGTATCAATGGTTTAAACAGCCCTGACGGATCTCCGCACCCTGCCCTTAAAGAAGTTGCATGGGCGTACCGACCTATAGAGGTCGTAAAGGTCACCGAGCAAAAACTATCAATAAGAAATCGCTCAGTGTTTATAAACTTAAGTGAATTTAAATGCCGATGGAATATAGAAGCTGAGGGTGAAGTTATTGAGTCTGGAGAATGGGAATTTGATAATAGCGAAGAAGTAAATGTCAAAAGGTCAATCCCCACCATCGCCGGCGCGATACCACAACAAGATCTCTATTTAAATCTGTTTTGGCAAAGTAAGAAGCCAGCGAAATGGTGTCCGACCGAACATATCGTAGCTTGGGACCAAATATCTCTTCAAAAGAAACCAAACACTTCCAAGCCGAGCCTTCCTGAAGTGCAAACTCCAAAAGAGGTGCTGACTGGCCACATACAGTTACAAGACTTTTTGATTTCTATACCCACATCTAATGATAAAGGCTCAGTGACCTACAAAGGTATGGAACTGTTTGCGCATTTCCCTGAAGGTTGTTTTTGGAGGCCCCCTACAGACAACGATGGAGTTAAACAAGGGTGGATGTCAGAAGTCTCCGGGGTTCGCAGAAAGTGGATGCAGGAAGGGTTAAACCAGCTAGATATAAAACGAGACATCATATGCACAGAAAGCTTAACTAAAGGAAATTACCTCCAAATTAAAAGTGAATACCAAGGGACAAATGCAAAAGCTACCCACACCAGCGTTATCTGGACTGAAGATAATTTAATCAATTTCCACGAAACCTTTCTTATTCCCGAAGAGTGGAATGACCTTCCGAGGGTGGGAATGCGTTTTGAAATTGCAGCTAAATACTCAATTCTTGAATGGTTCGGGCGGGGCCCCCTAGAGTCATATCCCGACCGATGTAACTCTCAGCTGATAAGTAAATGGAAATCTACTATCGGTAATCAATATCACCCATATGTAGTGCCCCAAGAAAATGGAGCACATCAAGATACAAAGTGGTTCAGTCTTATTAGTCAACAAGGAGATCAACTCAAGTTCAATATTGCTGACGCTAGTTCGTTTTCAGCAAGCTCCATGCATGACATGGACCTGAGCAAATCGCTTACAGTATCTCAACTAAAGCCTAGACCCACCACCGAAGTGCACGTAGACGCCGCCATCAGAGGGTTAGGAACAGGGGCATGCGGGCCAGATACCTTAGAGGAATTCAGACTTACATCAGGAACCTATCAAATGGCATGGTCCATCGAAGTGCTTCCAAGTATTCATTAGACGTCAAGGGGAACAAGGCATTCGCGAATCTTATTAGCCTTTGCAAATTCATCGACTGGATCTGTCACCCACCGAGACCCTTTCTTTGTTACCGTAAATGCTTCGTCAATGCCATCGCGAAACTTCCCGGCATAAGTATCACGATCATCAAGGTAGACCGAATAGTCAGCTAACCAAAGCCTGACCAATCGTCCATCGCGAGTGTTTTCATCGGGTGCGATTGATGAGAGGTCTAAAACCAAGGCCCTATAAATTGCGGTTCCCTGATCAATCTGATCAGCTCTTTCATTAGGCGAAGCAGCCTCAAGCGCAAAAGGAATTTCCTTAAGTTCCTTTTCTGCAAGGCTGCATAGAATTTTAGCTTCAGCAGCGAAAGAAGAGTCATCTAATTTGTCAGGGTGCCCACTTGGGGCAAGAGGGGATAGTGCCCAGATCCAAAAGAGAGCTATTGTCAACAAAAGAACTACAGAAATTACTTTCCCAATGGAAAATTCCCGTAGGTTTTTCTTCGGCGTTTCGGTTCTATCAATGCCTTTATCCACTACTACAATGATGGTCGGTTAAAGGGTGAAATGCCAAATACCTACGAATTCCATATTTTGATTTAATAACGTCGTAGTTCTTCTAAACAGGTCTAATGTCAAACTATGAGTAAATCTAACTTTTTAGATGAATTAGACCACCGTGGGCTGATACAAGACACTACAGATCGACAAGACTTAGAGGCGCGACTTGCAGACGGCCCCTTGACGCTTTATCACGGTATTGACCCGTCGGCACCCAGCCTTCATATAGGCAACTTTATAGGAGTGCTAATGTTGCGTAGATTCCAAGATGCTGGTCATAAACCAATAGCACTCATTGGCGGATCAACAGGAATGATAGGCGATCCTGGTGGAAGATCTGAAGAACGAAATCTTCTAGATGAAGAGACTTTGGAAAAGAATTTGGAGGGGATACGCGCTCAGCTTGAAAAGCTTGTTGACCTCGATAACGCAACGTTGGTCAATAATTTTGACTGGACAAAAGACGTCAACGTGTTGGACTTCCTCAGAGACGTTGGGAAGCATACGACAATAAATCAGATGGTGGGTAGAGAGTCCGTTCGATCCAGAATGGAAAGCACGCACGGAATTAGCTTTACTGAATTTTCATACATGCTATTGCAAGCATTTGACTTCTGGTGGTTGCATCAAAATTTGAATTGTGAACTTCAAATAGGAGGTTCAGACCAGTGGGGGAATATTGCCCAGGGAGTTGATCTCATTAGAAGAAGAAGTAGAGCAACCGCGCATGGTTTAACTTGGCCATTAATAACTCGAAGCGATGGGCAAAAGTATGGGAAATCGGTTGACGGAGCTATCTGGCTTGATGCAGAGATGACATTGCCGTACGAATTCCATCAATATTGGCTTCGAGTCGATGACAGAGATCTTGAACGATTTCTTTTGCAGCTTACACTATTAGACGTTTATGAAATATCTGAACTAGTTCATGAGCATGAAAGCACTCCAGAAAAACGATTAGGCCAAAAGCAACTTGCTGATGAAATAACTGAACTCGTACATGGAGAAAAGGCAGTAGAAGACTCAAAGTTAGCTGCAGAAGCCCTGTTTGGGAAAGGTGACCTTACCGAAGAAATGTTTGAAGCCCTGGGAGGAATCGCCCAAGAGACAAAAGTTTCATCTAGTCTTCTTGGCGAAGAGGATGGACTTCTGGAAGCTCTCGTATTGAGTGGCCTAGTTGACTCTAAAGGAGCGGCTCGTCGCTTGCTAAAACAAGGCGGTGTTTCTATTAATAGAGTAAAGGTCTCTTCGGCTAGAATTGACTCGGAGCAGCTTGTCGGCGGAAAGTATGTTTTATTGCAAAAAGGCAAAAAACAGCGAAACATTTTGAGATTTACCGATTAAGCTAGTCTCTGCTGTTGTTGTACTCATCGCTATGAGAAAAAGAACAGAATAAAAAGCTAATTAATGTTGAATTTGTCTACTTTGTGGGTAGATTCAACCTTCGGCCCTAATGTGCAAATTATGCACTTAATATTGGGTTTATCCGGCTCCGACATTGTCGCCCGGAAGCGGTTCCAGCTAAATCTGCGAACCTGCTCTTTGAAAACGGAAGAGAGGACGAAAAAGCCAGTGCGGGAGGCGCACAGGTCTTTCTTGAGACCCGAGCGCCAACCTTCAATTCCACCACCTGTAAAAAGGTGGTAC
>MDSV01206365.1_pt1 | contig 10565 bp, 8 predicted proteins | sample 810851 | NCBI WGS metagenome assembly MDSV01 (sample SAMN05326640, study PRJNA326480) | marine metagenome | isolation source: seawater | place: Atlantic Ocean: North East | collected 2012 | reverse complement strand
AGTTGGCTAGAGCACCTGACTGTAGACTGGAAACACATTGGTTGTAGGCAGCCATCAGGGGGTCCCCGGTTCAAGTCCGGGAGCGCGGACCACTAATCTTTTTGATAGTCCACTCAATTATGCTAGGAAATACTCCTACACAGGGAAGAAGAACGTCCATTACTAGTGGTCGGACCTATATCGTCTAATTCTGACTGCTGAGCTATTTACTTCGGTCTCAATTTGATTTTTTGGTGGTTCAGCGGGAGGCTTCCTTCTACGTGTTCTACCTTTTGTTTTGCCCCTGCCATACCTGGTAGAGCCGATTACTCTGTTGACCGATCCTTTATGCACATTCTTCAGAAAACTAACCATTTCATCCATATTTCGATGAATTATGTTATGAATCTCAGTAACCTCTTTACTAGAATCTAACTCATTTATTTCAAGGAAATCATCGTACTCCAATCCGTGTAATTCTTCATTAATACAAAGGTGAAGTTGATTTATGCCAGCAGTACGAAGGCGCTCGATGGCTTCCAGTTTCGATTTGACCTCTACATCTCTTTCATACGGCGACGTATCAGTAAACAATACAATAATTCTATATGCACCTTCTGTCCAATCTACATTCTCCGCTGTAGTGACCAAAGCATCTAGTATGGACTCCTTGTCCGGCCCTCCTCCTGCTGCTTCTAGACCATTTATTGCCGGAGAAAAATCATCTAGATTTGACGTCAAGTATGATTCATTCCATTCATATTGAGTCAATAGAGACCTGCCATATCGGACATCATTTGTGTGCTTTTTGTCTCTAAACTCCGTAAGTCCTAATTTGATGCTGATTTCTTCCCTTTTATAATACAAAACCAACGCCGCAATAGACTCTTTGAGTGCGGAAATTAGAGGGATTCCGTATTCATCGGTGCTATCCATGGACCTGGTACAATCTATGACATAAACGATGTCAGCACGACGATCAAGAGATTTGCCGGAAGATCCAGTCAATTGATCAGTACTTTCTTCTTTGACATCAAAAGTTTTCTCATCATTCATATTTCGTCATGGCCTCCTCTAACTCCTCTAGCTTAATTCTACGGTTTTTATCGATTATTACACATTTTCTAACAGCCTCGTCTATATCTTCGCCAAATTCGGAATTCCATGCTTCAAGCATTGATATCTTTGAGTCGTTCCGGTCTTCGTGCTTTCTCCAATTCCTATTCATCGGCATATTTTTTCTGTTTAGAACCTCTGCTATCGTCCACCCCAGTGACCAAACATCCGATGAGCTAGAAATTGCATTTATTCCTTTGGAATCGACTTCGGGAGCAATGTACCCAGGAGTTCCTCTCGCTGTATTGTAATTATTCCCTTCAAGGACTTCCCGAATTAGTGGCATGGAGAACTCAAAATCGACGATAAATGCTTCTCCTGTATTTGGTGATGCTAGTATATTATTTGGATTTAAATCTCCGTGAATCATACCAAAATTATGTAATCCGATTAATGCATTCGTAATCTCTTTACAAATGGATAACTTCTCTAATTTTTTCATTTTCCCATTGTTGATCAGCTCACTGAGAGCCTCACAATGAATCAGCGGCAACACCAATACATGGCTCCACCTGTCGTTACGATAATTGATAATTCCACGGCCCAAAGCAGATACGATTCTATTGTCATCACAGAAAATTGAATATTCTCTTTCAACACTTTCGTCCAACAAACCCCCGTCATCAAAAATCGGCCTGTATATTTTGACAGCCACCTCCAAGCCATCAAATTCTCCTTTCCAGATATCAGCCGATCTCCCGGAATTGATTGGACCCTCGGTAAGTTCTACGGAATTTTCTAAATTCCAAAGAGGAATTTGCATTCCAATAAATGGTTTATTCACGGATTTTGTTTTCAATACACCCACCCCTTTGGAACAATATTTGTGTTGTATTCATCACCAATTTCTCTGTCAAATCTAGGATTCGGCCCTATACTTTCATCGATATTATGTATCGTTACTTTACCTGTCTTAGTGCCAATAATTTGTTTTGAAACTGCTTTCTGTGCAGTATGGCCGTGAATAATATTCTCTAAATCTGGAAAGAGTTCTTGTAAAATCTCTACTCCCTTTGCGACACTTGCCTCATCTTGACTTCTTGCCCAAAGTAAACCACCCTCTCCTCCTTGACTAATGATTATTCTACCATCTGAATTCCCTTGAATTGCCGCAAACTGAAACCTGACTTGATGCAATCCTATATTCCATGATTTCTTCATCCCCCCCAAACCAGTAGTCTCATTGTTGATTTTGTGGTTTATATCATAGATTCCGTTGGGTTCTGCGTGCAAAAAGAAATTTCCCCTTTCGTACCAAGAAACCAATGCCCCTGGGATCAGCATAGGTTCGCTATCTGCCACTTTACAGACTGATTCTAGGAATGAAAGCCCCTCTGAATACAAAGCCCATCCTCCTTCTTTTATCTTCTCTTGGAGTTTCCTTTCTTTGATGTTTAACTTCTCCCATGTTGGCCTCATCAAAAGTTCTAACCTCTTTCGATCATCGCGGTTAAGAGAATTAAGTAGGGTAAAGTGTTGTGTGATAAGAAATGCGCCCACAGAAGCCCGAACCGCCTTAAAATTCGCCTTGAATGAAGCTTCGAGATCACTCTCTCCTGTAACTATGGGATCGTGAGAAACGGTGAATGGTCGGTTCATTACCCCGTGATCATGCAGGTATTTCCTTTCGTTTAACTCCCAATTTTCATATGAATTGGTAATTACCATTTCTTCATGATTACCGATTAGGGCAATGCAACTACCTGACGATCTATGCACTAGCTGTCTTACTGACTCGACAACTAACTCACTATGGTCGCCTCTATCTATCAAATCTCCCAGTAAAATCAGTCTTGGTCTTTCCAGTAAACTCTCTGGAATAATTTCTATTTCGCCAAATAGAGTCGGGGCGGAATTTGGCCTGTATGGACTACCATCTAGGCCAGGTGGGCTTCGATATGATATTTCTGTTGGCCTCCATTTAAAGTTCAATTCATTTGAAAAATCTTGCCAATCTAATCCGCAGATAACTACCTTTGAGACTCTTTTTTGGACCAAGAAATTGAATAGTCCGGGGGCCCATCCATGTATATCGCCCAAAGCAGTAATTCCATTTACTTCACTGGATATCTTGGCTAGGTCAAAATTAGACAATGCCTCGGGCCCAGGTCGTTTTCTTCTTCTTCCCCTTTCTATGGCACTTAAAATTGCAAGTTGTTGATTTGCAATTTCATTCTTCTTTTTTTCAAAAGAGAAGTGGAAATTATCTCTTTTATCGGAAATGACTTCAATTAATTGGGCATGATTACCTTTCTCTGTTTCTAACCTAGAGATTTTCTCTTTGTAATCGATGTCGAGGCTTCTTTTGTTTGAAAGATCGTCTTGTAATTTTTTAATTTTACTCACCAGCGCCGAAATCGAACGTAAGTTTTCTTCCAATTCAGTGTTTGAAGATGTTAATTCTTCCGATATTTCTTCGAAAATATTCTGGTTTGATTTCAGTTCTGAGTTGGCAAAATTGCCTTTTTTGATAATTGAATCTAGTTCCGATTTCAATACTGACATATTTTCCAGTTCAGTGTGGATAGAATTAGAATCACTATTGTCCCTCCTAAACATTCAGAACCCCACGTTCGCGATGACAGTCACTCTTATATGGATTGGTTGAATCAGATTGACAGGGTTTGGTGAATGGATTTCGACCAAGAGTTGTTTGTTGCAATCAAATCGGGAGCTAGGGTGATTTCAGTTACTACTCCTGAGAGAGATAGATTTTACCGACATCTAGGAAAATTTGTGCTCGAAGAAGGCGCGAAAAAGCAATACTCAGAAAGAATAGTCTTAGTCTCTACCAATCAAAAATTAAAATATTTTGATTGGGCTTTGGAAGAATTAAGGGACTTCAGCCAATCTGCAGATCAAGTTTTATCGAGAATGGGTACAAAATTAGCCACTGATGGATTTACCGATAAAACCATCTCTACATATCGAGATATGCAGTCATCCGAGCTCAAGTCATGCTTAGTGATTGAAGACGCTAATTACCAATTAGACACTAATAAGGACGTGTTCTTAGCGCTGAGGTCATTTACGGACCCTAAACAAAATCCACACAAAGATCGCGTAATCTTTCTGTTAAGCGAATCGAGGCTAGAGCTGAAAGAACTAGTTAATGAAGTCTCAGAATTGAAATTAGGATATCCTAACAAGAAAGAATTAGAAGAAACAATACTGTTCTCAATAGATCAATTGGGTATGAATCAAGGGGATGTAACAGGAAATCTCTCAAAACTCGTGGAAGCGGCCAGAGGGTTAACTCTAGTTGATACTGAAAATACAATTAAACAGGCAGCAGTTAGAAATAAAATGAAATTGCCTGATGGCTCTGAGAATGAGATTATGGCTTCCAAAAAGAAAATAATCGCCAGACAGGGTACGCTTGAGTTCATTGAATCAGTAGTCAATCAGGATGATGTCGGTGGACTTGATATTTTGATGAATTGGCTGGAACAAAGGGCCAATCTATTGAACAACAGACCGATTGAGAGAAACATCCCTTCTCCTAAGGGAGTTCTTTTCATCGGAGTACCGGGTAGCGGTAAATCTTTGACAGCAAAAGTGGTATCAAGTATCTTCTCTCGCCCTCTTATTCGTTTTGATGTTGCAGCTTGTTATGGTGGTTATGTTGGTTCGAGTGAAGAGAGTCTCCGGAAATCGTTGGACGTTGCTGAGGCAGTGGCTCCGTGTGTGTTATGGATAGATGAACTTGACAAAGCACTTGCAGGTGGTGCTTCAGGTTCTGGCGATAACGGAGTAAGCGCTAGAGTCTTCGGAACTCTTCTAACGTGGATGAGTGAGAAGAGCTCGGATGTGTTCATCGTTGCCACAGCGAATAACCTCGACTCAATACTAAAAACTAATCCGGAACTTTTCAGGAAAGGGCGATTTGACCAAATCTTCTTTTTGGATTACCCCAACAAAGAGGTAAGAAAAGAAATTTTTAGGATACACTTGCAAAAGCGTGCTAAGCATGCAGAGACCGGCGAAGTTATGAAAGACTCAATCAACATTGAATTATTAGATCTAGAAGAACTAGCCTCAAAAACAAAACATTGGACTGGGTCAGAGATAGAATACGCAGTAATTGGGTCGCTCATCAGCGCCTTTGCGCAGGGTGACAAAGTAGTTAGCCAAGAAGATTTACTGGATTATATCAAGAATAATCCGTCTGAATTTTCCAGAATGTCTTCCCAATCATCCGAAGATAATACCTTACAAACAAGATCCGGACTTGATAATATGAGAAAAATAGCTCTAAAAGTTGGAATTTCAGCATCTAGCGATTAAGGAAGTGATGTATTGGGTCAAATGAAAATCTGGGTGGATAAGCGAACTGGCGCTATTAGGATTGATAATGAATTTCTAGAAGACGACCGTATTCTTGAGATGCTGAGAGAAATGGTGGAAAAAATCACTCACATCAAGTGCCCAGACATGGAAGATGATGATGATCCACATAGGCCTAGAGTGAAATACACCAATATTCAACAAGAACGACAAAAGGAGAGGTTTTGATGAGTCAAGGAAAGGAAGAGGAATACGTGCCGGAACCCTTTATCGAGCACACCTCAAAGTCAAAGGTAGCATCTTGGCCTATTACTTCATTGAGACCTCTTGTTAGCGCTCTCAATAATATGGGGTGCACTGTAAGTGAAAACGAACAACTTCTTGAGATAGGCATTGCAGACGCTAGGCTAAAATTGGCCTTAGATAAGTTAAAGGAAGAATCAGGACATGGTGACACACAACAAACCAAGGATACTATCAGTCTCATCAAAGAAGTAGAAATCGCAGCAGATGATCTAAGAATCGCTCAGAAATCTGGAGATGCAGCTCGGCCAGAGAAGATACAAGTTGTTTCATCAACCGGTAGAGAATTCGAACTATCATTAACCGCTGGTTCGTATGTTGTTCGCTACAGCGAAACAGAGGTATTCGAAGACGGGAGGCTGATCGATGTTGTTGAAGATTCTGAGGCTAGAAGTTTTGTTAATGAATTAACCCATTCATATTGCATAGCGGATAAGGAACACAAAGATATGATTTCCAATGAGGATTTCGCTCTCGACGAAGTAACTGAAGATTTGAAATTACAATTAAGAAGAGCCACTACTAACCTGGAACAATGGGAAAAAGTTCAGGAAGTAACTCGGATAAGAACTCTGATAAGGGAGAGAATGGAGTTTTTGCGAGCAGAAGCGAAGAAGTTGGGCCACACAGCTGAGGAATACGAGTTTGATGATGAAATTTGTTTCGTAATTCACGATACGGGACCAAAACTTCAAGCCATCCGAGAAAGAGAAAGACCCCGTGTAGGCAGGGGCTGATATCATGGCCAAAGAGATTTTAATTCGAGAATCCGATTTGAAAAACCTTGATATGTTTTCTCCAGGGCCACTGAACCACGAACAAGTAATATGTCGAGTTTGTGGAAGTTGGAGAAGGAATTGCCATAGATTAAAAATTAACTTACATATTTGCAGGGATTGCATGAAAACAACAAAGAAGACTCTCAAAGATATTACGAATGAGAAAACTCTCTTCAAGCAGTTAGAAAGGAAATCAATGTCCAGGTACAAAAGAAGAAAAGGTACTGAACAAAAGCAAATGAATAATCTTCTAGTGAAGGCAAAACCATACATCGATCTTGGTTTACCAGAAGAATTTGCATTATCATGTGCCAAATCACCTGAAACATCGGATTCAGTACTCGACCTTTGGGAAGCGACGTGGTGGAAGCAATACGAACCCGAAGATCCAATGATAACCAGTGTTCTAAATGGTCAATTTACAGAAGAACAAGCAAAATGGATGAATAAATTTCGTTCAGATCACCCCGATTTAGTATGGGCACTGCTGAATAAATCTGTAACAGTGGAATGGGCTACTGCCCTGCTTGATTCGGGATTCTATGGAAATATCGATGAAGTATCCGCCGCTCTCGCCGGAGCGAATCCGAAAATAATTGCCAGGATTTCAAAACTCGATTGCACCAACGACCAAATTCCCCCTAGTCTAGATGCTCCAGCAAATACCCATAAGCCAGAGTTATCAAGCATCATCGATAGTTGGGAACCCGAATCTTCTTTCGACTCTAATGATCTAAGTCTTCACATGCCAGAGATTGAGAGAATTATTGACTCATTTTCAATAAATGAGGCAAAAAATGTGGTTAAATCACTCGGATTAAGAGGGATCAAAAAACCAAAAATAACTCTCAAAGAAGCTGTAAATTTGACCTCTGATTTTACTGAAGGGGTCCTTTTACCGAAAAACAAAGGAGAATGGCAATACCTTGCTGCTAATATGAATATTTCAGGGAGATCGAGCATGTCGGCCAAGCAATTGCAAAAAGTCGTCAAATATACTTGCAGAAAAACAGCAGATTGGGCAATTAATCTCCTAGAGGAAGAAGAAGCCTCCTAATACAGCATATTTGCGCTACATTTTCGCTTATATTGGTCTGCCATTTTCGTCGAAGGCAAAACTAGGTAACATACTTGCATCCCCAGCGTTAGGGTATCCAAAGACCGCCATACTGCCATCCTTCTTGATGTGAACCTCTAATTCACGAACTTCCTCTCCCATTGCCTCTGGCGAATATCTATCGCTGAGGAACCTGACCCTTTGATTAGAGGAGCCTCTCCAGGTAAGGTGCAGATCTCGATTTTCTTGTTGATATCTACCAGTGATAGCTATGTCTGCAAGCTCCATACATTTAGATTGTATTTCATCCAATTCCTCTAATTCGTATCCTGTGTAAAGGAACACCGATTTACCAGCCTCCTTAAACGCCTCAATAAGTACTAACAGAGATTCTGCCTGTTGCAATGGCTCACCTCCAAGAAATGTTACTCCTTCGACTAAATCATTGGAAGTAATCCTATCGATCAAGTCTACAATCGGAATATATTCTCCGCCTTTTTTTGGCCACAGTTCTTCGTTCCAGCATCCTGGGCATGCAAGACTGCAACCTTGAACCCATATTGCCGTCCTCCAACCGGGGCCGTATATCTGAGTTCGATCAAGCACCCTTGCTACATTAAGAGAAATACCGTTTTGAGCCTCTTTGTCTTGCTTCGCGCCCATAATATCACTCAATCTTGCCATAGTCCTACTTCGAATAACACTGCTTCTTCGTCTTCTCCATTTAGTATCCTAGATAGAGCATTGAGATTTTCACCTTTGGTTAGCTCCAAATCTACCACATAACGGTATATTGTTTCAATTGGAATTTCATTTGCGACGAAACCGGACAGTAATTTCCTTTCTTCGACACCGATATCCTTTGTCCTAGATAAATCATGTATGACTTTAAATTCGTGTATTTGTTCTAATTTTCCTATATGCGTTGTTATCTCATAGAGTGATTCTTCCATTTTTACTAAGGCCTCAAAATGAATTTTTATTCTTTCCCATGGTTCGTCTAATTTATCTAAATCGGGAACCATGATTTTCATTTGCTCTTCATTTACTACCCATTTATCGACAAAGAAGTCGTAGTCATCAAATTCTCCCGCTTCGGAGAAATATAGTTTCCCTTTTGAGCTACGCGTCAGTCCATCTGATAGATTATCCGGCATGGGAATGGGCTCACAACCAGACAATCTTACGGCTCTATTGTGTTCATAAAGCAATACAACTGCTATTAATCGATGATTGTCAATCTCGTTATTTTCTGAAAGACTTTCCATTTGTTTAAGGTGGAGTAGTGTTCTTTTGTCTATTTGCCCGGTTAAGTAAGCAACTAACAAATACGAAGCAAATCCACTCTTTAGCAAACCCGGTAGTTCATTTTGACGTTTGGAACGTTCCTGCTTTTGAATGTCTTTCCATTCTGAGAGAGAGAATTTTACGTATCCAAATCTGTTGCGAAAATAACTTTCTTCTTGCTCGATCTTCTTTTCCTCCTCTGCCGATTTTTTACGCTTTTTATCGTCACTAGCTTGGGCCTTTTTTATATCCGATACTGCTTTTTGGACCATCACTAATGCCTCTGCAGATCTTTCTTTGGCTTCCCTAGCATCCTCAGTTGCAGATGTTGAAATGTCAGTATATTTTCTAACTTCGGCGGCGACCTTAGAAATTATTGATTTGGCGTCTACGAGTCCTTTACGATAATCTGAAGGTCCATAGAATGCGTCAGGAGCCGGTATGTCAAACTCATATCCGCCATAATCCCCCACCAATTTTCCTTGAGCATCTGCAACCTTCTGTGCGGCCTCTCTCATAATCACCGAACAATCCACAAATATTTTCGTTTCCCTCTTTGCATCATCTGCATTCTTGCTCTTTACCAAAGCGGTTGATTTCAGGAATGCTTGTTTAGCGCTATACTCGCTTTCCATTTTTCCTAGTTTGCGTAGGGTAGCCGCTTCCGTCTCGTTAATTGAGAGGTAGCGTTTTACCTCCGATAAACGATCCTCATTGTCTTTGAAATCACCGATTATATCTCGTTCAAGAGCCTGTAGACGATCCCTCGTCAAGCCCTCCTCTGCCTGAGAAAGCTTACCAACCAATCTCTCTAATTCCCCTTTGATTGTATGTAGACTGATTGACTTCAAGCCACCCTGAGGCCCATAGTCATCTTTATTTTGCTTCTCTAAACGGTCTTTCAGGTCAATTTTATTCCCTGCAACTGAGAGTCCCTTTTCGCGAAGTAAATCCTTTAGTTGCTCGACCTTAAGTGATTCGAAATGGGGAATCCAAGAATCGTCATTGGTTTTGATAAATACTGTGTCCAAAACCGAATTTTTAGAGTATTTCATCACCCACAATTCGATTTTATCTTTTTGATCCCAGGAAATATCATCCACGCCGATACTCTTGAGATCAGGAGGAAGTCCAATACCCCTGAATTCTTTTTCCGCTTTTAGCGCGTCATTTAGTGCTTTCCGTCTCAGATTTTCCCTGGCCTTGCGACGCCTGTCCCACTCTTCCCTCTTGCGCCTCTTTCCGTCCTCGAGTAGCCGCACCATTTTTTTCCTCTCTACATGGACCAATCTCTTTCGCCACAGAACTTCAAGAAGAGAAATCAAGGCAATAGCCGCCAATATAAATTGCGACGTGTCTGTCTGAAGTTGCTCGTATGGGTAGATATACAACATCTCACCTCTAGCGGAAACAGGCCAGAATATCGAACCAACCACGACCCAAATTATCGAAGCTAAGACGTAAGGAATAACAATATTCGAAAATGTCAATTTCATAATCCTAACCAAAAAGAAAGCCTCCCCCTCTGGTCTGTAGATAGGAAAAACATCCGATCTGTGCGATTCCCCCCAACCCTCGACCCAGGTAAATAAGAAGGTCAAAATCAGAAATGACACAAAAAAGGGTATAGCCACTGGGTGAATGTATCTTTCATCCTCATCAGTTTCCTCCCGCTCGAAGGAGACACCATCCCATGAACCTTCAACAATTACCTCACAGCGATTATATCTCGAGGACGCGTCTTTTCTTGTAGGCTT
>MDSV01051263.1_pt1 | contig 10565 bp, 8 predicted proteins | sample 810851 | NCBI WGS metagenome assembly MDSV01 (sample SAMN05326640, study PRJNA326480) | marine metagenome | isolation source: seawater | place: Atlantic Ocean: North East | collected 2012 | reverse complement strand
TCTTCAAAACCATCTAGCGTAACAGCAACAATAGTTTCAGTTTCGTTTTTCAAACCCTGAGCCAGCCCATAAACCTCAGGCAGGGAATTTAAAATATCCTTAGGCTTACTCACCTGATTTCTTTCAAGTCTTTCCAATATATTTGCTGCTTGACTCTTTGTGAGTAGCTTTATTTCAATGAAGAATCTAATCATTTTGAAGACAAAAACATTAATTAATTCGTTACCATGCATTAAATTCAAGCTCGTTGAAATGTCTGGATAATGGTGAGGGAAAGTTATTGCTTCAGGATGACCGAAAATACTTGCTTTAAATTTACCTAACTGAGGATATTGAACATTTACTTTTGTTAAGGGCCTTACCATTTGAAATTTTTTATTTATATAAACTTTTACTTGTCCTATCATCTGTTCAATACCATGCTCCATGGCAGCATTGGCGCCTGTTTGAGAACTTTCTTCTTCTGGCTTTGCCCCAGAGACATCCCAGCCTGTATAAACACTTGAAACTTTATCCAACTCGTTCATAGCTTTTAAAGCAAGCATATTAGTTATGCCCGGACTTGCTCCTAATCCTAAAATAGCAATCTTGTTTTTTTCCTCAGCTAATTTATTTAGGGAAAACATTTTTTCAGTTGGCTCCCAATCATCGCATATGTCCAAATAATGACAATTTTGCTCCAACGCAACCTCTAAGATTGGGTAAGCAAGTTTAAAAAATGGCCCGGTGAGATTTAGAACTACGTCTTTGGAGGCTGTAAGTTTTCTAAGAGAATCTTTGTCCAAAACATTCAAGCCTATCCCTGTTATCCTTTCATCGTTAAAGGATTTAGCAAAATCAGAAGCAGCAGTCTCGTTAATATCGGCAATAGTTATTGAATCAATCCCACTGATAGAGCTGACTGCCGAGGAAGCAAATCTTCCCATTCCACCTGAGCCGCCTAAAATAAGAATTTTCATGCTATATCGAAACTTTCATTTATGGCGTCACAACTTTTTTGCCAAAGAAGACTCCTAGTCGTTTCATTGTCATAAAATTTTTCAAGCGGATAACAAAAAGCTTCTCCCTTAACAGCAGTGAACATGCCACCCATTCCAGGACCGACGAATTGACCTGATTCTACTTCAGGATCGGCAATGCATTTTAGAATACCCAAAGCACCATCTTCTCTTGACTGCCCAACTTTCATCATTTGCTCTGTAATCCACTTACCCATTCCACCTTCCTTAACTGTCGTGCTTTGCAAATCTGTTTCAGCCAAGCCTGGATGTGCGACCATAGCTTTTATTTTTGAGTTAGCAGTGGATAACTTATCGTGTAAACATGCTGTGAAAGCAGCATTTGCAAGTTTTGATTGATTATATCTAAGCCACCTCGCTCCTCCAAAAAAGAGACTCGAACCATTACCTCCTAAATTACCGCCATTCTTTTCAAGAAATTTAGCATCCAAAGTTTTTTTTGGTTGTTTTCTGGCAATACTAGAGTGATTGACTATTCTTGCTTCGCCTCTCATTTCAGCTGCTTTTTTTAAGAGAGGCATAAGACGTTTCACAAGCAAAAAATGTGACAAATGATTTGTTTGCATTTGAACATCGTACCCGTCCACTGTCGCCATATCTTCTAGAGCCATTACTCCCGCATTATTACAAATTACATCTAGCCCATTTGGGCATGCATCTTCTATTTGCTTGACCGCATTTCTAACTGAATCAAAGCTCTGTAGATCACATTCAATCTGATTGAAATTTGCATTAGGAGTCTCTTGTCTGAGATCAATTAGAGCTTTATCGGCTCTTTCAGAAGATCTATTTAAAAGAATTACATTTGCACCTAGTTTTCCAGAAGCATTTGCTGCAACAAAACCTGTTCCAGATGTTGTTCCAGTGATTGCAACCGATTTACCTTCTAAGGAAGGCAACGAATTAAAAAGATTTTCGTAATGTTTGCTATCTAGATTTGGTTTTGAATAAGACATTTATAAACCTCCTAATTTTATAAAAGTAGATTTGAAGTTTTAGTTTCTATCCTGCTTAACTATATTATATGAGGAACTTAAGCGAAAGAAATGACCTACAAAAATATTAATTTAGAAAATATTAATAAGCCATATCAAAATATAGTGTACTAAGAAACCGTAAATACTTATCGCTATTATTGGCCTATTACCCAGTTTCAGTTCTTTATTAAATAAAATTCCATAAACAAATAAAGGAACAAAAAGTAACAAAGCGCTTATCATTCCAGGACTGTATAAATTTTGCGCAGTAGAAATCCCCAAGTGGAAACTTGCGTTGGCCATTGTCGCAGCGTTATGAAAAAGAAAAAAGATTCCAAAGACTTTTTCATACTTCTTTCGAAGAAAAATTAAAGTTGGAAAGAAAAAGACATAGGGCGCTAGATTAATAAGAGTAACTTCAATCGGAGAGATGTCCATCCCGTTTCTAAAAGCCCAATTTAAAAAGTGATAATATTCACCAAAGAGCAATGCTGAAAGTACATACTCTTCCACTTGATGTACGGCAAGAGCAAGCATCGGCACAAAGGCTAGGAAATAATTACTCTTAGATTTGTATAAGAAAAAACAAACAGCCAATGAAATAAATAAGGCTCCTAAGAAAAAGCTCTGCATTGTTAAAACCAAAGAATTATTGAAGGTTGGATTCATCAAACAACAATACTCCAAATTCTGGTCATGAACCAAAAAAAGCCCATACCACCAATCCCATAGGCCACTGAGATTTTAAGATACTTTTTCAGGTTTATTTTACTCAATAGAAAAATTACAAAACCCACTAAGGGAATAATCATAAGCTGACCAATTTCTATGCCAACATTGAAGAATAGTAGTGAAAGAAGTAACTGGTCGTTAGTTATTCCAATTTCAGACAAAGCACCTGCGAATCCAAATCCATGTAACAAACCGAAACCAAAAGCCATCAACCAAGGTCTTCTTATTTCATTCTCTTGCTTGGTTAGTTCAAAGGCAAGATAGATTATTGTTAAAGCAATCAATGCTTCGGTGCTTGCAGAAGGTAACTTAAAAATATCCAGAACAGAAATTGCTAGAGTAATGCTGTGCGCGAGAGTAAAAGCCGTTATGGTTTTTAAAAGCGGAATAAAACCAGAAATTAGAAAAATCAATCCTAATACAAAAATAATGTGATCTATTCCACCTAGTAAATGTTCTACGCCCAAGTAAAAATATCCGGTTGGATAAACTTGTTTTTTTTCTGGGATGACAATCTCGGGTACTTTGAGATTCATCAAACCTTCAAATCTGTCTCCATTAAAAAAATTAACTGTAACGAGAGCATCATTTAAAATACTTAGTCCACTTACCTGAATCTTTTTACCTTTTAAAGACTCTATGCATTTAAGACTTATTCTTTCCGAAATGTATTTATTTTGACGGAAAGGTAGATCTCTCTCGACATCACACTCGTTAGGAAAAGACAATTCTGGCGAGCTTCCTAATTTTTTTACAGGCGTCATCCACAGTGCTTCATATTCAAATTCTTTTTTCTCCTCTATTAATAAGTGGGCAGGATTGAATTCGTGACTGAAGAAATTTGAAGAGAAAAGAATAATTAACGAATAAAGAAACTTATTCATTGAACATACTTAGGATTTATGACAATTTTATATTTCTCCCTTAATTCATTGAGGTAAGAATCTAAACTTTTTTGTTTTTCTTCAAGAAAATAATCTACTTCAACTTTTTCTATAATTTGACCTAAGGTTGGAGTGTAACTTTTTGATTTTTCTAATATCTTAACAATATGAAATCCATAAACAGATTCTATTGGCCCGATCCAAACTCCCAGAACAGGGTTATTAAAATTTTCAGCAAAACCATTACCAAAATCTCTTCTTATTTCTTCGGCGGATTTCTCAACAAAATTTTTACCTAACATAAAAGGATCGCTATCTGGAGAATCGTCATCTGATATGTTTAGCAGAGCATCTTTTGCTCTTCTCATACCACCTCTCTCTGATGAAAAATAAAAATGTGTAAAAGTAAATTTTTCAGGAACGATATAAGAACTTAGATTTTTCTGAAAAAATTTATCAAGTTCATTTGATTTAGGAGGGGCAATCGATGTTTCTTCTCTTAGAAAAGATATTTTTTGGGCAAGTCTCCTTTTAATTATTCTATCTTCAAGATCTAAATTTAACCTCAATGCCTCTCGGTACAAAATCTCTTCTTTAATGATGTCATCAATTATCCTTTTAATATCTTTTTTTGAAGGAGATCTTCCAACTTGCAACTGCCAAGATGAGATTAAACTTTCAACTTCTTGATCCGATATGAAGATATTCAATCTATCTTCGTCATAATTCAAAGCTAAATCTATAAGCAAAATTAAAATACCTATTCCTAGAAAAACTAAGATTTTTTTCATTTTTATGTCAGAAACACTTAATTGAGATTTGGCGGAACTTTAAATTTTCCTCTTAAATCCTGAACAAATTTTGCAGCTTGTAAACACGTTTTGTCTTCAAGATAAGGACCCATTATTTGCATTCCAATAGGCAGGCCTTTTGAGGATAAACCGATAGGGACATTAGTACTAGGCAAACCAGCAGATACAGCTGGACCCGCCCAAAGCGTGGCTCTCAAGTATTCTTGATCTTTGCCATTAATATTTAATTTGCGGTCATGCACAGGATCATGATTATGTTTAAAGGCTGGAGTAATTGAAGTAGGACTTATAATGACGTCAAAATTATCAAAGAATTTTCTCCACTTTTGACGCATATTTTGTCTCATTGCATTGATTACAACCCAGTCAGAGTATTTCAAGACGGATCCTCTTGCTACCTTTGCAAGTTCAGACATATCTCTAGGATCTAATCCCGCATTAAGTTTTTCTAGGGTTTCAAATGTTTCTTGAGGTGCGCCAGCCAGCATAAGAGGATTCAAAAGCTGACTATAAATTTTATCGATTTCTTCAAAGCTAATCGGTAATTTTGCAGTTTCAACTGAAGCTCCAGCATGTTTCAAATCTTCTCCAACTTCTGAAATTAGTTTAGAAATTTCTTCGTCAACTTCTGCGTAGGATTCATTTGGCCATATTGCAATTTTCAATTCACTTACTCTTTTTGCTCTTGCCTCAGGCAGTTTTATTTTCCAAGCAGATTGGTCTTGCTTTTGAGGAGCTACCAGCACATCTAAGGCAAGTTCTAGGTCTTCGGGAGATCTTGCTAAAGGACCTGCAACAGATAATCCGTTCCCTGTTGAAATTGCTCCAGGCGGCGGTGGCATGTGTCCAACTTCGGAAATGATGTTGTAGCTTGGCTTATGACCAAATAAACCGCAAAAGTGAGCAGGAACTCTTATAGAACCTCCAATATCAGAACCTAGCTCGAGAGGCGTCATACCAGAGGCAAGTGCTGCTGCTGAGCCCCCTGAAGATCCACCTGGGGTTCTTTCCAAGTCCCAAGGGTTATTAGTGACACCATAAATATCGTTAAAACTTTGTAAATCTGAAGATAAATACGGCACGTTGGTTTTTCCAAAGATAATTGCACCGGCATCTACTAATCTTTGAACTGCTTCAGCATTTCTTGTTGGAAGATTATCTTTCCATAAAGGATTTCCACCTGTCGAGACAATTCCTTCAACTTCAAATGCATCTTTAATTGTCATTGGTAGACCGTGTAAAGAACCAAGTTTTGAAGTTGAGTTTATTTTATTATCAGCAGCTTTTGCTTTTTCCAATGCTCTTTCAGCATCTAAAGCCACGATCGCATTTATTGTTGGATTTACTTTTTCTACTTGATGTAAAAAGGATTCTAAAACTTCGACAACCGAGTATTTTCTTTCTTTAATGCTTTTAAGAATTTTCTGAGCACTATCGAAGATCATTTTTTATGTTCGATGTTAGTTATCTAAAATATTTTCTATGGTGAAAGCCCCCCCAGGATTTTTTAGACTTGGAATGTACCAAATTGGACTAGACCAAGCTCTTTCTTGGAAAGGGTCGGCTAAATCCGGCCTGGGTTTTTTCCCTGCTTTTATCGCGTCCCAAATTCTCCATGGGCAACTTGGATTTTCTAATACTCTGACGTAATAAAAAGCTTTTTCATCTTTATCAAAATCTGGATCTTGCCAAACTGCCTTTATCTCAGCCGAACCAACATCACGTGAAATTTCACAAGTTTCGATATTCACTGTAGCGCCGTTATCTGGACACCTGTTGGTTTTAGGATCAACCTTCAATCCGTTTGAACAAGCAACGTCGTATACTTTTTCAGTGGGTCTCGCTGTGAATTTATCTATAGAGCCTTTGATGATTTGAACCCTTTGAAGAGGAGCACCATTTTTCGCTCTTTGGGCCCAAACTAAAAAGTTAGGAATTTTTTCTCCTTTTGAGACCAAATCTGCACCCATTGGAACTCCGTTTCTATAAGCTTCTTTTATTAAACTTTCATCATTCAAATCAAGCTCATTCATCCTATAACCTGCAAAAAAACGGACTGAAATTCTATTTCCGCTGGTAGCAAATGTTTCTTTTCTTCTCAGAGCGCTAAAAATTGAATCTCTTGTATTTTCTTCAGCCCAGACTGCAGCCAGTCCAGCTGCGCCCCATTGAGAAAATCCTGATTCAATATAGTCTCCTTCAGGACCAGACACTAATTCTAAGCCAAGACCACTATCTCCAGGATTAGGACGGCCAAGAAGGCCTTGTTGCGCTGGGGTAATTGGCAGTGTGCCTCTTCCCTCTGGTGTTCCATCAAGTATTCCAACTTTAGACCAATAATTAGATTCATCAAAAGAACTTGCTGCAGTATGAGTATCTGAAGAACCAATAACTCCGAATTTATAGGGATTACCTCTATTTTCCCACTCCAATGTCAGCCCTCTGAAATAAGCATCTCTAATGTAACTTCCAGCAGGTTGAGAATATGTTCTGGGAAAACTTCCAACTCTTGTATCCATGATGCCAAAATCAGCCCATTCATCATTTGGTGATAGCAAAGGATGAGTATCGCTTGTGCCTTTTACCTGAGTCATTTCAACAATTGGCTCATTTCTCATTCTAGTTTCAGCATAATCCAGTCCTAATGCTGATCCGTCAAAGGTTTCCATCTCAAACATTTGTCCATTAGAACCGTTGCTGTTATGTGGCATTGCAATTGAATCGATACCCTTGTCCCTCAATTGATCCATCCACGACCAAAGATCTTCGGGGTTGAGAGAGTCAATTCTTGAAAATGGTCTTTCAGGAGCACTGGAAGAGTTAAAAATCACATTTCTATGTAAGTTTCCGTTTTCAACGTCTGTCGATGTTGTGTACTCATAGGCTATGAAAGTAGTGAAGTTACCTGGATCATTATGCTCATTTGCTGATCGTGCAATATCTGCCCAAGCTGATTTATGTATTTCGTCATCAAAAGATCTTAAAGCTAGCGAAACGTGATTAGATAAATATGCTTGTAAAATTTTTGGATGATACCAAGGGTAAGGGTTCACAATTGCATCAATGGCACCTCTAAAACTGTTGGCTCTTTCAGCCGAAGATTCAATTGTAAGATTTTCAGGACGGTTCATGTTGTGGAAGCTTTCAACACCTGGAGTTTTAGAAACCTCTGTTGAGGTATCTGCCCAGGCCCTGATCATTCCAAGATAAAAACCATGATCAGTTACCCCATAAAAATCCAACGGTTCTCTGAGTTTCATGTCAAAACCCAAAGCGTGTTTTATTGTATCGCCTTTAGCAAATCGATAAGCATCATCGGGAGAAGCAGTTGTTCCGAAAACGTATGCATCAAAGGAGTACATGGTGTGAACGTGTAAGTCACCAAAATAAGCGTTTCTTTCTTCGTTATAATCCTTGCTAGGACTAGATGTTGATTTATTTTCGACAGAAAAGTCTTTAATTTCTAAAGAAGAGTCTGTACACCCGAAAAACAAAGCTGACAGAACAACTAAACTTAAAATTTTTTTCATCTTCTCCCCTCTAAAATTTATCTCATTAAATACTAATTCAATTCCGAGATTTTTATCTCATTTGATTCTATAGGCAAAACCACCATTGTTCCATCTTTGGACATTGTCCAATCTTCGATGATTTCATCTACTCCTCTAGTAAAAATGTCTTCCATGATACCAATCCTTGGCGCTGGATTTAAATGATAGAAAATTACATGATCGACTCTTGCCATTTTTGCTAGTCTAGCTGCCTCAACAGGAGTCATATGATAAGTTTGAATGTCGTCTAAAATCTTTTCGAGCGGACCATCGACCGACTCTTTCATAACATTGAGCATATGATTGGCTTGCGCTTCAGCAAACATCACATCAGCGTCTTTTGCAGCTTTAGCTAAATTTTCGTCATATGAAGTATCCCCTGAGATAACAATTGATCTCCCTTTATAATCAAATCTAAAACCTAGAGCAGGGTCAATTGGTTCGTGAGTCACTTTAAAAGCGGTTATTTTTAAACCATTTTTGTCAAAAATTACTGCATTATTGAGATCTATCGTCGTCGTATCAAAGCCAGCAATGGCCTTTGGAAGCATTTCATCACCATGATGTTCAGTTCTAAATTGATAATCTTTCTCGTAAGCAAGTTCAAATCCTGAAGTCACCAAATCTATTCCTTCAGGGCCGAACACTTTCAATTTACTATTCCTTCCCTGCACCCAAGAAAGAAGATGTAAATCAGCAAGATCAGAAATATGATCCGAATGCAGATGAGTTATCAAAACTGCTTTTATTTTGTCTGTTGGAATATTGAAGGCTTGTATGTTATTTGCGCTTCCATCGCCGATATCCACAATGAAGATATTTGATCCAGCTTGAACTGCTATACAAGTTTGAGCTCTTCCAGGTGAAACTAATGGAGATCTGCTACCACAAACAATTGCGCTTAAAGAGTCCTCTGCAGGGAAACTACTTTCAAAGTTGGCTAAATTGGTTACAAGTGCTTTAAAAATCAAATCTTGCACGGTTGCAAGTCTCAAAGAAAGAAATAAACCTGCGATTATTAGAATAATAACTAAAAAGACTTTCCAAATTCTCATCGATTTTTCGTAAAATATTTTTTATATTTAATGTAAATTATCTACTGACTTTAGTAATGTCAAAAATAAATTTATAAATTCAAAGAGTTTTATATGACCACCATTACCGATCCTTTAACCCTTCCATGTGGACAAGTTATCAAAAATAGAATTTGTAAAGCTGCTATGACTGAAAGAATTGCCTTAGGCGATAATTTTACTAATGAAAAACATATTGAACTTTATAAAATGTGGGGCGCTGGCGATATTGGAATCTTGCTAACAGGAAATGTTCAAGTGCACAAAGAAAACCTAGAAGGTCCGGCTAATGTTGCTATTGAAGAAGGTACTTATAAAGAACAATTGCCCATGTTAAAAAAATGGGCTGAAGCTGCTACTTCGGGTGGAAGCAAACTTTGGATGCAAATATCTCACGCAGGAAGACAAACACCAGGAGAGATTAACATGTCCCCAATGTCGCCTTCGGATATCCAATTGAAAATTCCTGGTCGTAAATATGGGAAGCCGATTCCTATGACAGAGGAAGATATTCAAGATGTTATTAAGCGATTTGTATTCACAGCGAAAATTGCAAGGGAAACTGGATTTGATGGAATCCAATTACATTCGGCACACGGATACCTTTTATCTCAATTTTTATCTCCAGATATCAATCATAGAACAGATGCATGGGGGGGATCACTTGAAAACAGGGCAAGAATGCATTTAGAGATCATCAATAAATGCAGGGAAGAAGTTGGACACGATTTCGCTATCTCTATAAAGATGAATTCTGCAGATTTCCAAAAAGGAGGATTTTCTTCCGAAGACTCCATCCAAGTCGCAAAATTATTTAGTGATTCCGGGATTGATAATATTGAAATCTCCGGAGGAACATATGAACAACCTAGATTATTGGGCTTAGATAATGTGAGTATTAATCCTAAGCGAAGCGAAAACAGAAAAGAAAGCACAATTGCTCGAGAAGCTTATTTCCTTTCGTACGCTGAAGAAATTTCTAAAGTCGTTGAAATCCCGCTTATGGTTACTGGTGGGTTTAGAACAAAAGCAGGTATTCAGGCAGCGTTAGATGACGGTGCTTGTGAAATTGTTGGTATCGGAAGACCCCTGTGTGCAAATCCTTATGCAATTAAAGAACTCCTTGCAGGAAAAATTTCAGAACTTCCCAAATACGAAAAAACTTTATCGATCGGACCATGGCTACTTTCGCCTTCAAGTCCATTTAGAATTATTCAGGCTATCAACGCTTTTAGCGCTCAAGCTTGGTTTTATCAGCAAATAAAAAAAATGGGCTTAGGCCTTATGCCAGATCTTGATTTAAAACCTTGGAAAGCATTTAGAGAAGATGCTAAGGAAGATCAAAAAGCTACAGAAAAATATAAAAATTTTAATTTAAATTAAATACGGAGATCATTTATGAAAGTTGAAAACAAAGTAATGCCCGATGAAAAACAAATGGAAGGGTTTTTAGTTGAAGACAATAATAAGCCTATTTTTATGGTGAATTTGTTGAAGTTTAAAGAAAAAGCAGAATA
>MDSV01151967.1_pt1 | contig 10566 bp, 10 predicted proteins | sample 810851 | NCBI WGS metagenome assembly MDSV01 (sample SAMN05326640, study PRJNA326480) | marine metagenome | isolation source: seawater | place: Atlantic Ocean: North East | collected 2012 | reverse complement strand
CGTTGATTACCTAAACTTTTTCAATTACTTCTTGACATCTTTCAAATTGAAACATACAATCAAATTGATAGAAGACTCTATTCTGGAAGGTGAGTCTGTAATAGTCAGCCTAAACTTCACAGGTGATTCGGCAACAAAGAAAGGATTTTCATCAAATGTGGTTGAATTGCTAAACAGATACGACATTCGCACAGATGGTTTCGAATTCAAATCCAATCCAATCGACTATCTTATTGAATATTTTGGTTCAGATCAAGTAGCGGAAGTTTCTGGAAGAACACATCGATGCAAGTTTGATAATGGTGTCATGACAAAGATCAAAAATTCACCGGTGAAGACTGAGATAAAACGATTTACAGAAGACGTAAAGCCGATTGCTATAATTACAAGAGCTGGGTCTGCAGGCATATCTCTCAATGGAAAACGAAATCGCCATCATATAATCCTTGAACTTCCCAAAAGTGCGGACGTGTTGACACAGCAGTTTGGACGCGCATATAGAGCAAACAGTTCAATTCCACGTTACACAATTGTGACTACAGATATCCCAAGTGAACTTCGATTCATAAATGGAATTCAGAAGAAATTGGAAAGTCTCGGTGCGATTTCTAAAGGCGACTCAAAAACGGGAATGTTAAATAACACGAAAATTGGATGTGATTCAATATCTAATTACGCATACAGTCAATTCAATCTCGATTTCCAACTACAATTTGCTATGAATTGGATGAATGCCAATAATGATAACCTGGAAGAATATTGTTTGAACAATATGGTTCAAGGATTTGATGAGTTCGATTCTTATCTAAGATATCACGCAGCATACTTTTTCACGAACCTCCTGGCATCGGTCAATCAATTTGTATTTCGAACAGAACTATATTCTGATTTTGATCACATTCGCGATAATACAAATTGGGTATTAACAAGGTACACACGATGGAATGCAAGAAATTGGAGATATTCGTGGAATAGTTTCACACGAAGATTCGAACAACCATACGAGAAAGTGATTTTGGTTTATCGGGCTATTTTCCAAGGAATCAAAAAGTATATACCTAAATTTGAAGATAAGTTCTCGGACGCCAAAAATTGGAATCCAGTAAATCACAAGGATCATACAAAAACAACAAAATGCATCGTAACAACTCTTGTGCTTTGTTCTCAGAAGTATGAATGTAGAGAGACTCTCGGTAGAATTCCGATGGATTTGTTTGGTGAAATTGTCGATTTCATATTACCGCAGAATAAAATTAGAGATATTCCACAAGAAACACTTTTTTCGAACTTTTCGCCTGCACTGCTATATAATGTCAAACTGAACGATTTTTTGAATAAAACATTCATCATGAATATCGAGTGTCAACGTGCTATTTCGGACACTTTAACAGACAACGTTGTTTCTACGAGAGATGTAGAGAGAAAAAGGAATCAAATCAAAACGATTCAATCTTACATTTTGAAAGGTAAAACAGACTATTATGCAAATATTGTTAAAACTCATGAAAATGTAAATGAAATCGTTTTACACTGTAAAATTGAATCGAAATTTTCAATATCAGATTATACTGACTTTTTTCATGAACTTGTGTCATCAAATAGGTTCATTAGCTTTGTGAATCATACAGATAACAAGAATAAAATATGTATGTTAGCGAAATCGGATAAGTATTACTATGAACTCTATGAACTTTGTAATAAGAAACCTATAAGAACCTTTATGAGAATGCAATGGGAGAACAAACGAGAGTTTTATGAGGTTGTAGATAATTATGATTGGATCTTTAACACGACAGAACGTTACGAACATAAGATGAAAATATGTGATATTTCGTATCATCTTCATTTCACAATCAATGATGCAATCAAGCTATGGAATTCTTCTACCGGAATTGTCTTAAAAATCTCGAACGTTACAGATTGTAGAGACTTCATCGGCCTTTTGATGCGCGTAACACGTGAATTTCATTCCGCATTAGAATTTTAATGTTTGCTTATAATAATGAATTCGAAACTGCAAACGATTGGTCTGTTACTGGTTATATCTATAATTTTTGCCTTTTGTTTCCAATCTACAAAGGATATCAATATCTCTGCACCGAAGCAAACAGATTCGAAAAAGAAAATCAAAAACAAAGATAATGTGATCGTGTCTGCTGATCGGAAAACTGTTTTCCTTGATCTGGAACAATCCGATTTCAATGTCGGGGACAAGTATGGCCGTGTTATCATTGAATTGTTTGATGATGTCGTGCCCAAGACAGCTGAGAATTTCTATCAACTTTGCAAAAAGAATAGGTACGCAGGCGTACCGTTCCATCGAGTAATAACGAATTTCATGGTTCAAGGAGGAGACATCGATAATCACGACGGAAGTGGAGGAAAGTCCATCTATGGAGAAAGCTTTCCAGATGAGAACTTTCTCATGAAACATACGGAAGCCGGCCTTGTTTCTATGGCGAATTCCGGCCCAGATACAAATGGAAGTCAGTTCTTTTTTACTCTCGCTCCCCAACCTCATCTCAATAACAAACATGTCGTTTTTGGAAGAGTTACTCAAGGTATGCAATATATAAACGATATAGGTAACCTACCAACCGATATGAGTGATCGACCGTTACAAGATGTTATCATAAAACGAGCCGGAATCATGAATTAAAAATATATTAGACATACGTACGTGCTGAAGAATAATGGACCGTATTCCATCAGAAGTTCTGAGCGAAGAGATCTTTCAGTTCTGTCAGCTTGACAAAGAAAACACGCGATTGAGAGCAGAGAACCGTGCATTGAGGTTTTACTTTAACACGCAACGACCTTTTTATTACGTATCTTTCTGTTTTTTCCTTACCACAACATATTTCTTGTATCCGTATTCGCTTGGTCTCTGGATTATATAAGTCTCATTTAAGTCTCAAGCTCATGCCTTAAAATAGTTCTTTCTCATTTTCGACATTTCACAATCACTGATACGATTCTTCTGTAAGTAAGTAAAGTACTTATTGTCTTTTAGCATTTGTTCAATAAAGTTTATGGAATACATTCCACATTCAGAGTGACCAAATTGATGCTTCATTGTGTTGACATATATCTTCAAATCTATGTTCATTTTTGAAGCTTGTTTTTTCAGTTTGAACAGATATTTCTCAAGTTCTGGTGGTGGCGCATTCCCAGTCGAGTCAAAGAAATACAACTTATTTTTCTTGAGGTTCATAAACAAAGAAATCCAATGAATCCCTTCGCCCTCGTAAGTGTCTGTGTTTAAGACAGCTCCAACATTATCATATTTTGTTGTCAACTTTTTGAAAGAAAAATTGCAAAGCCCCGCAAATTCACACTTTCCTAATAGATTTTCCTTATCAAAATCAATGGTCTGCGGAAAGAATACACGAAATCTCTCGTTGCACTTCTCGTGGGTCTTCAACGCTTTGTAGATCTCCTCATCACTTAGCCATTCATTTCCACTGAACCATTTGGCATGTCTCTTCTGTTTTCTTGTTTTGCATTTTCGAAGTTTTTTGGGAAGACGCCGGGATTTCAGCATCACTATATTAACATTATAAAAAATTTCAACATATAAACATAACACGCTACAGTTAGTATGGATCAGGATACATTACTATGAGTCAAGATATGAATGAATTCGAAGGATATTCTTTCTACGCAACTACAATACAAGCATCTATCTTCAAAAGTCTTATAGAATCAATCAAGGAAATCCTACCAGACACTACCATTGAAGTTTCAAATGAAAGTATTCGTGTACTTTCGATGGACCCAACACACTCCGCACTCGTACATTTGACTCTTGAATCAGAAAATTTCGAAAAGTTTCATTGTCTACAAAATCAAATTCTTGGTGTTAATATGGTAAACTTCTTCAAGCTCATTAAGATAATCTCCACAAAAGATATCTTAACCCTGTTCGTAAAAAGTTCGGATCTTAATCATCTAGGAATCCGGATCGAAAATCCAACTAAAAATACATCAACAACGTTCAAACTCAATCTTATGGATCTCGATAATAGTCTCATGCGTATTCCGCCCGCTAAATTTAAGAACATAATTACAATGAAGTCAACAGATTTCCAGAAAACTTGTCGGGACATGCTTAACATCTCTGACGAAATTGAGATCAAAACCGTCGATAAAACCATGGTACTTACGTGCCGAGGAACGTTTGCGGATCAAAAAACAGTAATCGGGGAGTCCACTACGAATGGTTTTCAGTTCTCTGTAACTGAAGAAGGAGATGATGAAGATAAAATTGTTCAAGGTATATTCAATCTCAAATATCTCACTTTATTTGCGAAATGTTCTTCTCTTTCTCCAAGTATCAATATTTTCCTGAAGAATAATTATCCAATTATCCTGGGTTATCGTGTAGGAAGTCTTGGATCACTAAAGATGTGCCTTGCTCCAAAGAATCAATCGTGAAAATCTTAACCTGTCATCTTAACCTGTATGATTTTCTTGAAAATGGTTGAAAAGACTTACTAGAAACATATAAAAGTAAAATATGTGATAATAGTAAAGATGGATGTAAAACTTCTTCGAAAAACCAAAACGAAGCTTAAGAAAGCTAAATATGAGATTCTCTTGAAGGTCGTAGACAAGCCTTCAACAAATGTCATTTTCACATCGATTTCGAATCCGAAAGAATTCTTCGATCGATTAAAAATATATGATGCTGTGAATACGAAATCTATTAACGAAACACTTAATGTTGATTCAATTGTGCTGTTTATCATTCAAGCCATCCGCTCTAATAATTTATCAGATTTACCCGCATCTAGAGAATTCATCAATCATGCTGATATGTTTTACACGGATTTCTTCAATCTCTCGAAACTTGGCGAAAAATCTAAGAAAATATTTTCTCAGAAAATCTCTCAAATAAAAGAGAAAATTATTGAAAAGTCTGATATAAGTCTGATTGAAATCATCCAGGAACCAGAACAATTCACTAAGAAAGTAGATGAATATGCTAGCACGAATAAAGGCAATAAAGGTCAAGACACATTAAGTTTACACTGGAAAGATTCATCATACAGTCCAATTATGGCACTTTTCAATCATAATCAACAGTTTCAAAGAAGAAACATAAAACTTTACAATCGATGGAATGCCGAATACGAAAAAGTGAGGAAAGTAATAACCGACAAGTACGATCAAAATAAGCCTCAGACCGAAAGTCAGGATATCAAAATAACCTACGAAGATGCTGTGAAAATTAGAGACGCTCTGGAAGACGGCTCAGATATCAAGTTACTATTGACACTTTTAACTGATATGGCACCACTTCGTAGTGATTACGGCAATGTCAAATTGATCAAGTCTAAATCCGTTCCAAATAAATTCATTGATGAGAACTATATTCATAACGATGTGTTATATTTGAACAAATACAAGACGTCTGGAAAATATGGCCAGCTTGAAATTCCATTGAGTAAGATGGTTCTTTATCAACTCCGCTTATCGCTCAAAAAGAAACCACGTGCTTATTTGTTTTCTACGAGCGATAATAAGGCATACGTGGAGAAGTATCCAACATATTTTGAAAAGGAGTTCAACAAGTGGGCTAATTCGAATGTTCGTGCAGTTTTCAAGAATCCTAATATATCATTGACTTACTTCAGACATATTTTCATAAGTAGACCAGATCTAGGATTACTTACAAAAACAAATGCTGAAAAGAAGAAGATTGCAATTTTGATGGGACATTCGTTGACCCAGCAATCGAAATATTTATGGATCGAAGAAGACAAGGATTAGCTAGTTTTCTAATCTTTCTTCACACCAGTAAGAACGTCTTCGTATTTCTTAACAGTCTTTGTGATGATCTTGATGAGAGTCTTGAAGACTTTGCCTTCCTTTGATTCACCGACGAACGGAATATCGATAGCTTCGTTAAGCTCTTCAACAAGTGTTTCCTGGAATTCTTTTTTATCAAGGAGCTCGATAAGAAGTTTCATGAGTAGTTCGCGTGACTCTTCCATTGTGTTGGTTTATAGTATTACACATGTAAAAAAAATCAAAAAAAATCGCACGAGATCAAAATCGAACTAGATCAAAGACAAAGAATAAAATCAAAAGAAATCCAACAAACATGCCACTTTATCCGCAATCAAATACGATAGTAAAGGTGGAACCGCATTTCCGATATATTTGTAAGGTGAACTCATTGACTTTTCGGTAAATTTGAATGTTGGTGAAAACGTTTGTATCAAACCGGCTTCACGCACAGTCAACCGGCGTTTGTCGTTACGAAACTCGATGTTACCGTGATGTTCGGCTCTCATCGTCGGCCCAGGACCCTCCAAATCAACAATAGATTGCCCTTGACCTTTCACAAGTTTCTTAGCCTTCGAAAACAATTGCTGTGAAATATCAACGCTGACTTCCGGGTTTTCAAGGTGATTAAAATAATGTTTCAGTTTACAACTGCGTCTGTTTTTTGTGAGCACATTCCAATTTTCAGGCAAATTTCCAGTGTGATCATTGCGAATCCCCATTATAATAACCCTCTGTCTTGTCTGTGCGATTCCATATTCACAGCAGTCAACAAGTTGATACTGTACTTTATAGCCTAAATTCGCAAAATCATTACAAATAGTCTCTATTGCTCCTTCAATTGACAACAGACCTCTTACATTTTCAGCCACAAAAATCTTCGGACGCTTGCGTCTTACAACTTCCACAAAACACTTATACAAATTACCTACGTTATTTTCAGAATTTGCCGGCGATTTCAAGTCGTGTGATTTGTCCGAATTGAAACCTAGTCTTTTACCAGCATTGCTGAAAGGCTGGCAAGGAAAGCCTCCAATGATGACATCGCAATCGGGAAACTCAAAATCTTCATCACGAATCAAATCATATATTGAACGCTTATTGAAGTTACTACATTTCATGTTGTTCCATTCGAGAATTTTATCAACATTCAAAATATCATTTTGAAATACAGTTTCATAATCATGTTTTCTTAGGATTACAAATCCGTCCACTTGGCTTTCTAGATTGATGAACGCGTCATCAACGGCTTCTCTGGGAACCTCTACAACACCTCCAAAACCTGAATCGAATCCACCTATCCCTGTAAACAAAGATATAAGTTTGGGAGTCATTATATGATACAATATGAAAAAATGATCGAAAAAATAACTTAAACACAATTTATGATGTGAATAAGAATACGATGATTCTAAACAATATTGCAACGATTATCTTCTTTAAGGTGTATGTTGTGCTCTATGTGTATTTATCGGGAATCATTGTCGTTTATTGTTTGAAGAGTTAACTTTGAGACCATAAGACCACAAGACCACAAGACCACAAGACCAAAGGTTTTTTTATAAATTTTTCATAATCAAGCTTACATCACATGAAGGGTCTATTTTTCTAGCGAAAACGCAGCCGGATTTCTTGAATTTTTCAATATCTTTCTTATAAACTTCAAAAAAGGTTTTCGGATGCCAGAATCGCCGCCCATCTTTGATGTGCTTTGTGATTTTCGTTTTGAGTCTCAATTTGTCTTCATCTTTTTTGGAAGAATCAAAAGCTTTCCACAATTTCTCATAATCCTTTTTCCACTTAGTTTGTTCATTTAAATTCCAATCGACATACGTGATTGGTCTGTTCAAGAGACTATTTTTTACATTTCTTTTCAAAATTGACAGAATATGTTCGTCTCCACCGCGAATATGATTCATCGCTAAAAACGCAGAGCGATTCGATAAGAGAATTTTTGCGTCTGCTTTACATAATGCAAACCATCCGGAATGCTTAAAAAAGTGTTTCTGTAAAATTCCTACTTTTTCAAAACGTATGTTGTTAGGCTTTCCATCCAAGTTACTCTTTTTGAAATATCGTTTCGAGTCTTCATCTGGTCGAGGCATATCCACAAACGTTTTACCTGGAGACTTTATCAATTGTATGTAAGCATCTTCACCCGACATAATAGGAACACACGAATCAGACAGATAAACGAAACGAATTGCGTTTTTTGATTCCTTATATGCGGTTTCGAGTAAAATATGATACGCATTTATCAGATGGCCCCATTCCGTGCGAACGTTTTTGACAATATTTTTCTTTAGAAACGGAGAAGTTTTCGAATTCCGTTGAGAAGTATGTGTAAACACATCAAACTTATCTTCGTTTCCTTTGAAAAACTTATCCCAAATCTTTGGCTGCGCATGCTTGTTTTTTGTTAGGAACATCAAAGCAACCTTTGGCTTGTCATTCATACTTATATTTATATTACATTTTTTTCCAAAAACTAACAAACCCATCAATCGCCTTGTTGAAGCCAGCAGATTTCAATATGGATGCGATTTTCTCGTAATCACATTTCTCGGGAACATCGGATTCATACATCACATTTTTAAGCTGTTTCTCAACAAACTCTTTATTTTCTTCAAAGAAATCACATAAACATCCTTCACAGTCAGCAACGAGTGTGTCAAATTTCAAATCGTATTTCTTTTCTATTTCATCAATCGTATATGTTTTAACCGAATCTTTCTTAAGTTTCACTTCAACTGTTTGTGATGCATACCCATCTTGCGCTAGACTTAGTAATTTTTCAGAAATAACTCCATTCAATATCCTGAATTTCGATTTGTGTGTTTTTTTGTTTGTTCTAAGTGCTTTCAATACCGTTTTATCAGGTTCTAAAACAACGTGATTCCGTGGATTTTCAAGTTTGTTGTTTATAACACTTGAAACGACACCGTATCTCGCTCCAAGTTCTAATACAGTGTTACTTGGTTCGATAAAGTCGTTTGCTGTATATTGCTCTTCACGCTCCTCTTTAACACTGACAGGATCACCAGTTTCGTTCACGTAAAGTATGCTATCGAGTTCCGGTAGTTTTAGATGTTTTCGCTTTGGATATAAAATATTCCTTTTCTTCCAATCAGAATTCCATATACTAGTTACGTGTCCTTTGTGATGTCCTTTGTGATGTCCTTTGTGATGTCCTTTGTTATTTCTCATCGTCTTCTTCTTTTTGTTTTTATGGCGTTTCCGTGTTTTGTTAAGTTTGTACTTCTTATCATACATAACTATTACTATGAATGGATATAAAATTTTCATTTTCATATAAAGATAAGCTGTCTAGATATCTTAAAAGAAAAGCATGAGCTTGAGTTTGATATACTTTGTCACGGCGCTTACCGCGTCTGCTTTTGCCCCAAAAGCAAAAAAAGTTCTGTTCTTCGGTAAAAATATTAATTTTTATGAAGCATTTGAAAACGGTATTCTCGAAACAAATATTGATTCAAAAGTAGATTTCACAAACGATTTCACAAAGGAGAACGTGAATTCATTCTTGCTTAAGGAAGATTATGATTATGTAATCGCACACGAAATCTTACCTGACGTTATTGGTGTTCTCGTTGAATGTATGCACGAATATGGGACAAATAATTTCATTTCCCTTTCTTCTGACAATCTCTTTGATTTTGGTGTCAATTCAGTTGAAGGATTGTGTGATCATTTCAATATCACCTATTGTGACCTAAAATACAATGTGTTGACTAAAAGCGAACCAAGCGAGAAAGTGGGAGTGTATTATGAAAAGACACTGGACTTTGTCTTATCTTCGATATCGGAACACGATTTGGTAGACTTTTGTAATGAATGTGTTATTGATGGCAAGAATCCTTACTTGAATGAAAGGATATTTGTAAAAGAAGCAAAAGAAGGCGAATTCGATGCGGAAATTGCAGAAAACAACGATATTGTGTCTAAGTATGCAGAATGGTTCGGTGTTTTCCCCAAAACTCAAAAATGGAAGAATGTCAGATTTACAATATATTCTATGATTGCGGGATACTTACTCGCTGAGGGAATAGACAATATCTTTCATCCAGACCTAACTGATTTCTGGGCTTAGAATTTTTTTATATGTTTAAAGTAATGTATAAGAAATATCAATTGAAGAACAAGACGCGCAAACAGCGCGTTAACAATAAAAGCAAGAAGAAAACAGGTGGTGCTAAAAAATCTACAAACACGTCCACAAAAACTCGCAGGAATTCTAAAACCAAACATAAAACCAGCAAAAAAGGTGGTGCTGCTCTTGTTGCTGTAAACATAACTAAAGATCCATTTACTCAAGATCATGAAATTAGGATGGCTGACAACGATCACACGTGGGAATGTGCTAATTGCAGTAATAACAAGAATGATAAACGAGTGATGCTTCCTCCCGGACATGTAGATGAAGAAAATGAACCAATAAGCAAGTCTCTTATGAAAGTCTGTGATTGTAAGATCAAAAAATATCAAAACTAGATAGGTTTTTTATATATTGTATATATATAAATGAAAAAGTATACATTGAAGAACCGTAAAGTGAATAAGAGAAAGACGAGACATTCGAATAAGAAATCTTTGAAAGAAGCATCAAATATTAAAAAAGGGGGGTTCTTTCGAAGGAAGAAACGAGAAGTAAAACGAGAAATTCATTTCGGGGTAGAGCCAAAGATACCACCAGACGGAAAAAATGATGTTAGATTTGTACTACAAAATACAGATATTGAAGGTAATCTTACAAAT
>MDSV01108575.1_pt1 | contig 10566 bp, 6 predicted proteins | sample 810851 | NCBI WGS metagenome assembly MDSV01 (sample SAMN05326640, study PRJNA326480) | marine metagenome | isolation source: seawater | place: Atlantic Ocean: North East | collected 2012 | reverse complement strand
TTGGCGGAAGCTGGTATTCAGCCGGAAGATTTGGATGTCGCAGGGCTGCGGTTGTTTGGCCAAGGAGGTGGGAATTTGCCGATTGACAACGACGCGGATCGACCCTTGGACATGCCCCAGCAACGTGTGGTTTGGCGGGGCTTGGGGGATGGGTCTTTTGACCCAGGAGATGAGGTCTGTTGGCACGCGCGATCCCACGAACGGTGGAGTTGGTCTGCTGAAGACGGGTGGCGTCACACATCGCCTTTTTGGGGAGATACGGCCAAGTGGTTTTTGAGGTTGGATGCCCCTGAGGAGTTGGAATGGATGGGCATGGAGACGGCTCAAGGCTTTGGCGAAGAGGTGGCCGAAACCCGCACTTCACATCTCGCTCGGGGGGTGGAAGAGACCCACGAGTTCAATTTGATCAAATCAGGTCGGAATTGGTTTGGAGACCGATTGAGTGCGCTGGGTGCCAACGTCAAGGCCTACAACATTCCAGTGGCTTCCCCGGTGGTGGGTGAGCCGGCACAGATTCGCTTTGCTGCGGCCATGCGCACGGCTGGCAGCGGCACGGGCTCGGAACTGATGTACACATGGGAAGGGGAGTCATTGTCCCTCACAGACAGCCCCCTTTCCCCTTCATCGCTGTCTTTCGCAGGATACCGGAGCGGCGCAATTGAAGCACCGATGCCGGCCGGGGGACTCCAGGTCCTTGCGACGCTCAATCCTGGGACCGACGACAGCAATGCGTGGATGGACTTTTTGGCCTACGAAGCTCCACAGCACTTGGAATATCAAGGTGGTCAAATGCACATCAACGGCCTTCCTTTGGAGGATGAAGCCCTTGGGGTGAAGTACCAGCTGACGCTGCCATTCAGCCCGGTCGATGAAGTTTGGGATGTGAGCAACCCTTTGGAGGTGAAGCGCGTGGATTTGGCGGCGGAAGGCAACGCAGTGACTTGGACGTCGCCAGCCACAGAGGTGAAGCGGTTTTGTGCGTTTCGTTGGGGCGCCTCGTTGCGCCCTGAGGTATTGGGGCCTGCATCCAACAGCAACCTGCACAGCTTGGGCGAAACGGATTACGTGATTGTCACAATACCTGAATTGCAGGCGCCTGCAGATTCCTTGGCGGCGCTGCACGCGTCCTTGGGCAAACGTGTGTCCGTGGTGCAGCAGCAAGATGTGTTCGATGCCTTCAACAGCGGGGTCTCCGACCCCACCGCCATCAAAATGTTGATGATGATGCTTCGAGACCGGGCGTTGCAAAGCGACGGTGCGATGGCGCCACCCAGCCATTTGCTGTTGATGGGAGACGCCTCCTACGAGAACCGAAATGTGCAAGGGCGGGGCAAAACCGTTGTGGCGCACTACTCGCAAGAAAGTTTGATCACCACCACGAGCTACAGTTCGGACGATTACTTCGCGTTGACGGCAGAAGGGCAGGGGGAGCGTCCAGAAGACCTTCTGCAGCTCGGCGTGGGTCGCATTCCTGCGTCAGACGTGGACGCCGCCTGGGCCGTGGTGGGTAAGGTGGCGACTTATTTGGGGTTTGACGAGGGTGACGAGTCGGTGGCGTCTTGTTTGGACCCCAACGGAAGCAGTTCGTTTGGGCCATGGAGAAATCGCATTTTGTTTGTGTCCGACGACCAAGATGGCAACAACCTCGATGGCCACCGGTACATGGAAAACAGTGAGGCGCACAGCCTCACCATCCAAAACAACCATCCGGCATACGACGTTCTGAAGGTGTATCCAGACGCTTACGTCCAAACCAACACTCCGGGCGGAGAGCGCTACGTGGACGCGACCGCCGAAATCGCGCGACGGGTGGATGAGGGCGCCTTGATTGTGAACTACATAGGACACGGTGGTGAACGCGGGTGGGCGCATGAGCGCATCCTGAACTTGGAGACAATTCAGTCGTGGACCAACCGAAGGCGGTTGCCGGTCTTCATGACGGCCACCTGCGAGTTGTTCCGGCACGACGACCCCGAGACGTACTCCGCAGGAGAGGCCATTTTGTTCAACCCTGACGGCGGGGCCGTCTCGCTGTTGACGACCACCCGAACAGTTTACAGTGCCGGCAACCAGCAGGTGAACAGGGCGTTCTTCGAGACGGCCCTGGACGAAGGGGATGGCAGTCGCTGCTTGGGAGACATCTATTTGGCGACCAAGAACTCAGAAACCATCACCTCGCACACCAACGCGCGGAATTTCAGTTTGATGGGAGACCCGGCGTTGGCCATGGCGTATCCCACCCATCGTGTGCACTTCACCGAGGTGCCCGACACCCTTCGATCCCTCGATCGCGTGGTTGTGAGGGGGTATGTCGGCAATGCGGCGGGGGACGTGCTGACGGATTTCAACGGGGTGGTGGTGCCCACGGTGTTCGACAAAAAGGCCACTGTCACAACGCTGGACAATGATGCCTCGGAAGGGCCATTCACGTACCAAGTGTTCCAAAACATCTTGCACAAAGGCCTGGCGTCCGTGGTGAGCGGCATGTTTGAGTTTGAGTTCATTGTCCCGAGGGACATTGACTTCAGCTACGGGACGGGACGCATCAGTTGCTATGCTTTGGGCGGTGGCGAAGACGCACATGGTTCTGTGGAGGACTTGGTGGTGGGTGGTGTGTCGAGCGACCCCGTGGCAGACGATTTGGGCCCAGAGATTCAGCTTTACATCAACGACAGCCTGTTCCGTGCTGGCGATGTTGTCCACGAAGACCCGTGGCTGTTTGCCCGAATTTTTGACGAAAGTGGCATCAACACATCTGGATTGGGCATTGGGCATGACGCGAAGGCGGTGTTGGATGGAGAAACCGCTTCGCCCTTCGTGCTGAACGAGTACTTCACCTCCGATTTGGACACCTACAACAAGGGTTCCATTCGCTTTCCGTTCGCCAATTTGGAGGAGGGCCGTCACGATTTGGACTTGAAGGTGTGGGATGTGGCCAACAACAGCGCCACGGCCACCACGCACTTTGTGGTTTCCAGTTCCTTGGAAGTGGCGCTCATGGAAGTGCTCGCTTACCCCAACCCGGCGACCGACAGGGTGACGTTTCGCATGGCAGGCAACCAGGCATGCCGCGCAGCGAATGTGCATCTTGACATTTTTAATTTGTCTGGTGCGCGGGTGCACAGCATGGATTTTCAAGGTGAGGTTTTGGGCTTTCGAGACGATGTGATGACTTGGGACCTGAAACCTTCGTCCGGAACGTCCGTACGACATGGCGTCTACCTTTTCAGGGTGACGTGGGAAAATGAATTTGGCCAATCCGCACAATACACGGACAAATTGGTCGTTCTTCGTCCCGAGTGAATCTCATTGCCTGTTTAAATTTGCCATCATCCCGATGAAGCAACTCCTTTCCACCGTCACCCTGGCACTCGTCATGTGCGCAGGGTTTTTGACCAGCGCGTCGGCCTTCGGCCAAATCGAAGAGGATCCGACCCAACTTCTCCAACTCAACACCATCACCACGGCTGTGCCTTTCCTGATGATTGCGCCTGACTCACGTTCAGGTGCCATGGGAGATGTGGGTGTCGCCTTGAGTCCCGATGCCAACAGTTTGCATTGGAACCCCGCGAAGATGGCGTTTTCCAAGAACGAGGTGGAGATGAGCCTGAGTTATGCCCCATGGCTTCGTGCCCTTGTGGACGACATGAACTTGGCGTATGTCAGTTCGGTGAGGCGGTTGAATGACCGCCAGGCATACGGGGTGGCATTGCGCTATTTCAGCCTTGGCAACATCACCTTCACCGACGAAGTGGGAACCACCATCCGAGACTTTCAGCCTGCGGAGTTGAGTTTGGACGGCGGGTTCTCCCAAAAGTTCACTGACAAATTCAGCGGTGGATTTTCTGCGCGCTTCATCCATAGCAACTTGACAGGAGGGACTTCCGTTCAGGGCGCGGACAGCCGGCCAGGCATTTCCGTGGCGGCAGACCTCAGCATGTACTATGTGAACGACCGCGCCAATTGGGGAAAGAAGGACGGCATTTTCAGTTGGGGCATGAACATGAGCAACCTTGGGGCGAAGATGTCTTACACGGAGACTGCGGCCCGGGACTTCATCCCGAGCAACCTTCGGTTGGGTGCGGCTTATGAAACTATGCTCGACGACTACAACAGCTTGACCATTGCGCTGGACGCCAACAAGTTGCTCGTGCCCACCCAACCGATATACGACTTGGACGATCCCACGCGCATCGTGAGCGGCATGGATCCCAACGTGGGTGTGGCCAACGGCATCGTGCAGAGCTTTTACGACGCCCCAGGCGTGGTCACCTTCGACAACGAAGGCAACGCTTCAGTGCTCGATGGAAGTGTGCTCAAGGAGGAGCTTCGAGAAGTCAATTTGGGATTCGGCATGGAGTACGACTTTGCCGATGTGTTCGCCTTTAGGACTGGCTACTTCTACGAGCACTTCAGCAAAGGCAACCGTCAATTCATCACTTTGGGGGCTGGCATCAAGTACACGGTGTTCACGGTGGATTTGAGTTACCTCATCAGCACGACACAACAAAACCCCTTGGCCAACACCCTTCGCTTCAGCTTGAGGCTGCAGTTCTCGGATTTGGCTGAATTTGCCCAAGACGGCGAATGAGCCTCAGGATTGGGTACGGTTACGACGTCCATCAGCTCGCGGAAGGGGAGGATTTGGTGATCGGGGGATTGGTCGTTCCGCACATGAAGGGCTCTGTGGGCCACAGCGACGCGGATGTGCTTCTGCATGTGATGTGCGACGCCATGCTGGGAGCCCTCGCCCTGGGAGACATCGGAACCCACTTCCCTGACACAGATCCTGCTTACAAAGGAATTGACAGCAAGATTTTGTTGAAGCGCACTTGGGACCTCGTTCAATCGAAAGGTTGGGCGTTGTCCAACATGGACACCACCGTGTGCCTTCAGCGGCCCAAGTTGAAGCCCCATATCCCGGCCATGCGCGAATGTGTGGCAAACATTTTGGGGGTGGAGTTGGACCGCATTGGCATCAAGGCAACCACCACGGAAAATCTCGGGTTCGTGGGCAGTGAAGATGGCATTTCAGCCCACGCCGTAGTGTTGCTGGAGAAAGCCTGCTGAGTCTCAGACCTGCTGCTCCTCGAAGTGACCTGGCTCTTTGTCGCCTGAGAAGTGAATCTTCAGGTTGGCGGTGTCCCGCAACAAATCGACCTTGCCAATTTCCAAGCGCACGATGCTGACCCCCGTGCGGCGTTCAAGGTCTGCGATGAGCTCTGAGCGCTTGCCTTCGTGTAGCAGATCGATCCGGTCGTACACGACCATCTTCGTGGCAAGGTGTTCCACAAACCACAGTCGTTCCAGCACCCAAGCGAGCACCCAAATCAACGCATTCGCCAAGGCGATTTCCACCCAGGACGCGGCGACAGGAGCCAAAGCGTTGATCACAGCCAGTGCAATGACGATGAAGAGGTAGGTCATCTCCCGAATGGGGATGGCGTTGGTTCGGTAGCGGATGATGCCGAAAATGGCAAACAAGCCAAGGGCGAATGCCAAGTCGATTTCGACCCCGGCAAGCAAGCGGCACAACAAAAAGACAGCCGTGGACACCAACATGAAGGTGAAAACGAAGTCCCGGCGCTTGGCGGCCATGTGGTAAATGAGTCGCACCACCACCAACGAGGACAGCAGGTTCAGTCCAAACAGGGCGAGCAAGCCGGTCCATCCTTCCAAGGCGTTCAACGCCGTCAACATCACATTCAACATCATCTCAAGATCGATTGGGGTGCAAAAGTCGGGTTTGCCGCCAAATTCTCGGCACGCGACATGTCTCGCATGGCAGGGCGGTAAGTTTTGAAGTCCAAATCGGGTTGAAGGGACTGACGTCCCAGCAGGTATTTGGACATGCGAAGGGGTCTACCAAGGGGGCCTCGTCGTTCTGGATGGCTGCGAAGCGCTTGGATCAGGGAACCTTGGTGGTTCACGCTGTTCTGTTTCCACTCGACCACGGATAGGTGGGACAAGGGGCTCGTCCAATCCTCTTGACCGCCAGGGGTCTTGAACGCCACTCCAAGGTCGAAGGTCAAACGCTCCCCCTTCTTCAAGTCCACCATCGTGAAGCGCTCAAACCGACTTTCCAGCACAGGGGAAAGCCGCGAAGCGATGTCGCCGAGGTGGTCCTGGAGAAACCGACACTCGCCGGCGTTCAGGGGGGCGTCCCACGTTGGGCCATTGCGCACAACACGGTGTTTCGTGGTTTTGCCGTAGACGTCGCGCAGTTTCACCTCGAGGAAGCTGACTCTAGTGTTGGTGTAGTGTCGAATTCGCACCTTGAAGCGGGAGGACTTGCCCCGAACATGATCTTCGATGCACACGTTGTCCGGCGAGTCAAAATAAACATTTCGATAGGTCGTGGACAGGCAGTTGGCGATGGAAAGCACCGCGTGGTCTGGCAGTTGTGCAAGGGTGTGGTCCAACCAATGTTCAGGCACCAAAAACTTTGAATCGTATCGGTCCATCAGGGCCACCGATTCAATGTCTTCAAGCCCCAGGTGGGGTCGGCCGTTCATCAGGTTCGAAAGGTGCATGCAGGTGCTGCAAATGTAAGGTGCGCCACCTCAAGACGCATTCCGGGCCCAAAGGTTGAGTGTGTCCATTGGACACGAAGTGTTTGGCTTTTTGGGCCGTGCCCCAAGGCTGGTGTGCGGGTGAGGCTCAGCGTTATATTTGGACACATTCAGAATGTCGATGGCTACATCTCAACCCACCACCGCTGCAGCGCCTAAGAAGCCTGCAAAAGCGCGCGGAAAGGCCGCTTCAGCGAAGACGTCCTTGCCGCATTCCCAAGACACATACACCCGTTGGTTTCGTGAAATGTACCTCATGCGGAAGTTTGAGGAACGCTGTGGTCAGCTCTACATCCAACAAAAATTCGGTGGTTTCTGCCACTTGTACATTGGACAAGAAGCCGTGTTGTCAGGCATGAAAGAAGCCATTCGTCCCACCGACCGTGTGATCACGGCCTACCGCGACCACGCGCATCCACTGGTGTTGGGCACTGACCCCAAGTTTGTGATGGCGGAGCTCTACGGCAAGAAAACCGGCACTTCCAAAGGAAAGGGTGGGTCCATGCACATGTTTGACAAGGAGCGCAACCTCTTTGGCGGTCATGGCATCGTGGGAGGACAAATCGGTTTGGGTGCGGGCATTGCCTTCGCCGACAAATACCGCAAGGAAGACCACGTCACTGTGTGCTTCATGGGAGACGGCGCGGCACGACAAGGCATGTTGTACGAAACATTCAACATGGCGATGACTTGGAAGCTCCCAGTCGTTTTCATCATTGAGAACAACCAATACGCCATGGGCACCTCGGTTGAGCGGACGTCCAACGTGACCGACCTGAAGACCTTGGGCGCGAGTTTCGAGATGCCCTCAGCGGCGGTGGACGGAATGAGCCCAGAGGCAGTGTGTGCCGCCATTGCAGAGGCTGCGGAACGCGGCCGCAAGGGCGAAGGACCCACCTTGTTGGACATCCGAACATACCGATACAAGGGGCACAGCATGAGCGACCCCCAGAAGTACCGCACCAAGGACGAAGTGGCGTCTTACGTCGAGCGCGACCCCATCGGGCACGTGCGCTCGGTCTTGCTCGACAACAACTGGGCCTCCGAGGAGTCTTTGAAGTCAGTGGAGAAAGAAATCAAAGCCCAAGTGGAGGAGGCCATCAAGTTTGCAGAAGAGAGCCCCCTGCCTGACGCGTCCGAATTGTACGAGGACGTGTACGTACAAACCGATTACCCATTCGTGAAGGACTGATTCCATGGCTGAAATCATTCGCATGCCCAAACTCAGCGACACCATGACCGAAGGGGTCGTGGCTGAGTGGCACAAAAAAGTTGGAGAAGAAGTGGAAAGCGGCGAGCTCCTTGCGGAGATCGAGACCGACAAGGCCACCATGGAGTTCGAGTCGTTCCAGGACGGTGTGCTTCTGCACATCGGCGTGGAAAAAGGAGGCGCTGCCCCTGTGGACAGCGTGCTCTGCATTCTTGGTGAAGAAGGTGAAGACTTTGCGGAATTGCTCGCGTCCGCGGACGCAGCCGAAGCGCCAGCTCAGGAAGAGGCTCCCGCGCCGGCTCCTGCGCCAGCACCGGCCCCTGCGCCGGCTGCAGCTCCCGCCCCCGCCCCCACGCCTGCTCCTGCGGCAGCTCTGGCTCCCCGCGGAGCGGCTCCGGCACCTGCGGTGGTGAACGAACGTGTCAAGGCGTCGCCCCTGGCGAAGCGTTTGGCCGATGAGCGTGGCTTGAGCCTGAGCCTGATTCCAGGTTCAGGGGAAGGAGGTCGCATTGTCAAGCGTGACGTGGAGGCCTTCGTGGGGGGTGTTTCTTCTGCAGCCAACGCCGTGGAGCGCTTTACCGAGGTTGGCGTGTCGCAGATGCGAAAGACCATCGCGCGTCGTTTGGCCGAGAGCAAATTCACGGCGCCTCACTTCTATTTGAGTTTGAGCATTGACATGGGTGCGGCCATGACCGCTCGAAAGGCCATCAACGAACGAGGTCCCCACCGTGTCAGCTTCAACGACATGGTCGTGAAGGCGGTTGCCATCGCCCTGAAGAACCATCCAGCTGTGAACAGCAGTTGGTTGGAGGATCGCATTCGATACAACGATCACGTCCACATTGGGGTGGCTGTGGCCGTCGAGGACGGATTGCTTGTGCCCGTTGTGCGCCACGCGAACGCGAAGTCCTTTGGTGAGATTGGCACTGAAGTGCGGGAGTTTGCCCAAAAGGCCAAAGACAAAAAGTTGCAGCCCAGTGACTGGGAAGGCAACACCTTCACCATCTCCAACCTCGGGATGTTTGGCATCGAGGACTTCACGGCGATCATCAATCCACCTGACGCGTGCATCCTCGCGGTGGGTGGCATCCAGAGTGTTCCTGTCGTGAGGGAAGGTGCGGTGGTCCCAGGCCACACCATGAAAGTCACCTTGAGCTGCGACCACCGTGTGGTCGATGGGGCCACAGGAGCGGCGTTCTTGAACGAGGTGAAGCAAAACCTGGAGAATCCGGTATTGATGTTGGTCTGAACGGAGGTCGGATGTAGCTTGCCATGACATGGCAGATGTGCGTCCATCCACTCCCCTTGAATTTCTCAAAGGCGTCGGGCCCAAACGGTCCGACGCCCTTGTTTCTGAGCTTGGGCTGAGGACCTGCATGGACCTCGTTCTGCACCTGCCATTTCGCTACGAAGACCGAAGCCAATTTGTGGGCATCGGCGACATCCAAGGGGAACATGTTGCGGTGCAAATGCAGGGTGTCATCACTCGTGCCGACGAAGTGCGTGGAGGGCGAGGGTCGCGCTTGGTGGCCACGTTTGACGACGGGGAGCGCACGATGGAGCTTCAGTGGTTTCGGGGGGGGCAGTGGGTCATGCGCAACTTGCCTGTGCAGAAGCAAGTGGTCATCTACGGCAAGCCCAAATTGTACAAGGGCAAATGGGGCATGGCCCATCCCGAGGTGGAGCTCCTGAGTCAATTTGAAATGCGAGGCGGCGACGGCTTGAATCCCGTGTATCCGAGCACAGAAAAACTGTCCCGCCAAGGCTTGAACAGCGCGGGACTGGCCAAGCTCATCCGGAACGTGGTGTCGCAAGTCACCCCGGCGTTGACCGAAACGTTGCCCGCCAGCGTGGTGTCCAAGATGAAGTTGCTGGGCAGGGCCGAGGCCATGAAGCTGGTCCACAGTCCCAAGCGTCCTGAAGACGCGCAAGCGGCCCAAACCCGTTTGCGCTTTGAAGAGCTGTTTCTCCTTCAGCTGAGCTTGCTTCAGCACAAGGACAAGGTCACCAAGGACCTCCCTGGCGTGCGGTTTGAGCAGGTCGGGGCGTCCTTCAACCACTTTTTTCACGACAAGCTCCCCTTCGAGTTGACAGGCGCTCAGAAGCGGGTGCTGCGGGAGATTCGGGCGGACTTGAACACAGGCCGGCACATGAACCGCTTGCTTCAGGGGGACGTGGGCAGCGGCAAAACGGTCGTCGCGTTGTTGACCGCGCTGCTGGCCAAAGACAATGGATTCCAGGCGGCGATCATGGCGCCAACCGAGATCTTGGCACAGCAGCATCTCGAAGGGTTGAGGGAGATGCTTGGAGACATGCCCGTCCGCGTGGAACTCTTGACCGGGTCGGTGAAGGGCAGTGCACGCCGTGAAATTTTGGAGGCCTTGGAGACAGGGGAAGTGGACATTTTGGTGGGGACCCATGCCTTGATTGAGCCCAAGGTGGTGTTCCAAAGGCTGGGGCTTGCGGTCATCGACGAGCAGCACCGCTTTGGGGTCGCCCAGCGAGCCAAATTGTGGAAGAAAGCAAAGGTGGCGCCGCACATTTTGGTGATGACGGCGACCCCCATTCCCAGAACGCTGGCCATGACGGCATATGGCGATTTGGACTCCAGTGTGTTGGACGAGTTGCCGCCGGGACGGAAGCCCATCCAAACCGTGCACCGCACAGATGCATCGCGGTTGGGGGTGTTCCAGTTTTTGGAAGAACAAATCGCTGAAGGGCGTCAGATTTACTTGGTCTACCCGCTGATTGAGGAAAGTGCAACCCTCGACCACAAAGACTTGA
>MDSV01011100.1_pt1 | contig 10566 bp, 8 predicted proteins | sample 810851 | NCBI WGS metagenome assembly MDSV01 (sample SAMN05326640, study PRJNA326480) | marine metagenome | isolation source: seawater | place: Atlantic Ocean: North East | collected 2012 | reverse complement strand
CGATGGAGAGCAAGGAGAGTTAATTACAGATAATCTTAAAACTATAAAAGATATTCCACATAAAATAACATCAGGAGATTTTCCAGAAGATATTGACATAAGAGGAGAAGTTTTTATTACAAACAAAGATTTCAACAATATAAAAAATAATTTTGCCAACGCTAGAAACGCAGCATCAGGAAGCTTAAGACAGAAAAATTCAGAAGAAACAAAAAAAATACCTTTAAAATTTATTGCGTATACTTTTGGTTTTGAAAAAGGTTTAAAAATAACAAATCAATTTGAATATCTCAAAAAGTTAAGTGAATGGGGGTTCAAAACTAATCCTTTAAATAAATTAGTAATTGGTGTGGAAAATTTGATTAAAAATTATAATGAAGTTGAAAAAAAAAGAATTGATCTAGATTTCGATATCGATGGTATTGTTTATAAGGTCAATGATTTTAAATTACAAAAGAGATTAGGTTTTGTAGCAAATGCCCCAAGATGGGCTATTGCACATAAGTTTTCTTCTAATAAAGCAATTTCTAAAATTTTAGATATTGATATACAAATTGGAAGAACAGGTGCCTTAACACCAGTAGCAAAAATTAAACCAGTAAATATTGGTGGTGTGTTAGTTTCAAATGCAACATTACATAATGAAGATGAGATAACAAGAAAAGATATTCGAGTTAATGACACAGTAGTTGTTGAAAGAGCAGGTGATGTAATTCCGCATATAATCTCTGTAGATTTTAAAAAAAGACTAAAAAATAGCAATAAATTTAATTTTCCAAAAAATTGTCCCTCTTGTGGATCAGAGACGATAAAAGAATTTAATTTTATAACAAAAAAAAAAGATGCAGTTAGAAGGTGTTCAAGTGAAGGCTATGATTGTGATAAAATTTCAATAGAAAAATTAAAACATTTTGTGTCCAAAGAAGCATTTAATATCGATGGATTTGGAAAAAAAATTGTGGAAAATTTTTGGATATTAAATATCATAAAGTTTCCTCAAGATATTTTTAAATTAGATTATTCAAAAATTGAAAAATTGGATGGCTGGGGAGAATTGTCTGTAAATAATTTAAAGTATTCTATAGATGATAAAAAAAAAAATTTCATTTGAGAGATTTATTTATGCTTTAGGAATTAGGCACATAGGACTTGAAAATGCAAAACTATTATCTAAATATTTTGGAACTTTTAAAAAATTTAAAGAATTGTCAATAAATAAAAGATATAATGATTTAATAAACATTGATGGAATTGGTGAAACCCAAGTCAACTCCATTAAAAATTTTTTCTCAAATAAGATGAATTTAAAAGTCTTAAATGAACTAGGAAATATTCTATCAATAAACAATCCAGTAAATAAAAAAAAAAACCGCTTATTAAATGATAAAACTTTTTTGGTTACAGGAAAACTTAACGGAATTAGTAGAGCTGAAGTAAAATCTTTAATTGAAGAAAATTCTGGAATTACAGTTAGCAGTGTATCAAAAAAATTAAATTATCTTATAGTTGGAGAAAAACCGACAAAGAGAAAAGTTATTAATGCTAAAGAGTTAAATATTCAGATTATTGATCAAGATCAATTTTTAAAAATGTTAAATAAAACTAGCTAGCCATTTTTTTTCATTAATATTCAAGTATTTTGAAATTTGTGAATATACTTCAAAATGATATTTAAATAAGTAGTTTTTTTCTGATAAATTTAAAAGATTAAAATTTATTAATTCTTTGTCTATTGGCGCTAATGTTAAATTGTCAAAAACAATTCTATTTTTATTTTTTTTAACATAAATTAAATTCTCAATACGTATTCCAAATTTGTTCTTTTTGTAATACCCAGGCTCATTACTTAAAATCATACCTTCTTTAATTTTAATTTTATTTTCTTTTGAAATTGACTGAGGACCCTCATGAACATTTAGAAAAAAACCAACTCCATGACCAGTTCCGTGTGCATAATCTAAATTTTTTCGTTTTAAAAATTTTCTAGCCCTTTTATCAATTTTTTTCCCAATGTTATCTTTTTTTAGATTGGTAGTGGCAACAGCAATGTGGCCTTTCAAGACATTTGTGAAAATATTTTTGATATTTTGATGTGGCTTAGAAAAACATATAGTTCTAGTCACGTCTGTTGTTCCATAATTATATTGACCACCTGAGTCACATAAAAAGATATCTTCTTTTTTAATAAATCTGCAATTTTTTTTATTAGCACGATAATGAATTATAGCTCCATTTTTTCCTGAACCTGAAATAGTGTCAAAACTAGGATAAAGATAATCCTTATTTTTTTTTCTAAATTTTTCTAATTTAATTTGAGCATCTACTTCTGAAATTTTTTTCTTATTCACATTTTGAATCCAATAAATGAATTTTGTTAAAGCAACACCATCTAATATATGAGCTTTTTTCATATTATCTATTTCAATATTATTCTTAATTGATTTTAAATGATAAGTTGGATCTTTTCTTTTAATAATTTTAAATCTGGATTTAATTAGATTCTCATAAAAAATTGAGCAAGAATTTTCATCAATTATGAAATTTTTATTTTTAAAGTTTAAAATTTTTTCGGGAAATTCTTTTGTGTTAATAAATTGATGACTATTGATTGTCTTATCTTTTAATAATCTTTTACATTTTGAAATTTCACTTATTAAAAATATCTTTTTTGTTTTGGAAACTATCAATCTTGAATTAGGTATTGGACTATTTGGTACATCTTTTCCTCTAATATTTAAAATCCACGCAACATTTTCTGGTGCACTTATAAAAATATAATCTGATTTATTTTTTTTAAGATAGTTTGAAATTTTATTCAATTTTGAAATAGTAGATTCTCCAACAATACTTTTATCTAAAGAATAAAAAGGAGCTGACTTATCTAGGCTTTGTTTTTGAATCTCATCTATCAAATTTTTTTTAATAAATTTGACCTTATTATATCTCAAAAAATATTTTTTTATTTGCCTGTAAGTAAAAAGTTTAGGATCTAAACCTAGTTTAAGATTTTTAAATAAATTACAATCTATTAAATTTTTAAAATCAATAATCTTAAAATTTTTTCCTGATTCAATTTCACTTTGAATTGTGTATCTACCATCAGTAAACAGAAAGTTTTCTTTTTTTAAAATAATTGCTAAGCCAGCCGATCCAGTAAAATTAGATATAATTTTTAATCGATTAATTTTGGAATATTCAGTAAAGAATTCATCATTTTTCGGGACAATATATCCATCTATACCATATTCAAAAAATTGATTTCTTAATTTTCTAATAAAATCTTTCATTTAATTTTTTTTTGGTATCTTATCCAGCCCGGACTTCTAATTGTATTTTGATCATTAATCTCAAAGTCTTGATTAAATTCAAATTCATCTATCTCATTTTTGTCTTCTTCAAAAAATGAATTTTTTTCCAAAAAATCATTCGGAAGCTCATCAATAAATCTCGAAGCCATACTATCAATCCAATCTCCTTGATAAAATCTATTCATTGAAAAAGAAATAATAGCTTTTTTCTTTGCCCTTGTGATTCCTACGTAGGCTAATCTTCTTTCCTCTTCTAGACCATTTTGTCCTTTTTCTTCAATAGATTTTTGATGTGGAAATAGACCTTCTTCCCAACCTGGCAAAAAAACCATATCAAATTCTAACCCTTTTGCCGCATGCATTGTCATCATATTAACTTTTTGCCCATCCCAATCTTGATCGATGGATGTAGCAAGAGACACATGTTCCAAAAAACTTTCAAGGTTATCAAATTCTTTCATTGCACTTAATAATTCTTTTATATTTTCAAGCCGGTTTTCATTGTCAACATCCTTTTTATTTTTTAACATTGCTGAATATCCAGATTCATCTAGGATTATTTGTAATAGTTTGATGTGGCTAATTTTTTTAATTCTTAAATCGTTTCTCCATTTAGAAAGATAATTCAAAAACATCGAAAGACCTAATTTTGTTTTAGGTTTTATTAAATTCTTTTCTATCATTTTCCTTGCAGAAAACTCTAAGCTATTAGACTCTTTCTTTGCAAATTCATGAATTGATTTAATCGTATTATTTCCTATTGCTCGTTTGGGATTATTTACAATTCGTTCAAAAGCCAGATCGTCTTTATCTTGATATACTATCCTAAGATATGCAACACAATCTTTAATCTCAGCTCTTTCATAAAATTTTGTACCACCCAAGATTCTATATGGTAGACCAATTTTTAAAAATCGCTCTTCAAATTCTCTTGTTTGAAAAATTGCTCTAACAAGTATAACAATATTATTTAACAAATATTTTTTCTTGATTTTTTCTATTTCATCCGAAACACCGATTGCTTCGTCTTTTCCATTTTTATAACAATTTAAGTTTATTAAATCTCCTTCTTCCATTGTTGTTTTAAGAGTTTTACCTACCCTATTTTGATTGTGAGATATTAATTGAGATGCAACAGATAAAATATTTTGTGTTGACCGATAATTTTCTTCTAGTCTTATCACTTTTGTATTTTGATAAATTTGATCAAATTCTAAAAAATTCTTTATTTCTGCACCACGCCAACTATAAATTGATTGATCATCATCACCAACGCAACAAAGATTTTGATTTTCTTCTGATAGTAGATTTAGCCATTTACTTTGTATATAATTAGTGTCTTGATATTCATCTACTAAAATATATTTGAAGTTTTTTGAGTATATTTTTCTAATATCTAAATTTTTTTCTAAAATTTTAACAACATGTAAAATTAAGTCACCAAAGTCACAAGCATTTAAATCAATAAGTTTTTGTTGATAAATCCTATAGACAGGCAATATGGTCTTTTCATAAATATCTTTATTATTAATAACTACTTCATTTGGATACTGTCCCCTATTTTTCCACTTATCAATTATTGCAAGAACATATCTAGGAGCAAGTTGTTTAATATCAATGTTTTCAGCTTTACAAATATTTTTAATTAATCTTATTTGATCATCAGCATCTATAATTGTAAAATTTGAATTTAAATTCACAGCTGATGCATGTTTTCGAAGTAATTTTGCACATATTGCATGAAAAGTTCCTAGCCAAGATAAACCCGTAGCACTTGACCCAAGTATAGAGCTTACTCTTGATTGCATCTCCTTGGCAGCCTTATTTGTAAATGTTACTGCCAATATTTGATTTGGATAAGCTTTCTTTTGTTTTATTATATGAGCTATTCTGCTTGTTAATACCTTGGTTTTACCAGACCCTGCACCAGCAACTATTAGTAAAGGCCCCTCCAAATGGGTCACAGCCTGAATTTGAGCATCATTTAGTTTTTTTAAATAATCTAAGTTTACCATTTTAATTATTTTATTATAAGCATAGTTAAATGTTTAAAAAAAAATTTAATAAAAAATTCCTCACTTTTGTTTTATCAATTACCGAAAGAATAGAAAGCTATTTTAATTTTTTTAAAAAAAAATTTTTTGTCACAAAGTCTTCAAGGTATTCTGATCCCATAGAAAAAAAAATATTTTTAAGTATTGTCATATTCTTTTTTATTATAATTGGCTATTTTTTAATACCATCATTTTATGATAAAAATAAAATTAAAAAACACCTAGAAAATCAAATATTTGATAAATATAATTTAAAAGTAACACTAGATAAATCTCTTAAATATGGTTTATTTCCATCTCCTCATTTTTTTTCGAAAAATACCCAAATAAATCATGAGAATGCAAATATAGGTTCTTCTGAAAAAAATAAAATTTTTATATCTTTAGGAAATTTTTTTTTCTCAGATCAAATAAGTATAAGAAATTTAATATTTAAACAAACAAATTTTAAAGTTAATAATTTAAGTTTTCAATTTTTTATTGATTTATTAAATAATAATGAAAATGATAGATATATTAATTTTACAAATAGTAAATTTTTTTATTTAGATCAGTATGATAATACAATTTTTCTAATCAACTTTAAAAAATTAGATTATCACTTTAAAGAAAACATGATCAAAGAAATAATCTCTAAATTTGATATCTTTAATATTCCAGTAAGTTTTAAATTAAAACATAGTGAAAAAAATAAAAGTTTTTTTATTGAATTGGACTCTCATGATTTGAGATTGAATATCAAAAATAAGCTAAATTATATTAACAAAGAAATAAATGGCAAAATGGATATCACATTTATTAATGATAAAAAAAAGATAGACTTTAACTTAATAGACAATTCTCTAACTTTCCAAGCCAATGACAGTGAAATTACTGGTGATGTAAGTATAAAACCTTTCTTTCTTAGATCTAAATTAAATTTTTATCAAATTGACTTAAAAAAAACATTTAATAATGACTCTTTTTTATTAAACACTTTGAAATCAGAAATTTTTAATAATGAAAATTTAAATGGAAAAGTCAATTTTGAAATTGAAAATTTCAAAAATTTTAATTTTTTAAAAGAAATCAAATTTAATATTTTGTTTGAGGAAGGAAATATATATATTCAAAATTTTCAAGCAAATTTTAAAGAGTCAGTTATTCTTAATTTAAATAAAGCTCAACTAATTTTTAGAGAGAATAATGCACAAATTTTAGGTGATTTTTTTCTTGAATTTATAGATATAGATACTTTGTATTCACATTACCAGATTAATAAAGATTATAGAAAAAATTATAAAAATATTAATATAGGGTTTATATTGGATCTTGATAGAAACTTAGTTGAAATCAACAATCTTTTAATTGATAATAAAACTAATAAAAATATAGAGCGACTAATAAAAAATCTCAATTCATCAAAAAAGAATATTTTAAATAGAATTGTATTTAAAAATACAATTAAGGACTTTTTTAAAACTGCTAGCTTGGATTAATCATTTTTTTTGGATTAACAAATTTATTATATTCACTTTCATTAAGTAATCCTGTTTTTAGAGCTTCTGTTTTTAATCTGGTCCCATTCTTGAGAGCAGTTTTAGCAATTTTTGCGGCATTATCATATCCTATATGAGGAGCAAGAGCAGTTACAAGCATCAATGAGTTATCTAAATGGTTTTGAATTTTTTTTTTATCTGCTTTAATTCCTTTCACACAATAAAGAGCAAAATTTTTTGTACTGTCTGCAATTAGATCAACTGACTGAAGGATATTGTGAGCCATCATTGGTTTAAAAACATTAAGTTCAAAATGGCCATGGCTACCGGCAATTGTGATTCCATTGTGATTTCCTATAACTTGAGCGCAAACCATTGTGACAGCTTCACACTGAGTAGGGTTGACTTTTCCAGGCATAATAGATGACCCAGGCTCATTTTCAGGTAAAATTAACTCTCCATAACCAGCCCTCGGTCCAGATCCTAAAAATCTAATATCATTTGAAATTTTCATTAAAGCAACAGCACAGGTATTAAGCGAACCAGAAAAGTTAACTATCGCATCGTGTGCTGCGAGCTCAGCAAATTTATTCTCAGCAGGTTTAAAATTAATTTTGGTAAATTTTCTTATTTCACTAACAATTTTTTTATCAAAATTTTTTTTGGAATTTATCCCTGTTCCAACAGCAGTTCCACCTTGAGCCAAAAAAAGAATTTCTTTTAACGCTAATTCAATTCTATTAATAGATTTTTTTAGTTGAGTATAGTAGCCAGAAAATTCTTGACCTAATGATAAAGGGGTAGCATCTTGTAAATGTGTTCTTCCAATTTTGATTATGTTTTTGAACTGAGTTGATTTTTTCTTTAATTCTTTTTTTAAAATCTCTAAATTTGGTAAAAGTTTTTTTAATGTTTCAGTTGCAATTGAAATATGCATTGCAGTAGGAAACACATCATTTGTAGATTGTGATTTATTCACGTGATCATTGGGATGAACAGGTTTTTTTGCTCCTTTTTTGCCACCCAAAATTTCATTAGCTCTATTAGCAATTACTTCATTAACATTCATATTAGTTTGAGTTCCAGAGCCTGTTTGCCAAACCTTTAACGGAAAATTATTATCAAGTTTACCGTTAATAATTTCATTAGCAGCTTTAACAATTGCATTAGCAATTTTGGCATCTATCAATTTATCTTTAGAGTGGACTATGACAGCTGATCTTTTAATAATTGCTATTGATTTAATAATTGAAATATTTACTAATATTTTACCTATATTAAAAAACTTATTTGATCGTTGAGTTGATGCACCCCAATATTTATCGTTTGGAACGTTAATTTTTCCAAAGCTATCTAATTCTTTTCTAAATTTCATTGATAAATTTTTAAGTAATAACCAATTATTAATATACAATAAATTTTAAAAAACTTACAGGAGCAATATGTCAAATTTTGAAAAAGTTGGAACATTTATGAAAACTTTTGGTCAAGAAGTTAAATCTAAACCTTCATTAAGCACTGATAAAATCAATAAACTGAGAATAGATCTAATAAAAGAAGAATTAGAAGAGCTAACAAAAGCATTAAATGATAAAGATTTATTAGAGGTTGCAGATGCTTTAACTGATATTTTATATGTAACTTATGGAGCTGGGCACGCGTTCGGTATTAATTTAGACAAGTGTTTTAATGAAGTGCAAAACTCTAATATGAGTAAATTAGATGAAAATGGCAAACCAATATATAATGAGTCAGGAAAAGTAATGAAAGGACCTAAGTACTTTAAGCCCGATTTATCAAAATTTGTTTCTTAGATCTCTAATTTTAGATCAACTGCGGTTGCACTATGAGTGATACTTCCTACAGAAATTCTATCTACTCCTGTGGCTGCAATTGCTTTGACAGTTTTTAAATTTACATTACCGGAGGCTTCTGTCTCATATTTTTTTTTTGCAATTTTTACTCCATCTTTCAAATTTTTTATACTCATATTATCAAATAGTATAGTATTAAATCTAAGACCTATAATTGAATTAAGTTGTTTAATGTTATCAACTTCAACTGTAATTTTTTTCCCTTTTTTATTTTTAATTGCTGCCAAAACTAAATTTTTTAAATCAGAGCTAGCAATGTGATTATCTTTAATTAAATATTCATCACTTAAATTAAATCTATGATTTATACCACCTCCTAACTTTACTGCATATTTTTGAATTACTCGTAAGTTTGGAATTGTTTTTCGTGTACAGCAAATTTTTGTTTTTTTTCCAGCCAACCTAACAAATTGATTTGTTTTAGTTGCTATACCAGATATATGGGATAAAAAATTAAGAGCTACTCTTTCAGCTATTAATATATTTTTTGCATTACCTTTTATTATTGCAATTATGGAACCTTTTTTTATTTTTGAACCATCTTTTTTTTTTATCTGAAATTTTATTTTTTTATCAATTAGTTTGAAAGCTTGTTTTGCAAACAATAATCCTCCAACCACGGCATTTTGATTTGACAAAAGTTTAACTTTCACCACTTTTTCATTTTCAATAAGACTTGATGTGATATCTCCAGAGGGATACAGGTCTTCATTTAATGCAAGCTTAACAGTATTACGAATAAAGTCTTTGCTAAGTTTTATTTTTGACACTTATTTATCTGCCAATAGCTGTCATTTTTTCAACTGATATTCTGGCTTTCTCAATTGTTTCCTTATCCATAATTATTTCACCAGTCTCATTTTCTAAACAATCTAAAATTTTTGGAAGTGTAATTTTTTTCATGTGAGGGCACATGTTGCAAGGTTTGATAAAATCAACATTTGGATTTTCAACTTGAATGTTATCACTCATTGAACATTCGGTAACCATCATAACTTTTTTTGGCTGATTATCTTGAACATATTTTATCATACCAGAAGTAGATCCAGCGAAATCACTTGCATTTATAACTTCAGGTGGACATTCAGGATGTGCAATAATTTTGATACCAGGATTATTTTTCCTAATATCATGAATTTCTTTTTCATTAAATTGATCATGAACAATACAAATGCCTTTCCAGGAAATAATTTCAACATCTGTTTGAGAGGCAACATACTTTGCAAGATAATCATCTGGTAAAAATATAACTTTTTTAACTCCAAGTGATTTAACAATTTTAACAGCATTAGCAGATGTACAACAAACATCTGTTTCAGCTTTTACTTCTGCAGAAGTATTTACATAAGAAACAACAGGTACACCTGGATATTTCTCTTTTAGTAATCTCACATCTTTACCTGTAATAGACGAAGATAAAGAACATCCAGCATCCATATCTGGCAAAATAACTTTTTTTTCAGGACTCATTAATTTTGCGGTCTCAGCCATAAAATGGACTCCAGCCATTAAAATTATATCAGCTGAAGTTTTTGAAGCTTCAATTGCTAAAGCAAGAGAGTCTGCTGCAAAATCAGCAACACCATGATAGATTTCTGGTGTTTGGTAATTGTGAGCAAGTATTACTGCATTCTTTTCTTTTTTTAATTTATTTATTTTATGAATGTAAGGAGCATGAATAGACCATTCTATTTCTGGCATTACTTTTGAAATTTTTTGATAAATAGGGTCTGTTGCTTTTCTTACTTCTTGTGTAAATTCCATGATGATTTTTACCAATTTGAAAGATGATTGTCATTCATTTATTATGACACATAATGCGGTCGTGCTGAAATTGGTAGACAGGCACGGT
>MDSV01144966.1_pt1 | contig 10567 bp, 13 predicted proteins | sample 810851 | NCBI WGS metagenome assembly MDSV01 (sample SAMN05326640, study PRJNA326480) | marine metagenome | isolation source: seawater | place: Atlantic Ocean: North East | collected 2012 | reverse complement strand
TATTTAAATCATCTTTTAACTTAATTTATAAACATAAGAAAGAAGTGGAAATAATAATTTTATAGATTTATTAAATTGGATTTGTAACATTTTTTAACCACTGTTTTTCTTCTTCGCTCATATAAGTATTTAGTTTATTGAATACATTAGAATGGTATGTATTAAACCACTCTATTTCTTTTTTATTTAAGAGATCTTTTTTAACTAAATCTATATCAATTGGACACCAAGATAAATTTTCAAAATAAAGTGTATTATCCGATTTTTCTTTAACTAAAATTAAATTTTCAATGCGAATTCCATATTCATTGAGTTTATAATACCCCGGCTCATTAGAAAGTATCATTCCAGGAATTAATTCAACACTGTCGTACATAGATTTTTTAGCTATTCTTTGAGGCGCTTCATGAACGCTTAAAAAGCTACCAATTCCGTGCCCAGTTCCATGATCATAATCACATCCTATTTCTTTTAAACTTATGCGGGCTAGATAATCAATATCTGTTCCCTTAGTACCCTTTTTAAAAGTATGGCTAGATAGTGCAATATGCCCTTTCAAAACTCGTGTAAATCTATCTTTTTGTTCTTCAGTTGGCTTCCCTAAAATTATTGTACGAGTAATATCTGTGGTACCATCATAATATTGTGCCCCAGAGTCCACTAGATAAATATTATCAATTTTAAAATAAGTATTACTAATCTTATCAACTCTATAATGAGGTAGAGCAGCATTTTTACCAAAAGCAGAAATAGTATCGAAAGATAATGAATGAAAATATTCATTATTTACTCTCAAGCTTTTTAAATAATTTGAGGCAGATATTTCATTTTCTGAACAAATATTCATTTTATTTTTTAACCAATATATAAAGAGTGTTATGCTAACACCATCTCTTAAATTAGCATTAAAAGCTCCTGTTTGTTCTACTTGATTTTTGATAGCTTTAGATAAAATAGATGAATTTGCTGTATCTTTATATTTAATATTATTTTTTTCTAAAAGAGTTAAAAAATAATAAGTTGTAGTCGCAAAATCTAAACCAACAACTTCAGCTTTATTTATTTTCGAAAAAATATTTTTAATATTTTCAATTGAATAAATATTAATATTTTTTTCTATTTCTAATTTTAGTTTATCATCAATTTTAGACTGATTTATGTATAAAGATGGTTTTGCTTTTTGAGAAATTAATAAATAAGAATAAACAAGAGGAGTATATAAAATATCATCAGCCCTTATATTCAATAGCCATGCAATGTTGTCTAAGCCTGTAACAAAATAGTTATCAATATTATTTTTTTTCAATTTTTTTTTAAAATCATTTAATTTTTTAATTCTATCATAACCAGCAAATTTTAAAGGATGGTCAAATAAATTAGTATATTTTATTTTAGGTTTATTTGTCCATATTAAGTCAATTATATTTGATTCTAAAAATTCAATATTAGAGGGTTTATTGAATATATACTTTTGAATTTTATGGATTTCCTGAATTGAGTGAAGTTTAGGATCTATGGCAATTTTAAAATTTTCTTCAGATACAAAGGTTCTAATATCTTCCCAAAATAATTTTAAATGTTTTAACTTAATTTCATTATTATTGATTTGTTCTTTAGCCTGAAAAGTATAACGACCATCAACATATAGATATGCTTCATTTTGAAATATTATTGCCCTACCTGCAGAACCTGAAAAATTGGTTACAAATTTTAATCTTTCGGCATGAGGGGAAATGTATTCATTTAAGAATTCATCACTTCTATTAATAATTAATATATCAATTTTCTTTTCCTTTAGTTTAGTTTGTAAAATTGATAGATTAGATTTTGCACTCATAACGATCTAAATAATTCTAGATCAATATTACCACCTGAAATCATCACAACAACTTTTTTATTTTTGATATTTATTTTTCTATTTAAAAGAGCAGCAGCAGCTACTGAGCCTCCTGGTTCTACAACTATTTTTAAATGTTCAGATAAAAATATTATAGTTTTTTTAACTTCTTCTTCAGAAACATTTATACCTCTTTCAAGATTTTTTAAATTAATTGGAAAAGTGACTTGTCCTGGCATTGGTGCAAGTAAAGCATCACAAATTGATTTTGATTTCGACGAATTTTCAGTAATTTTTTTATTTTGTAAAGATATTTTTGTATCATCAAAACCCTCTGGTTCAACTGAATATGATTTGATGTTTGGAAATTTGTGATTTAGATAAGTTGATGCTCCGGCAATAAGTCCTCCTCCTCCACAGCAACAAAGAAAAATATCGGGTATTACAGATAATTTATTTAAATCTTCAGCTATTTCAATACCTACTGTTCCTTGGCCAGCAATAATATCAATATCATCATATGGTTTAATTAAAGCTCGATTGTCGTTTTCTTTTATATCGTTTCCTATTTTTTCTCTATTTTCAAAAAAACTATCGTATAAAATCACATCAGCTCCATATTTTTTTGTATTATCAATTTTTATTTTAGGTGCATTTTTTGGCATAATTATTTTTGCACTTATATTTTTCTCAAAAGCAGCATATGCAACTGCTTGGGCATGATTTCCTGATGAGTATGCAACTACTCCGTTTTTCATTGTTTCTCTTGAAAGTGTTGAGAGTTTATTTGTGGCACCTCTAAGTTTAAAAGAGCCAGTAATCTGAAAGTTTTCTAATTTAAAATATACTTCAGCTTGTAATAAATTATTAATGTAATCATTTGTTACTAATGGAGTTTTTATGATTAAATTTTTAATTTTCTTATAAGCTTTAGTTATATCAACATAACTCAAATCCATATTTAAGTATTAAGCTACCCTTCCCCATTTAATTTTATTCCAACCTCTTTCATGGAAATAATATAATAGGGTTTTAGTAATTATCTCTAGTAGAGTTATTGTCCCAGCCCAAGAAATTTTTCCTGTTATAAACCAACTAATTAAAAAAGTATCTGTTGAAGCTAATATTCTCCAACTAAATGCTTTAACAAATGATCTTTTTCTGTAAGCAGTCATTCAATCCTCCTTAAATAAATAATAATATAATATGTCATTTATAGTATAAAAATTGATATAAATTATTATTCTAATATCAATTTTGTCCATAATTATTTAATAATTTGTTAGTATTTGTATTAAAAAATAGGAAAATATATAAATATTACTCTTTTGATGGATAAAATTATAAAAAAATATATTTATTAGTTATGGAACAAAATAATATTACATCTCCTTGTATAAGTATTTGTAAAACTGATCCAATTTCAGGATATTGTTATGGATGTGGAAGGACAAATGAAGATAAAAATACTTGGAAAGATGAAAATACTACTGATGAGTGGAAATTAAATAACTTAGAAGAACTAAAGAAAAGATTATCAGATTGGCAATTAAGAGCTTTTGAAGAGTCATATAAGTCAAAAATTAAAACTGGTTTGTCTCTAATTAAAAAAAAACTAATTGAAAATAAAAAAATTTGAAGTTTATTATTTTAGTTTTGACTTTTATTTTTTTTTCACAAAATTTGCTATCGCAATTACCAATGATATTAGATGACTTAAAAACTCCAGGTGTTACTAAACAAAAACAAAATTGGGCATTCTTTACAGATGGTGTTATGGGTGGTCTATCAGAAGGTAAGGCTATTATTTCAACTGTTGATGGTAGACAATGCTATCATATGACAGGTGATGTCACTACAAAAAATAACGGTGGTTTTATTCAAATACGTAATCAGCTTAAACCTTCAATTTCTACTAAAGAATATGATGGGATTTATCTTATAGTATATGGAAACCAAGAAAATTATTCTATTCATATAAGAACTGCTCTTACAATGGCTCCCTGGCAATATTATAAATTTAGTTTCAAAACTCAAAAGCAATGGAATAAAATTAGAGCTCCTTTCAATGAGTTTAAAAAATCAAATGCCTATCAGCCTTCCTCCTTGATAGGTCAAAGAATTAAATCAATTGGTTTGGTTGCTGGTTTTAAAGATTTTGAAGCTGACATTTGTTTATCCGAAATAGGTTTTTACTAGTACTCAACTTTTTTAAGATATAGTCCATGTGCAGGAGCTGTAACACCTGCAAAATCTCTTTTTTTTAACAAAATAATTTCTGAAACAGGTTTTGAAATTTTCTCTAAACCTATATCTACCAATGTACCAACCATAATTCTTACTTGAGAATGAAGGAAGGATTTTGCTGAGATAATAAAATTAATTTCCTCTTGATTTTTTTTTATATTAATTGTTTTAATTGATTTAACTGAAGATTTTGACTGACAATTTACTGAGCGAAAAGCTGAAAGATCGTGTTTACCTAAAAATAATTTAGATTGTTCAATAATTTTATTAATATTTATTTTTTTGTGCACACACCAAACTCTATTGTTTTCTAATGTTAAAGGCGGCCTTCTATTTATAACCTTATATTCATAAGTTCTAAGTTTAGCAGAAAATCTTGCATTAAAATCAGATGTTACTTTGTAAGCAGATAAAACTGCCACAGCATGAGGACGTAAATGATGGTTTATTCCATCACGTATAGTATCGGTATCAAAATTATTTTTTAGCTCAAAACTAGCAACTTGACCTTTTGCATGAACTCCCGCATCCGTTCTACCTGCTCCAAATATAATTATTTTATTATTTGTAAGTTTTAGAATTGCATCTTCAATTAATTCCTGAATTGAGATACCGTTTTCTTGTCGCTGCCATCCAACAAAATTTGTTCCATCATATTCAATAATTATTTTATAATTATACATTAATTATATCATCAATATTTAGTTTAAAACCCCTAAGAAACTCATCTTTAGTAACAACATTTTTACCTTCTTTTTGCAATTTTAAAGGTTCTATACTTCCATCATTGCATGCAATTTCAAAATTATTATTTAAAATTGTAGATATTTTGCCAGCTCCAGATCCTTTTTTAGCATCAATGATTTTTATTCGCTCTTTATTCAAAATAAACCAGGCTCCAGGCCTTGGCGCATGTGCTCTAATTTGATTTAGAACATTTTCTGTTGAATTATAAAAATTTATCTTTCTACTCTCTGAATTTATTTTTTTTGCATATGTAGCTTTTTTTTCATCTTGAAGCTTTAAATTGATTTCATTTTTAAAAATTAATGGAATGGTATTAATTAGTAACTTTATACCCAATTTTGTTAAGGCATTACTGAGTTCTGCTTTATTAAATTTTTCTGGTATACTAAATTTTTTTTGAGAAATTATTGGTCCAGAATCTAATTTTTCTTTCATCTTAATTATTGAAATACCTGTTTCTTTATCACCGTTAATTAATGCATGCTCTATTGGGGCAGCGCCTCTCCATTTAGGTAAAAGAGAAACATGTATATTTATACAACCATATTTTGGCATTTCTAAAATAACTTTTGGCAAGAGTTTGCCATATGCCATTACAACAATAAGATCTGGTTGTATTTTCTTTAATTCATTAATTATTACATCATCAAAATTAATGGGATGAAAAACTTTTAAATTATTGCCAAATGCTAATAGGTGAGTTGGTGACTTGATTAATTTCATGCCTCTAGATTGTTTCTTCGGCGGTTGGGTTAAAACTGCTTCAATTTTAAAATTGTTTTTAATTAATGCATTTAAATATTCTGAAGCAATAACAGGAGTTCCAATGAAAATTATTTTTTTATCAAGCATTAATTTTTATTTTTTATAAATTTTTTAACTTTTTTAATCATAATGTTTCTTTTTAAAGAGGAAAGATAATCAACGAACAATTTTCCTGAAAGATGATCAATTTCATGTTGTAAAATTCTTGCCTCCACACCTCCAACCTTTTTTTTTACTGATTTATTATTATTATCTAAGTATTCTAGTACAATATTTTCAGGTCTTTCTATTTCAGCAAATTGATCTGGAAGTGATAAACAGCCTTCTTCCATTAATATCGTTTCTTTTGAATATGAGATTATTTTTGGATTAAATAGATTATATTGTATTTCTTTATTTTTTTCCTTATCAACAAAAAAAATTGTAACAATCTGCTTTAAAATACCTATTTGGTTTGCAGCTAAACCTACACCAGGTGCTTGTAACATTACTTGCTTCATATTTTTTGCTATTTTTAATTCTTCAACTCCAACAGATCTAATTTTTTCTGCTTTTTGACGCAAAAGTGGATTTGGAACGTAAAGTAATTTTTCCATAATTTCTATGTAATTTTTTTTCTAGATTGAAATGCGGTATTTAAAGTATTTTCGTCAAGATAATGAACTTCTCCTCCCATTGGTATACCCTGAGCTAATCTCGTAACATTTAATTCTTTAAATGTTTCTAATTTATCAGCAATAACAAAAGAAGTTGTTTGGCCTTCCATTGTTGTGCTTAAGGCTAAAATAATTTCTTTAGTATCATTTATTTCTATTCTTTTTAGTAGATTTTGAATTTTTAATTCATCTGTACCTATTCCTTGTATAGCTGACAGAGAACCTCCTAAAACATGGTATAAGCCTTTATAAAAACCAACTTTTTCAAAAGTCCATAGATCTGAAACATCCTCTACTATACAAATTGTAGATTTATCTCTCGAATTATTTGAACATATATTGCAAGGGCTTTGCATATCAATATTACCACAATGATCACACTCAATTATCTTTTCATAAGATTTATTAAGGCTTTCTATTAAAGGTGATAAATTCTTGTCTTTATTTTTTAATAAAAATAATGCTATTCTCTGCGCTGATCTTCTTCCTAAACCAGGAAGTTTAGAAATATCATTAATAAGTTTATCAATTGGGGATTGCTCCATATACTAGAAAGGTAATTTCATACCAGGGGGCAAAGGCAACCCTCCTGTTAGAGATTTCATTTCTTCTTGAGCAACAGTCTCACCTTTTTGTTTCGCATCATTAATTGCAGCAATAATTAAATCTTCCAAAATTTCCTTTTCATCAGTTTTTATCAAGCTATCATCAATTAGGATTCTCTTAAATGCACCTTTTGCTGTAGCAATTACTTTTACTAAACCTCCGCCAGAGGTTCCTTCTACTTCAATTTCACTAAGTTTATCTTGGGCTTCAGCCATTTTTTTTTGTAACTGTTGAGCTTGCTTCATCATATTTCCAAAATTAACCATTATTTCTCCTTTTCTATATTTAAATTTACTAATTCTTCATCATAATTAATATCTGTTAATTCTGTTATTGCGTGAATCTTACTTGCTGGAAATTCATTTAAAATTTTTTTTACATGGATATTGTTTTTCATAAGTTCAATTTCCTTTTGCTGGTTAATAATATCTTCTTCGTATAAACTTTTTCCAAGGTTACTAGTTGAAGAATTCACTTTCCAGATTCTACCAGTCCAGGTTGATATCATTTTGGCGATAGTTCTATTAAAAGATTTATCTGAAATTTTTTCAGTGTTAAGGATAACTTCTCCATCTTTAAAAGAAATAAGGGTGACATCGTTATATAGTTTTGTATGCAAAATTCCCTCTCTATTCTTAAAAAACATATCAACGAATTTTCTAAAATCTCCAATTTCTTGATAGTTATTACTCGATTTATGTTCAAATACTTTTGGTGAATCTTTTTTAAAATTTAATACTTTATTTTTTTCATCAATTTGAGTTTGTGGATTATTTATAATACTTTCAGAATTGGGGTTTTTTTCTAATGCATTAATTTTATTAACTAGATCATCAGGACTTGAACCATCAAATAAGTAAATGATTCTTAATATAATCATTTCTCCATGTTGAAAAAGATGGTATCCTGATTGTAATTCTTGATATCCCTTAAATAATATCTGCCATATAATATTGAGATTATTTAAGCTTAACTTAGAAGACAAATCCAATCCCCTAGTCCTTTCAAGCTCTGGTATATAAATATCCTCTTTAATATTTGGAGCTATCTTAATTTGAGTAAGAAAATGAACAACATTCATCAATTCATCAAAAATCATAATAACATCTGCTCCCATATCATATAGATTTTTATATAATTTAAATGACTCTGATGAATTACCCTCTAAAATTTTTTCAAGTAAATCAAATATTTTTTCTCTTTCAGCTAATCCTAACATTTTAATAATTGCCATAGAATCAATCTTGGTGTTTTGATTTGTAATAGCTTGATCAAGAAGACTTAGGCCATCTCTTATAGATCCGTCTGCAGCACGAACAATTAAAGATATAGCATCATTATCAATTTCAATATTTTCCTCTTTAACTATTTTTAACAAGTGTTCAGTTAAATTATGATTTTCAATCCTAAGTAAATCAAATCTTTGACATCGAGATAAAACCGTAATTGGTATTTTTTTAACTTCTGTAGTTGCAAAAATAAATTTAACATGCTCTGGTGGTTCTTCGAGTGTTTTAAGAAGCGCATTGAATGCACTTTTTGAAAGCATATGAACTTCATCAATTATAAAGATTTTATATTTTCCGATAATAGGTTTATATTTAACGTTATCAATTATTTCTCTAACATCATCCACACCGGTATTAGATGCAGCATCCATTTCAACTACATCTAAATTGCTATCTACTCCAGTTGATATACATGAATCACATTCTCCACATGGCTCAGAGGTATTTTTTTCTCTTTTTTGACAATTGATACTCATAGCAATCAATCTTGCTGTTGTAGTTTTACCGACCCCTCTTACTCCAGTTAAAAGATATGCATGGGCTAATCTGTCATTAATTATTGCATTAGTTAGAATTTTAACAAGTAAATCTTGTCCAACTAAATTCTCAAATTTTTGTGGCCTATATTTTCTAGCTAAAACTTTATATTCTTTTATTTCATCCATAACTTCTTTTGGAAGGTTATGAGACCCACACAGAATTGTTACAGCTGCTTCTTTTCAGACCTGACTGAATTAGCAATTTGTCTGCCCTCTAACCTTCCTTGCCCAATATAACACTAATGTAATAAAAACCTAAATACACTTTTTAAAATTAAACTATTTTTTTCTAAAATTCGATTTTTCATAAACACCAAGGATTTTTAAGTGTTTACAAAAGAACTTCATTTCTTCCAAAGCCAGTTTAACTGATGGATTATCTGGATGTCCTTCAAAATCAATGTAAAATTGAGCAACATCAAAGCCTTGTGGATGAACGTAACTCTCAAGTTTTGTAATATTTACACCATTACTAGCAAAACCACCTAGGCATTTGTATAGAGCAGCTGGAATACTTCTTACATTAAATACTAAAGTTGTAAGAATTTGACTAGAAGATGGATCAACATCTTGAATGTCTTTTTGCATAATTAAAAATCTAGTAACGTTATTTGCTAAATCTTGAAAACTTCTCTGTAAAATATCTAAATTGTATATTTTTGCAGCAAGTTCTGATGCAATTGCAGCATCTTCAACATTATTTAATTCTGAAATCAATTTTGCTGAACCAGCTGTATCTGCTTCAACAATCATCTCCTTATTTAATTTAATAATGTTGTTTCTACACTGGGCAATACCTTGTTCATGACTATGTATTCTTTTAATATCAGAAATTTGAGCACCCTTAACACCTATCAAGTTATGATTAACTTCTAAAAAATATTCGGAAGTTATTTTTAAATTTGACTCTGGAATCAATCTTTGAGTATCAGCAACTCTACCTGCCAAAGAATTTTCTATTGGAACCATAGCAGCATCAGCTTTACCCACACGAACTTGTTCAAACATATCTTCAAATGTTGAGCAGGGAAAACTTATTGCATCAGGATAAAGGTTTTTACCAGCGAGTTCACTATAAGCGCCTTTTACACCCTGAAAAGAAAAAGATTTAATTTTTTTCATTTATTTCTCTTATAATATTTTCGATATTTATTAAATCTTCTTTTGTATCCATACTAGGAGCAATTTCAGGTACATGAGTGACTCCGATGCTCATTCCAGCATCCATTGCCCTATATTGTTCAAGATTTAAAGATATTTCATTTTTTGATTTTGATAAATTCACAAAACTAATTAGTGAACTTACAGAATAACTATAAATTCCTACGTGATGAAAAACTTCTTCATTAACTATATTTTTTAGTCTGAAAAACTCTTTGGCTTTTCCTATATTAGGTTCTTCCCAGTCAACTGATATTTTTGTTACATTTGGGTTTATCAAATCGTCTTTCTTCAGAATAGTTGCTAAAGTCCCAATAGAGTAATTATTTTTGAGAGGTTCAATAACTTTTTTTATATAGTTAGGGTTTATTAATGGCATATCTCCTTGTAAATTTATAATACATTCAATTCCTGAAAGGTTATCTATTTTTTTAAAAGCTGAATAAACTCTATCAGTCCCAGAAGGTAGATCTGGGTCTGTTAAAATAGCTTTTCCACCCAACCCATCAATTAAATTATAAACCTCTTTTTCTGAACAAGCGACATACACCTCCCCTATTCTTGAGGCTATTGCTTGTTGCCATACTCTTTGTACCATTGGAATACCTCTAATTTTAACTAATGGTTTACCTGGAAAACGAGTAGAAGCCATTCTTGAAGGTATTATAATAATGCTTTTCATAAATTATGCGACAATTAGGCTATAAGTTTTAAATTTTG
>MDSV01011769.1_pt1 | contig 10567 bp, 9 predicted proteins | sample 810851 | NCBI WGS metagenome assembly MDSV01 (sample SAMN05326640, study PRJNA326480) | marine metagenome | isolation source: seawater | place: Atlantic Ocean: North East | collected 2012 | reverse complement strand
AGAGTTACATTTTTAAATAAATGTGATGAAGTTGAAAAAAGTATAATTGCTGAATATTATCAAAGATGTTTTGGTGAAGATCTTCCTGAGTCTATGATTAATATTCAGATTTAGATGAATAAAAAAGAAGATAATTTTAAAGAAAAATTTAAACAGGCATTAGTATCAACAGCAAAAGTAATATCAGATGATTATTTAGTAGATATAAAAGTTAAAAATAAAAATTTAAGTTCTAAAAATATTGATTTTTTTGAGCTCGACAATTTGACTAATAGAAATGACTTTATAAGATTAAGAGCTGAAACAGACTCAAAAGCACTTAAAAAAAAATTTTCCAACAATAAAATATACGAAAAAAATATTCCCTCTAAAAAATCATGTAAAATGTTATATGATATATCTGAAAAAATTAGATATGAAGTTTTAGGAACTAAAATTCTTAAAGGTATTTCAAAAAATTTTAAAGAAAATTATAGTCAAATACTAAATCTTAAAAGAAAAGATCAATTAAAAAGCAAGCAAGATGTTACTGTATCTGAGGCTTTTGAGCTCTACATGCTAAAAAATTTTCTGAATATAGAGCTTAATCAGCTTACAAATAAAATGCTCAGCTTCTGGGAAAAGGATTTTAATTCTTCAATTGGAAAACATTTAAATTTTTTAAGTAAAAATTTTGAAAATCAAGAAATTTACAACTCAAAATTTTCAGAGATTCTTTCAGAAATGGATATCTTTGACTCAAATGATAATGATGAAAAAGAAGATTCTGAAAATAATAATGATAAAAATGACATGAAAAATCAAGATGAATCCAAAGAATCTTCAAAAGAACAAGAAAAAACAAAACAAGACGAAAATCAAAATGGAGTAGATGGTGATTACGATTTTGACCAGTTTAAAATAGATGAACAATTATTTGATACGGACTCAAATAAACAAAGCTCAGAAAAGGCTCTACAAAAATTAAATGCAAATATTAATGATAAAGAATATAAAGTTTTTACCAGACAATTTGATGAGATTGAAAAAGCAGAAAATTTAGAAACAAGTGAAGAAATAACAAAACTTAGAAAAAATTTAGATCAGCAGCTCGTTGCATTTCAAGATTTAATAACGAAGCTTGCAAATAAATTACAAAGACAACTTCTTGCAAAACAAAATAGAGCATGGGAATTTGATTTGGAAGAAGGACTTTTAGACAGCTCTAAATTACCAAGAATTATAATAGATCCATACAATTCACTTTCTTTTAAGAAAGAAAAAGATTTAGACTTTAAAGATACAGTTGTTACTTTGTTAATAGATAACTCGGGATCAATGAGAGGAAGGCCAATCACTATTGCTGCACTATGTGCTGACATATTGTCAAGAACTCTTGAGAGATGTGATGTTAAAGTTGAAATTTTAGGTTTTACTACAAAAAACTGGAAAGGTGGAAAGAGCAGAGAAGAATGGAATAAAAAAAATAAACCAAAGAACCCTGGTCGCTTAAATGATCTGAGGCATATAGTTTATAAGAGTGCAGATAGTCAATGGAGACAATCAAAAAAGAATTTAGGTTTGATGCTTAAAGAGGGTTTGCTTAAGGAAAACATTGATGGTGAAGCAATTTCTTGGGCATATAATAGATTAAAAAAAAGAAAAGAGGAGAGAAAAATTTTAATGGTAATATCAGATGGAGCTCCAGTAGACGACTCTACTTTATCAGTAAATTCAGGTGATTTTTTAGAAAAACATTTAAAGAAGACAGTAAAGTTTATAGAAGATAAATCAGATACAGAGATACTTGCAATCGGAATTGGTCATGATGTATCTAGATATTATAATAAGGCAATAAAAATTTCTGATGTTCAAGAACTTGGTGACGTAATGATAAAACAGTTAAGTGGTTTGTTTGAAAATAAGAGCAAAAAACTCCACTAAATTTTACGTAAGTCTTTATTTTTCCATTGAATTATTACTTCTGCACCCTCAACATCAGAATTTTTAAAATTTATTTTTGCAAAGTTTTTTTCTAAAAGAGTTTTGCCGATAAATGTACCCAAACCAAGGCCATGCTTAGAAATATTTTTTTGATCTTTCGATCTTATATAAGGCTCCCCTAGTATTGATTTATCTATCAAATCTTTTGGGAAACCTGGGCCATCATCTTTTATAATAATTATAGTTTCTTCATTATTACTTTTTAAAAATATTTCTATTTTTTTTTCACTGAATTTATTAGCATTACCAATAAAATTTCTTAATCCATAAATAATTTCTGCCGATTTATTAGACTTAATTTTTTTTTTGTAATTTTCTAAATTTATTTTAAATTTTTTATTACTAATTTCTTCGAATGATCTTACAATTTCTTTTATATAAATATCAAAAGATAATTCTTGATCAAAAAATTCATCCTCAATTGAAGGATTCAAAGTTAGTTTTTTAATTATTTCGCTACATCTATTACTTTGACTAACTAATAAATCAAGATCATTTTTAATTTTGTTATCTTTTCCAAATTCTTTTTTTAATTCTTTGGCGGTTAACAAAATAGTTGAAAGTGGAGTGCCCAAAGAGTGTGCAGCAGCAGCAGCTTGGCCGCCTAAAGAAACAAGTTCATTTTCTTTAGCCATCATCTCTTGAATTTTATTATACGCTTCTTCTCTAACTCTGCTTTCTTCACCAAATTTAACTCCAAAATATACTAAAAAAATTAATCCTATAATTATTGCAACTGGTATGCTGTATAAATAGTAAACCGGTGTATGAAAATGAAGTTCATTTTTAGATGGTAAATCATAAAAAATAAAACTTAGAATTGCTACAAATAAAGTTGTAAACAACACTAAAATCATTGAACTTTTAATTTTGAGGTGCTGAGATGAAAAAACTGCTGGAATAATAATTAAAAATATAAATGGATTTGTAATACCTCCTGTAAAATAAAATAAAGAAGCTAGTTGCAATATATCAAAACTTAAAAATATAGTAGAATTTTTGTTATCAAGATGGTTTTGTTTTATTTTAAATAATAAATATATGTTAGTTAAAACACTAATTAATATTATAAAAATACAAGGTAAATAGTTAAATTTGAATTCAAATATAAACTGAACTAATAGTATTGTTGCTAATTGACCAGCATAAGCAATCCATCTTAAGTTGGTATAAGTTTTTTTGTTAAGTATGTATACCTTCGAAGCATCTCTAAACTTCATTTCTTATATATCTAAGTTCAAAACATTGATTGCATTTGCAACAATAAATTCTTTCCTTAAACTTACATCATTACCCATAAGTGTATGTATTATGTTTTGATCTTTTTTTTGATCTTTTGAATATTGAACTTGAAGTAAATTTCTAGTTTCAGGATTAAGTGTTGTATTCCAAAGTTCCTCTGGGTTCATTTCTCCTAATCCCTTGAATCTTTGTATGCTTATTTTTGACTTTTCATCATTATAAATTTTAGTAAATTCTTTGCTTCCTTTTTTTATTTTTTTTAAGTTTTTTGAATTATTTAGAATATATTCTTCAAGTTCTTTTTCATCTTTGATGTAAATTCCTTTGGATCCTTTATTAATCTTAAATAATGGTGGCTGAGCCAAATAAACATGTCCGTTTTCTATAAGTTTATTAAATGGTTTATTATTTAAAAAAGTTAGAAGTAATGCCCTGATATGAGAGCCATCAACATCAGCATCAGTCATAATTATAATTTTTCCATATCTTAGATCTTTCAAGTCTATTTCTTCAACTTTTGGGTCTAAACCCAATGCATTGATCAAGGTTAATATTTCATTAGATGATATCATTTTAGATAATGTTTTGGTCCTATGTTCATTTTTATTGCCATTTTTTTTAGTGTCAGTCCCATCAACATATGTATTTAAAATTTTTCCTCTCAAAGGCAAAACAGCTTGGTTTTCTCTATTTCTTCCCTGTTTAGCTGAACCTCCAGCTGAATCTCCCTCAACTATAAATAGCTCTGTACCTTCTTGTTTTGAAATTTGACAGTCTGCTAATTTACCAGGTAAACCTGTGAGCTCTAGCGCTCCTTTTCTTCTTACATTTTCTCTTGCTTTTCTAGCAACATCTCTAGCTAAAGCTGCTTGAATGACTTTAGCTAAAATTATTTTTGAAACTGAAGGATTCTGATCAAACCATATAGATAATTTTTCGTTAATAATATTTTCTACTATCAATCTTACTTCAGAAGATACCAATTTGTCCTTAGTTTGTGATGAAAATTTTGGATCTGGAATTTTTAAAGATAATACAACTGTAAGACCCTCTTTAATATCATCTCCTGAAATATTCAGTTTATTTTTTTTTAATAAATTATGTTCTGTTGCATATTTATTTATTACTCTCGTTAAAGCGCTCCTGAAACCTAAAAGGTGAGTTCCACCATCTTTTTGAAATATATTATTTGTATATGGATACACATCTTCAGAGTATCCAGCGTTCCATTTTAAAGAGCATTCAATTTCAATATTTGTTTTTTTTCCTTCAATATAGATTGGTTTTTTAAATAAATCGTTTCCACTTTTATTTTGAAGTTTTTCTCTTTTTTCGTCTAAAAAATCAACAAATTCTATGATTCCACCATTAAATTTGAAATCAATATTTTTGGGTTTTTTTTGAGTTAAATCGTTGACTGAAATTTTTATACCTTTATTCAAAAATGCAAGCTCACGCATTCTTTTTTGAATCGTATTTGAATTAAATTTTGTTGAAGAGAAAATTTCTTTAGATGGTAAAAAATTTATTTCTGTTCCTGTATTCTTTGATTTTCCAATAACTTTAAGTGGTGCTTTTGCATTACCATCCACAAATTCAATAAAATATTTTTTTCCATCCCTATTTATTTCAAGTTTTAATTTTGAAGATAAGGCGTTAACCACTGAAACTCCCACGCCATGCAAGCCTCCGGAAACTTTGTATGAATCATGATCAAATTTACCTCCTGCGTGAAGTTGTGTCATAATAACCTCTGCTGCAGACTTTTTTTCACCTTTATGTATATCAACAGGAATTCCTCTTCCGTCATCTCGAACTGTAATTGATTCGTCTGAATTAACATAAACATCAATATTCCTACAATATCCTGCTAGTGCCTCATCTATGGAATTATCGACTACTTCATAGACCATATGATGCAAACCAGTGCCATCGTCAGTATCACCAATATACATTCCTGGTCTTTTTCTAACCGCCTCTAGGCCTTTTAAAACTTTTATAGAATCTGCTTGGTAACTGTTATTATTTTTCATTTATTGGAAAAAATTCTTATACCACATTTTCAATTAATTAAATATATATGTTTAAATTAGATCTTGGTAGAGAGGTTAATTTAGAGTAGTTTAAAAAATATTATGGTAAAAAAAGGCATAATTTTAGCGGGTGGCTCAGGTACTAGATTAAGTCCATTAACTAAAGCAGTAAATAAACAGCTATTACCAATATATGATAAGCCATTAATATTTTACCCTTTATCAATTTTAATGTTATCTAATATCAGGGATGTTCTGATTATTGTTAATCCGAAGCAAGTAGAAAACTTTAAAAACCTTCTTGGAAATGGAAGAAGATATGGAATTAAAATCCAATATAAGATTCAGTCTAAACCTAAAGGATTACCTGAAGCATTTATATTAGGAAAGAATTTTATTAAAAAAGATAATGTGGCATTAATACTCGGTGATAATTTCTTCTATGGTCAAAGTTTGACAAGTAAACTTGAAAAATCATTAATTCATAAAGACGGTGCTAGAATTTTTTTAAAAAAAGTTAATAAACCAGAAAATTATGGAATTGCTAAAATTAAAAAAGATCAAATAGAAAAAATTGTAGAAAAACCAAAAAAATTTATTTCGGATTATGCAATTACTGGTTTATATTTTTTTGACAATAATGTTTGTAAATATGCAAAGACACTTAAGGCATCAAAGAGAGGTGAGTTAGAAATTACAGATTTATTAAACATATATAAAAAAAAAAGAAAATTGAAATTTGAACACATTGGAAGAGGAGCGATATGGTCAGATGCAGGAAAAATAGATGATATGACAAATGTATCCTCTTTTGTGCAATCTATTGAAAAAGTACAAGGTATTAAAATTGCATGTTTGGAGGAAATTTCGCTGTTTAAAAGATGGATAAATAAAAAAACAATTATAAAAAATATCAAATTTTATGGTAATTGCGAATATAGCAATTACTTAAAAAAAATATAAAATCAGAAAAAAAAATCAATTTTAAAATGAAAATCATTAAAACAAAACTTAAAGGCTCTTTTATTTTAAAAGGAAAAATATTTTATGACCAAAGAGGTTTTTTAAGAGAAGCATATAAAAAAAAATTAATCAAAAAAAATTTAATATTTGCAATTATTTCTAAATCAAAAAAAAATGTTTTAAGAGGTTTACATATGCAAAAAAGGAATCCTCAAGATAAATATATTTTAGTTTTAAAAGGTAAAATTCTTGATGTCATTGTCGATGCAAGAAAAAATTCTAAAACATATGGAAAGCATTACAAGGTAGTTTTAAGTGAAAAAAATGGTAAAAGTTTTTTTATACCAAAAGGATTTTTTCATGGATTTTTAGGTTTAGAAAAAGAAAATATTGTGCTCTACGGATGTACTAATTATAGAGACATAAAAAGTGAAACAACTGTTAAGTGGAATGATGCTGACCTAAAGATTAAATGGCCAATAAAAAAACCAATACTTTCTAAAAAAGATAAAAAAGGAATAAAATTTTCAGAACTTTAGATAATTTTAGGAGTGGGAACATGAGTAATAAACTTTCCACCATTTTTAATAAAATTTTTCTCTTTTTTGAAAATTTCTTCTTTAAAATTCCATGCTCCTAAAAATGCCATATCAACTTTCTTTTTGTTTAATTTTTTATATTTTTTTATTTTTATTTTACTACCAGGTAAATATTTTCCAATTTTATATGAAGTAGTATCATAAAAATAATCAATAAAATTTGTACCAACTTGACAATAATTTAAAACAGTACACGACTTAGCAGTTGCTCCATATCCTATAACTTTTAATTTATTTTTTTTTATTTTTAAAAAAATATTTAATAATTTTTTTTTTGACTCTCTTACTTTGAAACTAAATTTTTCATAAGTAGAAAATTTATTTAAACCAAATTTTAATTCTTTATTAATTTCTCTGCTCACACTTTTTTTTATGTTATAAATTTTATTAATTTTTTTTTTTATAAAATATCTGTTAGATCCACCGTGAGTTTTAGTATTCTGAATGTCAAAAATTTCTAATTCAAATTTCTTTAAAACATTTTTCAATGCTATAGTGGAAAACACATATATGTGCTCACAGTAAAATTGATCATATGCAACATTTTTAATACATGATAACAAAGAAGGATCTTCTAATATTAAAATTCCATCTCTGGATAATGAATAATTAATTGCCCTAAATATTCCATCTAATTTTTTTATATGACTTAGAGTGTTAGCTGAGTATATAAGATCTGTTTTTTTAAATTTTGTTATTTTTTTTGCTAAATTTAAATTCCAATATTCAGAATAAGTTTTATATTTTTTTTTTATTGTTAATTTTGCAAGGTTTTTGCAGGGCTCAACACCTACGGCGATATTTTTGTTAAAGTTTTTTAAAAACGCACCATCATTGCTTCCAATTTCAATGATAAACTTAGGTTTGTAATGTTTTTTGATTTTTTTTGCTAAATCCTTAAAAGATCTTCTCATAGTTCTAGATTCAGACGATTTATAAGGATATTCATTATTAAACATTTTTTCCTTAGGGACAGTATTAATAATAGATACTAAATAATTTTTTTTATTAAAACCGACCTCAAGCTTAAACTTTTTTTCTTTAAGTTTAAGATTATTTTTTTTTATATATGAATTTGCGAGGGGCTGAGACCCTAAATTGAGAAATTTTTTCATTATTGATTCGATTTAAAAAGTTCTTTTTTTGCAGCATTATACAACATAATGTCATATGGATTATAAAATTTAGCAATACTTCTATACTCCAAATTATCATAGTCTGTTTTCGAAGAGTTATAATCAAACTTAGGAATTGTGCTTAAATTTAAATCATGATTATTTGCAAAATTTTTCAATTCGCTTTCTAAATTTTCAAATAAAAAAACATATTTAAATTTTTTTAAATTATTTAAAGCTAAATTCATAGTATATTCATTTACTTCTTGATCTAAATAACCAGAATAATACTTACAAAAAGTATTGTGTACCTCTGAACATCTTCTCATAAAAACATCAAAACCTTTTTTAGCTAACCCGTGACTATAATAGTTTTTATCATCTAGACAACGATTATACCAAGATATTGATCTCTCCACTGGATCTCTTAAGACAGTACAGTAATTTGTTTTTTCAACAGAACTTAAATTTTTTATTGATATTGAAAAATGTCCTCTTTGTTTAATTTTTATATTTTTTTTTTTTTTTAACTCGTCCAAAACAAAATTAAGTGTCGTCCCACCAGTTTTTGGTATGTGTATAAAAATTATATCATATTCATCAACATTGTAGGAATTTTTGTAAAACTTTTCACTGTTTTCACTTACCAGTCTTAAATGAAGTTCAGTATTTAAAAACTTATCAAATAATTTTACTATTGTTTTTAAGATTTCTTTTTTAATCATATTAAAATTTTTATCGATTTATAACTTTAATTAATACTTTATAAAAGCTAATATTTGGCGGAGAGAGTGGGATTCGAACCCACGGTACCTGTGAGGGTACACACACTTTCCAAGCGTGCGCCTTAAACCACTCGGCCATCTCTCCTATAAATATGTTGAGTATGACTTGGTTAAATACTCTTTTAAAGTTTCTCGCCAAGGCCGCATTAAATTTAAACCTTTTTTGTTAAGTTTTTTATTTAAAAGATTTTCTGAATTTGGCCTTTGAGCAAAAAAAGTTTTAGAAAAATAATCAGAATTGACTTTTGTCAATTTAATTTTACCTTTTAATTTTAAAATTTTTATAATTTCTTCAGCAACTTCGTAACGGCTAGTATTTCCTTCACACGCCATATTATATAATCCAAAATTCTTAGTATCTATCAATGACTCGGTGTTTTTTGCAAAATCGTAAGTATATGTTGGTGTCCCAAACTTATCATTAACAATAAATAATTCTTTTTTTCCATCCTTTATTTGTTTTAAAATTTTTTGTACAAATTTTTTATCCTTTTTTGGACCTCCTCCCATCATCCATCCAGCTCGACAAATTAAAAATTTTTTGCAATTTTGTGTAACAAATTTTTCAGCTTCGTATTTTGATATTGCGTATACTCCCATAGGCTTTGGGATATCAGTTTCATCATAAAATTCTTTTAGTCCATCAAAAATTCCAGCTGTGCTTATATAAAGTAGAGGAATATTTAATTTATTACTTATTTTAACTGCCGTTTTAACTGAATCAGTATTTGTTTTAAATGTGTCTGATTTATTTTTTTCACAAAATTCTAAATCTGTAAAAGCTCCTATGTGAAAAAGGTAATGTGGATTAAATTTTTCTACTAATAATTCATATTCGTTTGAGTCACGAAAATCTAAATACTCTAACCAATCTTCATTTACATCAATATCGGTACATTTTAATTCATACTTTTTTTTAAATACTTCATAAAATGCTTCACCTAACATTCCTCCCACTCCAGATAAAAAAATTTTTTCCTTCATTTAAAAACTAGAAATTTTTAGTATCATTAGTAATATCGTGAAATTTCATAGGCCATAATATATAATTTGAATTTTTTTTAAACCAATAGCTTAAAAATCGTTCTGCTAAAAATGCATACACTCTTATACGGCTATATGGTCTATTGGGATCAAAACCAAATACAGACTCACATTTCTCTAACCATCGAAATAAAGATATACAGTAATCGTTGTAAAGAGCAGGAGACCTACAAATAAAAACATTATTTGCGTTAAATGAAACTGCAGTATTTACCCAATTTCTAAAATCTTCTCTATTTTCTCTATCCAATAATTCTATCGCTTTATCCATTTCGCCATAACCATGATACATGTCATAATGTACTTTTACTGTCATTTTTTTTTTTGAAAGAAAAACAAAGGGGTTTTTTAGTAATTGCATTTTTCCATGTTTTAAAACTTTGCTAAATTTTGTTCCATTAACAAAAACTTCATCTCTAAGAACAACCTCATAATTATTCCATTCGTCCGGTACTTCTTGAAGTATCGACTGTTTGAAATCTTTATATTCTTTTTTTTTAGAATCTTTAAGCCAAAATCTTCTATAATGGCAAAATCCAACCCAATCTTTATCAAAATTTTTTTTGAGATTATTTTTCCAAAGCCAATAATAAAAAGTATTTTCTCCATACCAACTATTTTTTTCACTTATATTTTCGTTTGTGTTATCTCTTATCCATTCATTATCAAAGTTTTTTCTGCCTAATCCAACTGGAATATAATTAATTTTTTTAATTTTTTCCAAATTTGAGTTCTCAAGAGAAAAACAATACATTTTTAATGAAGTCATAGCCTAGTTAATAATAAATTTTTTAAATTTATGT
>MDSV01077632.1_pt1 | contig 10568 bp, 5 predicted proteins | sample 810851 | NCBI WGS metagenome assembly MDSV01 (sample SAMN05326640, study PRJNA326480) | marine metagenome | isolation source: seawater | place: Atlantic Ocean: North East | collected 2012 | reverse complement strand
CATCGCAACCACTCTGGCTGACGTGGTCACGAGATCGGATCCCATCGGGGGGAGCTTCTGCTCTTCCAGGTGCACACTGAACTTTCCCTGTGGAGTCTTACTGGTCGGCTTCGTGCTATACTTCGCATTGTAGCGGATAAAGGTCTTCACCGCGATGGTCACCTCCCCTTTCTGGAAATCCTCCCGGAATTCTTTCGTGATATAGGCGCCTTTGGGGCGCCCTCCTGAGCCACGACCTCCCCCCTGCTTGGATTCTACCAGGGGCTTCCCGTTGAGGTAGATGAGGTGTCCGCCGCCTGAACCGACATGATCCCCGGTATTTACCCGTAAGCGATAACGATGACCATCCTTCAGGGGAGGAACCTTAAAGGTTCCCCGGAGCAGTAACACTTCTTTTTCCCACAAGGTGTTTGCCTTGGTTGCTCCATAACACCCCGGTCCGAGACAATGTGGTCCACATTTGGTAATCGGTCGCTCAGGCAGCTTTCCGTTGTCACTACCAAAGGGGCTTTTCCCTGACCTCCAGCCGACTATCTTTGGTTCAAATCCGGCAGCGTAATAATTCCCCATCCCCTTCGGCAGGGTAACTTCGCGGTAACGGGAAATTAACTGGTCGAAGGGCACTTGTTCGACAGCCACCGGATCAAAGCTGTGATAATCCCACTGTGCGTTCCGGAGGTCCGCAAACATACGCCAACCGTAGCCCCGGTGTCCGGCCCGCTCATAAAGAGCCACAAGTTCATCAACAGGTTCTCCCCGCCCCCCGGGCCAGGCAGACTGCACTTCACCTCCAGCGAGGGGCACCAATCTCTTCCTGTTTCTCCCAACAAACTCCGGAATAAGTTCATCCATAATTATAGGGGTGATCGCTTTCCTGAGCTTGGGCCCAAAGGTGCTGGCATCGGCAGAGAGGAAGATCTCCTTGTAAGGAAGGATCTTCTCGGGGTGCCTTTTTCTGGCGATCTCATACAGCACATCCATGCCCCCCGGAACATCGGCGAGGGAAGCCGCAATGGCTTCAAGGTGGTAGTCATAGGTAGGTTTCAGATTCTGGCCGGCTGGACTTACCTTCCTTCCCGCAAACCCAGTGAACGTTTCCTTCAAGGTCTTGGTCGCCAGTTCCTGCACTTTAGGCCCGGCTGCCTTGATTTTGGCACGAATGACCGGGGCAAACCCATGGGTCACCGAGACCCTCTGGTTGGTCCTGACCAGTTCCCCCATCGCGGGGAGCACCTTCTCAAAGCAGCGCTCATCGGCTGCAACAGGCGTCAATGCCGTCAGGGCCGCATTCCTCAACCATGCTTCCTCATGCCTCAGATAGGGCAGCAGGAGGTCAACCAGATCTACGATCTGGTCAACTGAGCCTCGTCCCAGAAGCTGAATAGCGGCGTCCTTGATGAACCAAGACTCCTCCGGGTTCCTCACGGCCCGGATCGTCAGCTCATAAATCTCCGGAGTCACTGCGTCAGTCCGGGATAGGAGGGCTCCAAATATCGCTCGCCGTACCCTCGGATCGCCGTGCTTCAAAAACTCCATCACCAGGTCCTTCCTCACCTTGCCGCTACCCGTTCGTCGGCCAAGATAGCCACTCGCAATCCCCAGGGCCTTGTGTGCGGCAATATTGCGGATATTGAAGTCATGGTGATGCATGTATTTTCGAATCTCCTCGTCATCCGGCTCATTGGAGCCATGAAAGCGACGAAGAAAATGAAGACTGGAGTCGCGGGCCAGAGTCTCAGAGGAAAAATCGTATTGCGTGTCATTCTCCCCACGCACTGGTCCCCGCCTGACAAAAGCATCATCAGCCGCAGTTCCCCATGGTCGCGCCGGGAGCTGATAGCGCTTGGAAAACTCGGTCGGAGGCGCTCCGGTTATGCGGAGAGTCTTCCTCGGCATGGTATAGGCCAGGGGATAGGCTACGCCCCACTGTTCCTTGTCGTAACCCCCTCCTCCCAGAATTCCAAAAGAGCCGTCGAACCTACGGGACAGATCATAATGCCACTTCCGGTTATCCATGAATTCCCGGTAGTGCTGCGGCCTTTTATCATACATGAGACCCATGGCGGCACTGCGCCAGATTTCACCGATGCCCCCTCCGGTATGTCCATGCAGCATGAATGTCGTGGTGTAGAAGCTCTGGATGGCACAGACATCGCGAGCCCGGGCGTAAACCGATTGCTCTCCTCCGAAAGCGAGAGCCGCCGCTGCTGCCATGGCGATCGCCAGTTTTCCATTCTTCCCGTTGTCAACGAATCCGGTGTAAGGCCGGTCATCTCCATAGGGGTTGTTTCCCCTCCCAGCATAGCGATAGAAATGGCGGAGGGCCCCGTGCAATGTCTCGTCCGGCACCTTAGCCCCACATTCCTTGGCGAGCAGCAGAAAGGACAACACGTGTGTTCCCGCTGCATTCAGGTGCCCCTGTCCGTAGCCCGTGAGCGCTGAACCCCGGCCGGCCCAGGCATCATTGTGCTGGGTCCTTGCTGCACTGTCGACCCACTCCTGCACATTGGCCAGAATCTCAGGGTCACCCGTTCTCAGGTAGCACTCCGCAAGCCCGATGCCTCCGTAACCGACATACCAGGGATACCTGTGAACCGAGGCCTTCCGGGCCCATTCTCTGACGACCTCCAGATCCCTGTCATCCCCGGTGGAAAGAAGAAAGAGCATGCCAATGTCGGCCAGCCCCTTCTGGGTATCTGGACGAGACAGGTAATCTGCCACCTGCCGAACGATCCTGTCCGACTTTGGACAGTTCAGGGGCCAGGTCTTGCTGTAGGCCCCCAGCACCGGAATCTTCACGCTGACCGGAACATCCAACCCCTTAATCTCAAACCGGAGAACACCGTCGGCGGCTTCGGCCTCGGCAAGAAGCCCGCCCAGATGGATCCGGGGATCAATCCCGGAAAGCTGTTTGCCGTTGATGGATTTAATAACCTGACCGGCCTTCAACTTACCCGTTGATGCAGCCGGGGAACCTTCCTCGATATTGCTAATCCGCATGACGAATGCCGGCTGAAGAAGGTCAATTCCCATCCCCACCGGACCAAAACGCTTAATGGTCTGAAGTGATTTCTTCTCTCCCGGCCGGGTGGAGAACAGTCCATGCGGATTCTCGTAGAAAGTTTGCGCCCCTACCAAGCCGGAAAGCAGAAGAAGTATAGCAGTGGCCACACTATAATTGGCTCGAAGTTGGCATCTCATTTTTTCTTTCTTTCGGGTTGTTTGAACGCTGCTCCCCGACTCTTAGCGGGTCGGAGCCGCACCGTGACTTTGGTTCCTGGGGCCGGCAGGGCCTTGGTATTAATTTCCCAGAGAAGAGCCTGATTCTCCCGGGAGTGCACACCTTGCAGGCAGAGTAATTCATCTCCAAAGGTCGCTAGCGAAATTAGGTTTCCGCTCCGGTCTCCCAGGTAAACCCGAGGACCACTCCCCTTATCAACCAACCGGGAGCCCGCAAAGAGAAAGGCATGAGTGGAAAGCCGTTCCTCGACGGCAGCATCTCCCTCAACCCTGTCACTGGCACGAACAATGAATTCGCTGACCGGTTTCTCGATAAGCTCCTCGTCCTTACTTTTCCATGCAAGGAAGACCTCCACCAGGTCTCCGGAAGGAGGAAGATGTCGCCATCGCTCCTCCTCGCCTTCCACTCGCTCCATCAGAGCAGGATTGCCAGGCTCGAGCCCCAGAAGGAGGAGAGCGGTATGCACGTGCAGAGGCCTCGCCTCGATCAAGAGAAGAGATTCATGCACCTTCCCTCCCTTGGCACACGCCACTAGCTCCAAGAGTCCTTCCCGCAGACAGATCGTGGAATCGACCGTCACGCAGCGACCTACAGGATCCACCTCGATCCCCGGCAACTTGACGGGCTCAGCACTTGTGCTCGTGACGGCTGAAGTCACGAGCACCGTCAGTAGTCTGGATACTTTCGTGAGCACCTTGCCGTCAACGAGCTTGCTTAAGCAAATCAACCATCACCTTTCCCATCGCCTCACCTACGTTCATATAGGTTTCAGGATTTCCTCCATAGTGGCCGCTTGAACCTCCTCCCTTGGAGAGCGGGTTGCTGTAGACGAAACCGACCTTACCCTCGAGCTCGGGATCGTCGCTCTTTGAAACGGCCTTCATTGCATTCAGAATCACCCCATCCCCGCTGCCCGACCCCTCTTTGGTCTGGCCCAGAGAGGCACTGACAAATCTGGCTCCTGGGGCATCAAAGTCCTTCCGAAGTGACTTGATCAGCTGAACCAAGTTCTTCTCATAAGATTCATAATGGGCTGCGTTCCGCATATCCTTGTCCCCTTGCCACCAGAAAAACCCGGCAACTTCGTATTCCTTCGCCTCCGGGTAATACTTATCAAGATTCTCTAACACCTTCTTAGCTGCCGCAATGTCCCCGTCATACTGACACCCAGCATACCATCCTTTGGACATATCGCCTCCAGTGTCACCTCCGGGATCATCCGGGGTGCCGCGGTAACCAGGCTGCATCTTTCCACCGTGCTCCCAAGGCTCGGTTCCTGGGGGCAAAAGGTCCCAGCCAAGACTCCGGTTGCCGATACAACTCTTAAGAATCATAACAGGGGCGTCTGTCACATGGCCCAGAGCGTGACCAATACCGATTTCCGGGCCAATGTTTCCCTGAATCGTCATCCAATCGTTGGTATAATCCTTGGCAGGACTGTTGCCTGAGCACATCACCCTTACGTTTCGGACATCCTTCCGAATCGTCCATGCTCCGGCATCATCCACCAGGTATGGATATTTTTCTGGAGCTATTTTCTGGAGGACTTGTGGCTTCCCAAAACCAAGCATATTGGATTGTCCCAAGAGTATGTACACTTGGACCGGCTTACTCATATCCGCCTCTTTCCCGTCGGGATCGGGCCAAACCTCAGGAAGCTCTTCTACCTTGCCCGGTCGAGAAGAGGACACACTGAGAAAGCCAATATCATCCTCCGACAACAAATCCTTTTGAAAGGTGATCGATTTGCCATTGGGGAGGACCACGGAAACTTTTCCACTCACCGCGTCGTAGGCCTGCAACTTGCCCTCAAAAGTCTTGGACCCGTCTGCACTTGTCCAAGTCCGCGCCTGCAGACCAACCATCAAAATCGAAAGGAATGCGACGGCTGCTGCGACGATCCGTCTATTCCTCAGGGCATCGATCATCAGGCGAGGAGATACAGCTTGAGTCATGACCCGAACGGTGGCTTTGAACCTACCGTAGAACCAGAAAAGAAAGCATCTCTTTTGCGTTTATTTTGCGCTTAATTGCGACATGCTCTCTGTGCGACCGAACCTGATCGTTGGCTCCCACGGGTTTACCCTTTCTCTCCAAGACTCTCCCACTCAGGAATATGCAAAAACCACCACGACGTCCACGAATTGCTATCTCACTCGAGTTGGATCAAGGATTCAAACGACACCAGGAGAGCTACGCCGGCTGCCATCAATATGCCGATACCGCCGGATGGCATTGCACCATTGAACCCGCCATCGACCGGGTCCTCACGGAAAGCAAGGGACCCACTCCGTTTGACGGGATCCTCGCCCGAGCCACTCCCGAAATCGCCAAGGCGGCGAGAAAAAAGAACGTTCCGCTGGTGAATATCTGGTTGAACTCACCGGTCCAAGAACTTCCAAGCGTATTTCCTGATTTCGAGGGATCCGGTGTCCTAGCAGCAGAGCACCTGCTGGCACGCGGATTCCGACATCTCGCCTATCTCGGATATCGTAGCGACATCGACTCGCGTCTTCAGTCAGAGGGCATGAGAAAAGTCACTCGCCGGGAAAACTGCAACCTGACCACTCATCGGTTTTCCCGGACCAGCATGGAAGGCCCTGCCCGGGGCTGGCAACCATTCGTCACAGGAATTCAATCATGGATCGAAAGCTGGCAGCTTCCGATTGGCGTTCTCGTCTGCAATGATGTCTTCTGTCGCTACCTGATAGATATCTGCCGTTCAAAGGGTCTCCACGTCTCGCAAGAGGTCGCCATCATTGGGACATATAACGAATCAGAAATCTGCAATGCTCCTCCCCCTTCCCTTACGAGTATCGATATGAATTGCTCGCAGGTCGGCTACCGTGCAGCCGCTCTTCTGGACCGCCTCATGAATGGGGCCAAATCACCCCTCGACCCAATTATGGTAGCTCCAGCAGAACTACTCCCACGCCAGTCCACTGACCTTCTGGCAGCCGACGACCCCGCCGTCACTAAGGCGCTACGTTTCATCGCGGATAACACTCACGAAAGAATCAGAGTCACCGATGTTGTGAGCGCCGTAAATACCAACCGACGATCTCTCGAGAAACGATTTCGGCAGTCTCTCAACCGCTCCATCGCGGATGAAATTAACCGCCTTCGTCTGGAGCGAGCCAAACGCCAGTTGATCGGCACGAAGGCCTCCTTAAAGGATATTGCTGCTGACACCGGATTTCGTAACTCGGACCACTTCTCCAAAGTGTTTAGTCGGATAGAAGGTATTTCCCCCTCTCAGTTCCGTTCGGAAAGGCAAAAGGTATTTCTGCAGGATTAAAATTTGTATCTCTCGACCCTCCTGCATCTTGGCGCAGATTACCCTCTAAGCATCGTTCTCTCTGGTAACGAAAAATAACTCTAAGGCCAGCACTTGTAGAGTCACCAAGCCCTTGTCCTCGAAAAGACCTATCTCTAGAATACCGCATGACCAAGGTGATCGCCCCTTTGCTCCTGCTTACTTCTCTCGCCTGTGCGTCTGAGGACAGCAAGCGAAGTGTCGCGTGGGATCTCAAGTCGCTTTTCAAGACCCCAAAGGTTCACAAGACCGAGGAGCGCCCCGCCAAAGGGCTCCGCTCATTTTTCTATGAGGGCGCGCTTTACAAGGGGGCCCCGACACGGGTCTTTGCCTACTATGCAACACCAGAGGGAGATCCTCCTCAGGGGGGATGGCCTGCAGTCATCTGCGCACATGGGGGCGGAGGCACTGCCTATCCCGAGTGGGTTCGATTTTGGAATGGCCGCGGCTACGCTGCTCTCGCCATGGACCTCGAGGGACATTTACCCGGTGGCAAGGCTCATCAGGTCGAGGGCAATTTCCCCACTGGTCAGGGACACGAAAATGCAGGTCCTAGTCGAGTCGACTGGTTCGGGGACCGATCTCTACCAGACAACGAGCAATGGTTCTATCACGCTGTCGCCAACGTTATCAGAGCCAATTCTCTTTTGCGGGCTGTCAAGGTCATCAACTCAAAGAAGATCGGACTGACCGGAATTTCGTGGGGCGGCACAGTGGTGAGCACTGTTGCAGGGGTCGACCCTCGCTTTGCCTTCGTCGTTCCGGTCTACGGGAGTGGCTATATCCATAAGAGTGACAACCCCGGTCTATCGCAGTGGTTTCCTCCGAAGAATATGACCGAGGACCAGTATCACGACTATCAGCGAAAGTGGGACCCCTCGGCCCACCTGCCTTATGCCCGGATGCCGATGCTGTTTGTGTCATCTGTTGCCGATCCCGTATTTCAAATTGATATCTTTGCGCGGTCTGCAAAATCCACCAATGGCCCAAGCTCACTCTGTATCCGACCCTGGATGATTCACGCCCACGGAAACGGGTGGAGCGATCCTGTCGAGATAGGTCAGTTCGCCGATAGTATCGTGAAAGACCGACCCTCTCTCCCCGAGCTGGGTCTGCCCAAGATCGGTCCATCAAGCCGTATTGCTCGGACCCCTTTTCAGGGTAAGGACAAAATCACGGAAGCTTGGGTTTACTTTACCACCGCCCAGGGTGCGTGGAAAAATCGTAAGTGGAACTTCATTCAGTGCGATGTAGGAGAAAAGGAACTGGTTTCCCGGAAGGGCCTTCCCGGAAACACCACGGCATTTCTTGTCTACGTCTTCCGCGATGTTGGCGGTTTTCGAAGCAATCACTCTGCCTCCGAATTGGTAATCATCGGAAACTAGAACGAACCCCCGCGGCTCTCGGAAAACCGGAGATCCGGGCACCCTTTCAAGGCAGAGCCTGTTTCCAACCAGCCTTGAGAATCGCACCGTGTCGGTCGAGTGTCTCGGCATATGTCTCCTGCCCCGCGACATTCTGCATCTCACCCGGATCTGTTTCATGGTCATAGAGCTCCCGGGCTTTCACTTCGCCGCTCTTCCAGTCCCGCCACTCCACGTAGCGGTGTTGGTCGGTCCGGACTGAATAGCCCATGATATCTCCATGGCTACGATGGCGGTTCCCCTGGTAGGCCCGGGGATACTGGCTGAAAGCTGCTGTTTTCCATGAGCGAAGAGGCTCATCCAGAAGAACCCGGAAACTTGTTCCCTGAAGACCTTCAGGAACAGCAAAACCACAGGATTCGACAAGAGTGGGGTAAAGATCCACAAGTTCTACGAGAGCGCTGCTCTCGGCGCCGGTCTCTTTCTGTCCAGGGGCTGAAAGAATCAGAGGAACCCGAACTGACAACTCATAATTGTTCGCCTTGGCCCAGAGACCCTGTTCTCCGAGGTGGAAGCCATGATCTCCCCAAAGGCAGATTACTGTCTCCTCACCTAACCCGAGTGCATCTATCTGATCAAGAAGGCGGCCTACAAGAGCATCCACATAACTCACACACGCGTAATAGCCGTGACGCAATTCAGCCGCTTTCTCCTTAGAGACCTTTCCGTTACGAGAGATGTCAGTATACCCCTCCAATTCTTTCCAACTCCTCACCGCAACCTCCGGCGCACCCCTTGGATGTAACTCCGAGGCGGGGGCCGGAAGGGTCTCGCGGTCATACAGGTCCCAATATTTCCGAGGAGCACAAAACGGCAGGTGAGGCTTGCGAAAACCGACCGCCAGAAAAAATGGCTGATCTCTCGTTTTCAAACGATCCAACGCCTCAAGAGCTGCCTCACAAACCATCCCATCGATGTAGGTTTCATCCGGCACATCCGCCGCCTCCGAGGAGGCCCGCTTGAGCCCCTCACCCTCCAGATTTTCCGGAGTAGCATAACGAAGATTCGCCGCTCTGACATTATCATGAAGCGGGGCCTCGGACCAAGAGGGCTCATCTTTCGAAGGAGGACCTCCTCCATGGAATATTTTTCCAATAGAGCGGCAGTGATATCCTTGTTTTCTAAAGAATTGCGGCAAGGTAACCACATGTGGCAGAGCTTTACGGAAGTGGGTATTCAGGTCCCATACTCGAATGGTATCGGGTCGACGACCTGTCATGAGGGAAAGGCGCGAAGGACTGCACACCGCCTGCTGGCAATAGGCCTTCCGAAAGACAGTGCCGTCGCTCGCAAGACGGTCGATATTGGGTGTTCGTGCCACCTTATCTCCGTAACACCCGAGCATAGGGCGCAGATCATCAACCGCGATAAACAACACGTTGGGAGAGCGCTCTGCGCCGAGAGAGAGCGAAAGCGTGCAGGCAGCAAACCCAAATCCAATGACAAGACTTCTCATAACCTCACCGGCTTTTATCAAAAAAGTATTCTCTATAGTTAAGTTTCAGGTCGGCCTTGCTGGGAGTGCCGCCCTTCATGCAAGCCTCGATCTCGGACTTCAACTGGAGAACCTTCTTCCGATCGAGAAGGGGATCCTTCGTCGATGTGCGCCATTGCAGTAAACGCTTCTTTAAGCGCCGGAGGACCGGCTCATGATCCGAATCCTCCGCGAGATTCTCGAATTCGTGAGGATCGTTTTCCAGATCATACAGTTCAAACTCAGGAGGATGGCGCATTCGCTCATACGCACCCCTAACTGGCTCTCCTGCCACTAAGATCGCCTCCTCAACTCCCTTAAAAAATCGTTTAAGCGTGAACTCGTAACCCGGATTGATCTCTTCTGCCATGAGATTATGGATCAATTTGAATCGAGCATCACGCACACTCCGCTGAGGGTAATAATTATGTGCGGAGTGAAGGTGGAACTCGGCAAAGAGATGCTTGCGCCACTCCACACTTTTTCCTTCGAGTAAGGAGACGAGAGTGCGACCGGGAAGATCCCCAGGTGGCGAAACACCCGCCATCCCGAGAAGGGTGGGCATCAAGTCGATGGTGGAGACCAGCTCGGAACACCTTTCGCCCCCCTTCCAGTGTTTTCCACCCGACATAATCAGCGGGATCCGTAATCCTCCTTCGAGGGAGGTCCGCTTGCCCCGCAACATGTCTGCCCCGTGGTCCCCGAGATACACAATCAGGGTATCTTCATATTTTCCGGACTTACGCAAAACTTCCAGAAGCTCACCAACCTGGAAGTCCAACCGACTCATGCAGTTATAGTAGTCGGCCGTCTGCTGGCGCAAATCCGGAGTATCCAATCCGAAGTAAGAGAGCGGCTTCACGTCAGCTCCTGTGAGAGGATTCTCGGGAACTCCCCCTACGGACTTGAGGAAAGGACGATGAGCATCAGGATAGTTCACGCTGAGGAAAAAGGGCCGCTTGGACTTCTTGATGAACCTTTCCGCTTCGCGCGCATAGTTCTGGAGTTTGTTCCGACTGAAGTTCGAGGACTCCATCCGCTTGAAATCGAAAGGAAAGGCTGATGCAGGATTGACGTGAAGTTTACCAATGATCCCGGTGCGATAACCCGCCT
>MDSV01049354.1_pt1 | contig 10568 bp, 11 predicted proteins | sample 810851 | NCBI WGS metagenome assembly MDSV01 (sample SAMN05326640, study PRJNA326480) | marine metagenome | isolation source: seawater | place: Atlantic Ocean: North East | collected 2012 | reverse complement strand
GAAATGACTATTCTTATTAGAAATGATAATAAAATATCTTTAGATGACAAAATAATACCTTTAAATAATCTAGAAGCTTATTTAACTTCTTTACTAAAAGATAAAAGCATTGAAGAAGTCCTTATTAAAGCTGATGGTAATGCTTCTTCAGGTACACTCTCAAAAGTTATTAGAATGATTAGAAATATGGGAATTAAGAGAGCTGCAATAGTAACTAAAAATATATTATAAAAATGATAAGTCTCTTTGATAATAAAATTAGCAATAAAATTATTTTATCTAGTGCTTTACTTGCAATAGTTTTTCATGCCTCTTTAATACCAATTAGTTCTTTAATAAAACTAGATAATATAGAAGATGCAGAACCAAAAATTATTTTAGAATTAATAAATGAGATCAAAGAAGAAACTCCTGTAATAAATAATATAAATCCTCCAGAGATTTCTCAACCTCAAAAAGTTATCAAGCCTCCTGTTTTAGATGCTCCAAAAAATATTAAGTTAGAGCAAGTAGATAATACAACTGCGGTTATTGATTTACCTAAAGATATTATTTTACCAGATAACTTAAAGCCTCTAATAAATAATAAAATTGATATTCCAAAAAATATTGAAAGTCTTAATAGTGATTTATCAATTGATGATCTTCCAAATATTAAGAGCACCAAACAAATAAAAAAGAATGAAAAACCTATTAAGACGATAAATAAACCCAATTTTTTAGTTACTACTGATATTGAAAAACCTATTAAATTGAAAGATAATTTAATGTCACAAAATATTAATTTACCTAATAAGCCAATCAAGCAAGAAACAGAAAAAGAAATTGTAAAAAATACTGAAATAAAAAATGACAAACTTTCTGCAAGTGAAATTAGTAGCTTAGAAACTTATAAAAATAGTATTAGGTCAATAATACAATCTTTTGCGATTAACAATTATCCAAAAAAAGACCTGAGGAGAAAGAATGAAGGTATAGTTCATATAATTTTTAAACTTAAGGAAGATGGAAGTTTAAATTCTATAAATATTGGTCCTAACACTAACGCAAATGATTCACTAATAAATGCTGCAATAGACTCTGTTAAAAAGAGCTCTCCCTTTGAGCAAATAGTATTACTAAAAAAAGAAAGAGAATTTGAAATAAATATTATATATAAAATTAATTAAATATAATAATTATTCTTGATAATAGTTTTTTATACTGTATGGTATAAAAAACAAACTACTAGAGGTACAATGAAAAAAATTTTTTTAATTACAATTATAATAACATTATTAAATAGCATAGCTCTAGCTGAAATTACAGAAGATATGGAGAGAAGAGCAAAAGAAGCAGGTATAATAATAATGCGAGATCATGATGTAAAACGTACATATTATTGTAATGACCAATTTGCTAGAGAAACGCACATGAATATGCAAGTTGCTTATAGATATAGTCAAGTAGGTGATTTAGAAAAAGCTGCACAATTAGAACTTATCGCTGCAAATAGAGGACTTGAACATGCTCAAGTTTCTGTAGGTAAAAGATATGTTCATGGTAATGGTGTAGAGCCAAATATTGTTGAAGCATATAAATTTTTTAAATTATCTGAGGATGAAACATCAAAGAATTTATATATTAAAGTAATATTAGAACATATGACACAAGATCAAATTAATGAAGCAGAAAATTTAGTAAAGAACTTTAAAGCTTCATATAAATAAAATTATTCATGAAATTGTGTGAAAGTATTTAAATCTTCTCTAACAGTTTTTAACTTATTTACATCTGCATTTTTATCTTCATACCCTAAACTCATTCCACAATGAATAATATGACCATCTTCAATATTAAGAATTGGAGAAATGACCTTATGCATTTGTCCCCATGCAGCTTGAGGACAAGTATCTAATCCATAAGCTCTAGCAGCAACACATATATTTTGAATAAACATACCATAATCCAGCCAACTCATCCACCCTAAGTCTTTTTCAATCGTAAATATTAATCCAACAGGGGCATTAAAAAAATTAAAATTTTGAACGTGAAAAGATTTGGTTTTTTCATAATCTCCTTTTTTAATGTTTAGTAATGCATAGAGATCCCATCCAACCTTTCTCCTTCTTGCTAAATATGGTTCACGAAAATCTTCCATATAATGAATTCTCTCATTTTTTTTTTCAATTTTAGGATCATAAAAAGCATCGCAAGAAGCTTTACAAACTTTACTTTTTGATTCTCCAAGTAATACGTGTACATTCCATGGTTGAATATTTGTTCCACTAGGAGCTCTTGCAGATACAGTTAATATATCTTCAATTACATCTTTACTAATTTCAGTTGATAAAAATTTTCTTACAGACCTTCTTGATGTAATTGCTTTTTTAACATCTTCATTCATATGTTTTATCATTTAGATTCCAAAAATTTAATAATATAAAACTTAAAACTATTTTGTTATTTAAATATTTGCAACATAATATATAAATTAGTTATTATATATTTTTATGAATTTCTAAATATAAAGGAATGTAATTATGCCATATATTAATATTACAGAAAAGGTAAATAATTCTGTTCACACAATACTTTTAAATAGGCCTGATAGATTAAATGCCTGGACTGAAGAGATGGCTATAGAGATTAAACAATCTATGGATAATGCTGCAAAAAATGATGATGTCAAAGTAATAATATTATCTGGAACTGGAAGAGGCTTTTGTGCAGGTGCAGATATGGATTCATTAAATACAATTGATGCTGATGAACGTGCAGATAAAAATGCTGAGTCCCCTTACAAAGCATTTGATAATGCTTGGCCTTTAGATTTTCAAAGAGCACAAACTTGGTTTCCTAGTGTTCCAAAACCAATAATAGCAGCAATAAATGGTCCTGCAGCAGGATTAGGATTAATTCTATCTATGTGGTGTGATATTAGGTTTGCTTCAAAATCTGCCGTTTTTTCTACAGCATTTAGTAAAAGAGGATTAATAGCTGAACATGGATTAAGTTGGCTTCTACCGCGTTTAGTAGGTATGGGACATGCAATGGATATGACATTAACTGCAAGAAAAATTACAGCTGAAGAAGCAGAAAAAATTGGTTTTGTAAATAAAACTTTCAGTGATGAAACTTTTATTGATGAAGTCTATAAATATGCAGAAACTATGGCTAAGGAAGTTTCTCCAAGATCAATGAAAATCATGAAAAAACAATTGTGGCAAGGCTTGCTTCAAGGCCTAGATGAAGCTGTAGGAATTGCAGATAATGATATGGTTGACAGTTTTTTAAGTGAAGATTTTAAAGAAGGAGTAGCTCACTTTATTGAAAAAAGAGCTCCTAATTTTACCGGTAAATAAATATAGAATAGGATTAAACTATGTCATTAAAGATTAGTATTATATATGGTTCTACTAGAGATGGAAGACTAGGAATAAGGTTTGCAAAATATTTAAAAAATGAATTTATAAATAGAAATATAGAAGCAGTATTAATTGACCCATTAGAGAATAATCTAGAAACTTTGACAAAAAGATATAGTGATTATGATTCTAATTCTGCTCCTAATGGTTTAGAAAACATTCATCAAGAACTAGAATCCTCTGATGCCTTTGTTATAGTTAGCGCTGAATATAATCACTTTATGCCTCCTGCTCTTGTAAATCTGCTGAATCATTTTTATGCTGAATACCAAAGAAAACCATCAGCTGTTGCAACTTACTCTGTGTCACCTTTTGGAGGAGTAAGAGTTTCTACTCCATTAAGATCATTTTTAGCTCAATTAGGAATGCCTCCTATTTCTTCAATGATACATGCCCCTTTTGTTAATAAAAATTTTAATAATGAAGGTGAGAGAATATCTGAAGATAAAGATGAGCGTCAAAAAGAATTTATAAAATTTGCTGAAGAAATTGAATGGTATGCAAATGCATTGAAAACGGCACGAAATAAATAATTATGTATTTATATAATATAATTATTAGCTTATTTATGTGTCTTACTTTAGGTATATCTAATTCTCATTCTAACGATAATTTGCCTAGAACAATGGTATGGTCTGTATATGATATAGGTGCATCAGGCTACAATGAAGCATCGGCTATAGCTGAAGGTATAATGAAAAAATATGATATAAGAGTTAGACTTCTTCCTTCAGGAACATCAATAGGACGATTATTAGCATTAAAAAGAAAAAGAGTAAGTGTTAGTTTCTTGGGAACGGAAGCATATTTTGCAAGCGAAGGCTTATATGATTTTTCTGCAAAAAAATGGGGCCCTCAAGATTTACGTCTTATAATAGGAAGACCTAATACATTTGGAATAGCGGTACCAGCTGATGCAGGTATTAATAATATAGCTGATTTAAAAGATAAAAGAGTTGCATATGTTACGGCAAATCCTTCATTAAATGTGAAGGTATTAGGTATAATGGCATTTGCAAATCTTACTTTTAGTGATGTAGAAAAAGTTATATATCCTGGATTTGGTCCCACTATTAAAGCGTTACAAAATGGAAGACTCGATGCAGCGGGTGCTGTTCCTACAGGTTCTGCTGTTTATGAATTAGCCGCTTCAAATAAAGGCATTAAATGGCTGGATATGCCAGAAGATAATATAGATGGTTGGAAAAAACTTAATAAACTTGTTCCTTTTATGAAACCTCAAAAAGAAATATTAGGAGCAGGACTAGATGAGAATAACCCTGCTCATATAGGTGGGTATAATTATCCTAATTTAACAGTTTATGCAGAAACATCTGAAAATGAAGTATATAACTTTATGAAAGCAATAGACGAATCTTTTAGTTTTTATAAAGATATAAGTGCAGTAATGTTTAAATGGAAACTTGAATTATCATCCGGTACGCCTGCTGAAATTCCTATTCATAAAGGTGCAATAAAATACCTTAAAGAAAAGAATCTATGGAATGAAGAAGATGAGAAATGGAATAATGCTAGATTAAAAAGATTAGCAATATTAATAGGTACTTGGAAAAATTTCTTAACTAATAATGACCATTTAGACGGAGAAGAATTTAAAAAAGAATGGTTAAAAGTGAGAGAATTAGCTCTTGCAAACAATTAATACTAGCTTTAATGAAAGAATTAGCGCCTTTCCTAAATTTGTAATTATTTTTTTAGCGTTAATTGGCTGTATAATTACTATAAATCAGGTATTTAATTTTGGTATTTTTAATTTTTATCCAGTCTCTAATAGCTTTCTTTATCTTCTTATTGCCTTTTTTCAACCCATTTCATTTTTAGTATTTCCATTTAGTAAAAATAGCGAAAATAAAATTTTAATTAGCGATATATTAGCTGCTATAACAATATTTGTAATTGGAATATACTTTTCTATAAACTCAGAAAATATTCTAAGTAATGGCTGGGATATTGAGGCTCCTTTATTACCTACAATCTTAAGTTTAATTTTAATTATATTATCATTAGAATCTTTAAGAAGGACCGGCGGAATAATTATATTTTTTATAGCTCTATTTTTTGCTTTATATCCTATTTTTGCTGATCATATGCCAGGTGCATTATGGGGAAACATGTATACTTTTGAAGAAGCAGCTAGAGCACATAGTATGGGATTAGATAGTCTTATTGGAATTCCTATGCGGGTAGCAGGAAGCCTTCTAATAGGTTTTCTAGTGTATGGAATAATTCTAGCAGAAACAGGTGGAGGTAAATTTTTTATAAATATTGCAGAATCTCTTATGGGAAAATACAGAGGTGGTCCTGCTAAAGTAGCAATACTAGCATCAGGGTTTTTTGGAATGTTATCTGGAAGTCCAACCAGTAATGTAATAACTAGTGGCTCTCTAACAATTCCTGCTATGAAAAAAGCAGGATACTCAGGAAGATATGCAGCAGCTATTGAAGCATGTGCATCAACCGGAGGAGTATTAATGCCACCTGTTATGGGTACAGTGGCATTTATTATGGCGTCCTTTCTAAATCTTCCATACGCTGAAATACTACTTGCTGCTCTTATACCGGGCGCTATTTTTTATATAGCACTCATTATTCAAACTGATCTATATGCTGCTAAAAACAAATTAGTAGGTATGGATGCTAAAGAAATTCCTCTACTGTACCCTACTCTCATTAATGGTTTTCCATTTATAATTTCATTTGCATCTCTTGTCTGGCTTATAGTATCTGCTAAATTAGAAAGTGAAGCACCTTTCATATCGTCAATGTTATTAATTTTCATATTATTATTAATTAATTTTAACAAAATTAAGTTGAACCAATGGTTAAATATAGTTGTTAAAATAGGAGAAATTATTGCTAGAATAGTCTCTCTATTATCAGGTATAGGTGTGATAATAGGAGCAATGTCATTAACAGGAGTAGGAACTTCGCTATCTAGAGAATTAGTATTCTTAGCAGGCGGTGATTTATTTATGATATTAACCTTTGGAGCTATAGCTTCTTTAGTTTTAGGAATAGGAATGACTGTAAGTGCCTGCTACATCTTTTTGGCAATAGTATTAGCTCCTGCAATCATACAAGGAGGAATAGATCCTCTAGCAGCTCATTTATATGTATTATATTGGGGAGTACTCTCTTTTATTACACCTCCAGTTGCTATAGCTGCAATTACAGCTTCTAGTATTTCTAAGACTTCTGCTTTAAAGACTGGTTTTTTATCAATGAGGTTAGGGTCAATTTTATTTTTTCTTCCAATTTTATTTGTTTTTGATTCTTCTATGTTAATGCAGGGAAATACAATAGATATTTTAAAGGCAGTTTTAATTGCTATATTTGCTATAATTATTATTTCATCTAGTTTCGAAGGATATATTTATAAAATTGGTAATATAAATAAAATAATCAGAGTAATATATTTTATTTCAGGAGTACTAATTTTAATGCCAAATTTAACTAGTAAATATATTGGACTTATAATATTAATAGTTACGACCATATTACTTCTAGTGCTTAAACTTAATAATAAATAATATGATCTTATAATAACTTAAAGTCGTAAATTATGTGTGGGGGTAGGATTTGTTAAAAGCTTTTTATAAAACTAAAGAATGGGCACTCTGGGCTTATGCAGGATTAGCATTATTAATACTTTCACTATGGGTACAGGTACAGTTTACTGTTGCTTTTAACAGCTGGTATGGAAGATTTTATAATTTACTTCAAGCATCCGCTAGCTATAAAGATAATCCATCAGAAGGTATTACTCTTTTTTATGACCACTTAATATCTCTTTCTTATATTACTAATAATTTTTCTGGGGAAGCCTCTTTTGTTATACTAGCATTTCCTTATATTGTTATTGCTGTTTTTACAAGTTGGTTTACTAGCATATATGCGCTTCGTTGGAGACAAGCTATGACTTTTAATTATATACCCAGATGGAGACATGTAGAGGTTGAAATTGAAGGTGCAAGTCAAAGAATACAAGAGGATTGTTATAGATTTGCAAAAATCGTTGAATCTCTTGGACTACAAATAGTGCGATCTATTATGACTTTAATAGCTTTTATTCCAATTCTATGGGGATTAAGTGATAAAGTAGACATTCCACATCTTAGGGATATAGAGGGATCATTAGTTTGGGTGGCTCTGATTGTATCTCTAGGAGGCTTATTTATATCTTGGTTCGTAGGTTGGTATTTACCTGGACTTGAATATAACAATCAAAAAGTAGAAGCAGCATTTAGAAAAGATTTAGTTTTAGGTGAAGATAATAAGGAATATGCGCAACCTGAAAAACTATGGGAATTATTTTTAGGGATTAGATTTAATTACCATAGATTATTCAAGCATTATAGCTACTTTAATGCATGGATGAATACTTATGATCAGTTTATGATTATTGTTCCTTACTTAATAGTAGGACCGGGGCTTTTTACAGGTCTTATTATGCTCGGAACAGTTACTCAAGTAAGCAATGCTTTCCAAAGAGTTCATGGAGGATTTGCTCTATTTCTTCACAATTGGACTACTATAACTGAATTGAGGTCTATATGGAGAAGGCTATCTGAATTTGAGAAAAATATTACTTTATATGAAAATAAAAACACTCAAATTTCTGAAAAAACCTAAAATATTTTAGAGATTAGGCGGTTTAGTTCTCTTAACAGATTCTCTTTCAGACATTTGGTTAAACCAGGCGTTTAAATTATTACTAAATATGTCGTAATTAGATTTTGGGTTTCTCTTAATTGTTCCTAATAATATTATAATGCTTATATCAGCTAAATTTAAAACTTGAGAATTTGAACTTGAAAGAAAGTCTATATTAGATTCTATAACTTCTATACCTCTTCTTACTTTTTTATCCAATGCGTCTAACCAATGTGATAATCTTATATTTTCTTCTCTTCTATTCTCAAGACTTATATGACGTAAAGAATCAATTATTTCGTCTACTAAAGCATTTATTTTTAAACAGTTAATTTTTTTATCATTATCTTTTGGAATTATTGAAAACTCTTTTCCAATACTATCAAGATAATGAACAATAACTGTACTATCATAAATACTCTGCCCATTATCAGTTATTAAAGTTGGGACACGGCCGGAAGGATTAAGTGTTGATAAGTTACTTTCTACAATTTTCAAGGTTTTATCAGCAAAACCTATGTCAGCAGGAATTAATTTAATATTGCTATCAATTCCTCTTTCTATTGCAGCTATCCTTACTTTTCTTACCCAAGGTGACCAATCAATACTATATAATTCCATTTTAACTCCTTAAATTATTTCTGGGTCTAAAACAGGTCCCTTAATAGCAGTTGAACCCGCCACTGTAGTCCTTCTAAATACCCTTCTATATTTATTCATATCATAAGGGATAGCTCTATGTAAAAGACACCTATTATCCCACATAACTAAATCACCTTTTTTCCATCTATGCTTATACTTATAAACTGAATCTGAAACTATATTAACTAAATTTTTATGTAAACATGCCCCTTTATCCTGAGTCATTCCACCAATTTCATTTCCAGCATTCGCAGTAAAGAACAAAGATCTAGAATTATTTTTATCAGGATGTAATCTAATCAAGGGATGAGAAACAGGAGGAATATTTTCTTTTTCAAATTCACTAACAGGAGGAAGATTGGGAAACATTCTTCTACCAAATTCATAATAATGAACCATATGTAAATATTCTAACTTAGCTTTTAATTCATCATCTAAGTCTTCATAAACCCTAAACATGTTAACAAACTCGGTCTCTCCACCAATAGCTTTATCAGGAAGAACTTCTATTCCATATAACAACGAAGCATATGAAGGAATAAATCTATAAGAGCTATCTGTATGCCACCTTTGATTAACTTTTTGAAAAATTACTTGTTCATCTTTATCAGTTAGATGCTTCCCATCAAGGTTAACATTAGCCACATGATATGTTTTTTGTGAATCTTTTGTTTTATCTGCCTCTGGATAAATTTCTAATTCGCCAAAATTTTTAGTAAAAGATAATTGCTCTTCATCAGATAAATTTTGTTTTCTAAAAACTATTACATGGTTTTTATGAAATAAGTCTTTTAATACTTTTATATCTTTCTCATTTAAGTTTCTAGATACATCTAACCCTATTACCTCTAACCCAAATTGATCTGATATTTTATTTATTTGGTAATTTAACATAAAATAAAGAATTACTTATTAGAAAGAACTGTCAAATAAACCACCATCTAACAAAATATTTTGTCCTGTTATATATGCAGCTTGCTTACTACATAAAAACGCACAAGTCTCGCCAAATTCATTAGGTGTACCAAATCTCTTAGCAGGAATACTAGATGCCATTCTATCTGCAACAATATTTTCACTTTCATTACCCATTTTTGCCATAGATGTGACACCCTGTCGTAATCTATCAGTATCAAAAAAACCTGGTAGGATATTATTTATGGTAATATTTTTATCAGCTATAGATCTTGCAACTCCTGATAAAAAAGCAGTTAATCCAGCCCTTGCCCCACTTGATAAATCTAATCCAACAACAGGTCTTTTTACTGATACAGAGGTAATATTTACTATTCTGCCAAATTCCCTTTTTATCATTCCATCTACTACAGCTTTTACTAATTCTATTGGTGTAATCATATTCATATCTACACCCTCTATAATAGCATCTCTATCTATTTCACGAAAATCTCTAAATGGAGGTCCTCCATTATTATTAACTAAAATGTCTGGTTCAGGACAAGCTTCAAGTAATTTTTGCCTTCCCTCATCTGTTGATACATCACATGCTACTGCATTAATTTTTATATTAGGCGCTAACTCAGAAATTTCTTTTTTTGTATTTTCTAAAATACTTTCGTCTCTTCCATTTAAAGTAATATTCACACCATTAATAGCTAATGAAAAAGCACACGCTTTCCCTAAGCCTCTACTAGAAGCACAAATAATTGCTGATTTTCCTTTTATACCTAAATCCATAATCTAACCCTTTCTATTTAACCAATATGGTAATTCTAAGTTTTTTGATTTTAAAAAATCAATATTATAAATTTTACTAGAATATCTAGTTCCATAATCGCATAAAATTGTCGCAATAGTGTGCCCTGGCCCTAACAATTTTGCAAGCTT
>MDSV01135582.1_pt1 | contig 10569 bp, 13 predicted proteins | sample 810851 | NCBI WGS metagenome assembly MDSV01 (sample SAMN05326640, study PRJNA326480) | marine metagenome | isolation source: seawater | place: Atlantic Ocean: North East | collected 2012 | reverse complement strand
TGGAAAACATCTAGCATTTGCCGGTCATACAGATGTAGTACCTCCTGGTAATGAAGAATCATGGAAATATCCTCCTTTTTCTGCAACAATTGTTGAAGGTAAATTATTTGGGAGAGGAGCAGAGGATATGAAAAGTAATATTGCCTGTTTTATTTCTGCAACTAATTCATTTATTAAAAAATATGGTACTGATTTTGGAGGACAACTATCTTTTATAATTACTGGAGATGAAGAAAAAGAAGCAATAAATGGAACAGTAAAAATTATGGAATGGACAAAAAAAAACAAGATTATATTTAATCACTGTATTGTCGGAGAACCTACATCAAATTTATATGTTGGTGATAAAATTAAGATTGGTAGAAGAGGTTCGATAAATTTCTTCATTACTGTTAAAGGTGTTCAGGGTCATACTGCTAACTCACATCGTGCAGAAAATCCTGTACACCCTTTAATTAGATTGCTCCAAAATATAATTTCAAAACCTTTGGATAATGGAAACGAATACTTTCTTCCTAGTACAATTCAAATACCTACTTTTGATGTTCATAATTCAGCTGCTAATGTAATTCCAGAAATAGCTAGGGCCACTATTAATATACGCTTTAATGATATTCACACTGAGAAAAGTTTAAAAGCATGGCTTCAGGAACATATTAACCAAGTATTTCAAGATATACCCAAAACTTCATGTGTTTTTAATACTGATCAAACTGGTAATGCTTTTATTACCAAGCCTTCAACTTTAAGTAAAATAGTATCATCCGCTATAAGAAAAGTTACAGGAAAAAATAATGATCCTGAAATGGCTACAGATGGTGGCACTTCTGATGCAAGATTTATAAAAGATTATTGCGAAGTACTTGAGTTAGGGATAATCAATAAAACTCTTCATCAAATTAATGAATATGTTAAAATCTCTGATATAAAAACTTTGCATGATATATATTTTGCTCTCTTAGAAGAATACTTCGAAAAAAATTAATAACCTTTTTTAATATCTACATCACTTTTAATTTTTCCTTTTAAAATATATTCTTGATACCTTTTATGAATAAAGTCTACAGCGGTTTTAATAACAGTAAGACTGGCAACATGAGGGGTGATGATAACATTATTGAACTTCCACAAGGGGCTTGAGCTATTTAATGGTTCATTTTCTAAAACATCTAATGAAGCATGAAAATCTTTATTAAGTTTTAGATGAGATATTAAATCTTTTTCATTAATAGTTGATCCTCTACCTGTATTTATTAATAATGATTTTTTTTTCATTTTTTTTAGAAATTTAGAATTAATTATATGATATGTTTCTTTAGTTTTGGGTAAGATAGAAACAATAATATCACTTTTATTTAAGAAAATTTTTAAATCTTTTTTATTACTAAATACTGGAAAAATATATTTCTTTATCGTTTTATTTTTCTTAAATCCTATAATATTATATCCTTTTTTATAAAGCTCTTTTCCAACAAAAGAACCCAAATAACCTAATCCAAAAATGCCTATAGTGATATCTTGATTAAGTTTTGGCTCTATATCATCTATCCATTGCCTTCGAAGTTGAGCTTCAAAATACAATCTTAAATTTAATTGATAAAAAAGAATTTGAGATAATATATGGTTTGTCATTCTCTCAGCCATAAAAGAATCTTTTAATCTAATAATCGTTTGACCTTTATAACCTTTTAAATCTAAAATATGATCTACGCCTGCTCCCATTGAAAAAAAAATTTTTACATTCTTTAATTTGATCATAATATCACTACTTAATTGCCAAATAATTGCATATTCAATTTTTGAAAAATCAGGATTATCTTTTATGGTATATACTTTATTTTTTTTAAATTTTTTTTTAATTAAATTAAACCATTCTTGATTATTATGCCAAGGACAATGAAAAAGAATACTCATAGATACAAAAATTAAGGGAGTTTAATTATATGTTCAATATCAATTCCACCGTTGGCGTCTATATCTACTGATATTTGTATTTTATTATCAATCATAACTATTAAAACACTTCCAGGACTTCCATTAACTCCTTCATTTAGATCATAAGGATTAAACATATGATTTGAAATATTAAAATAATAATCAATATCTTTAATATCTGGAAAATTTAAGCAAAGTTGTCCAAAAGTTGATATTTTTGACTTATCTTTGCATAACTTAGTATTCTTTATAAGTTCTTTTTTTACTTCATAAAAATTTTTTTTAGCATTGTTAATTTTTTGATTCTTAGTAATTTCTGTATAAAAAATAAAACAAACTATAAAAAAAACTAAGCATATGAATATTATAACAAAAAAATTTTTTAATTTTATTGAAACTTCTTTAGACATATATTGCTTTATTCAAGATTTTATTAACATTTTTATTAATATATTGAAGTATAATATCAAATATTTATCTTAAAAAATTTTAAATAATTATTTATTACATTTTCCCATTTAAATTTTTCAATAGCTCTTTTTTGGGCATTTTTACCTAACTCAAATAATTTTTTTTTATCTCTTATTAATCTAAAAATAGCTTCTATTAATTGAGATTCATTCTCTATTATAAGGCCTGTTTTTTCATTCATTACAGCTTCCGCTGTTCCTCCAACTTTTGAAGCTATAGAAGGCACTGAAAAAAAAGCTGCTTCTAAATAAACAATTCCAAATCCTTCAATGGAGCTATTTTTTTCTTCATCTAATGTTGGCATAACCATAAAATTAGCAATAGTATATAAATATTTTTTTTGAGAATCATTCACAGATCCTACAAAAAAAACATTATTGGTTAAATTATTTTTTTTAACAAAATTTTTTAAGTTTCTTTTTTCAGTGCCCTCACCAGCAATAATATATTTAATATCAAAATATTGTTTTCTAATTTCAAGCAATGCTTTTAAAACTCTTAAATGACCTTTTCTTTTTTCTAACCTTCCTAAAGTTAATAAAATAGGACTACCTTTAATTTCAATAAATTTATCTTCTTTAAAAAATCGTAAATCATTAGCTCCAGGATATACTGTTATAATCTTATTATTATCAGCAACTCTTTCTAAAAGTTTTGATGTATAAAATGAATTTGCAATAATTGTATTTGTTTTATTAAAAGTATGCTTTATTCTGTTTATTTTATTAACATCTTGACTAATTATTTCATTTCCATGTGCTAAACAAACTGTATTTATATTTTTTTTATATAAATAATCGATACCTAATTCTAAGCTTTTCCATGAATCGCCAATAACTAATTTAACTTGGTTTGATTCTATTAAAGGTTTTATTTCTTTAATCTTTTTTCTTCTTCTAAAAAATTTTAATCCTCCTGTTCTCCTAACTAAAATTTTTTCTTTATTTTGATTATCAAATATCGCATCATAAAAAATATGATGACGATCTGCAAAAACTATAACTTTATCTTGTTTTGTTAAGCCTAAAGCTAAATTACTTACAAGACTCTCAATTCCACCTAATCTACTGGGGAAGCATTGAGTTAAAATAATGATCATTTAAAATCCAATATTAAAATTAGATTATACTATACTAAGAGCTATTCAATAAGAAAAAGGGGTTAGTTATATTTAGAAAAAAAAAATTAATTATTAATTGGTTAATTTTAGACATGCAATAAATACATACTTATAATGCTCTAAAACTGTTTTTAATGCATAAATAAATATATATATGTATTTTCTGAAAGGAAAAAATTATATGTTTTTTAAATCAATTATTAATGTACTTAATAGTACTTATAACGTTACTGATAACAATAGGATAGATAAAGCTGACCCCAATCTTGTTAGGTATTTTCGTACTGAATATGGGATAGACTGGAAGGTTGCACTAGAACATCATTTATACAAAGAAAGTGTAAAAAATGATAAAAAAGCTGCTTAAAAATATCAAAAAAAAAATTTCTTTTGAGTATGATGCAAATAAAATTGAAAATTATCTATCAAATTCTACTAATAGATATGATCTTGAATTTCGTCAAAAAAAAATTGAAAAAGAAAATAAATACAATAAATTTTATATTTAGATAAGTCCTTTGTTTTACTTAATAGGACGAGAAACTTGATAAAGCCACTTTCGTTCTTGAGTATTTAGATTGGGACTAATAATATCATAAACTTTTTGATGATATTGATTTATCCATTCCTTTTCACCATCTTCTAATATTGAAGTATCTATTAAATCTTTATCAATGGGTGCAAAAGAGATAGTTTCAAAATAAAGTAAGTCTGTATTTTTAGAGCAACAAATAATTAAATTTTCTATTCTAATACCGTACTTCCCCTCTTCATAATATCCTGGCTCATTAGATAAAATCATTCCTTTTTTTATAAATCCATCACTTTGACCTTGCGATTTAGCAATTCTTTGGGGGCCCTCATGTACACTTAAAAAACTTCCTATGCCATGTCCTGTTCCATGATCATAATCACAACCAATTTCTTTTAAACTTTTTCGAGCAAGAGAATCAAGCTCAGATCCTTTTGTGTTTTTCTTAAATATAGCTTTGGCAATAGCTATATGACCTTTTAATACTCTGGTGAAACGATCTTTCTGAATATTAGTTGGTGTACCAATAACAATTGTGCGAGTTATGTCCGTCGTACCATCATAATATTGGCCACCTGAATCAATAAGATAAATTGAATCATTTTTAAAAGTTAGATTAGAATTTTTTGTTACTCTATAATGTGGAAGCGATGCATGAGGTCCAAATGCAGAAATTGTATCAAATGAAAGGGAGTAAAAGAATTTATTGTTTTTTCTTAAATTATATAAGTAATCTGAAGCTTTTATTTCATTAATTTTATTAAGAATAGTTAAATTTTTAAGCCTAAATAAAAACTTACAAATACTTATACCATCTCTTACATTTGCATTTCTTGCGCCATTCAGCTCTACTGAATTTTTTACAGCTTTACTTAAAATACAAGGATTATTATAAATCTTAATTTTTAATTTTATTTTATCACAATTTTTTTTAAACCTATAAGAGGTTTGATTTTCATCCATACCTATTATTTTTTTTGCATCAAGTCTTTCTAAGTACTGATCTATTTCATCAAAAAAATAAATATTAACTAAAGGTTTTAAATAATTTTTGATAGATTCAATTTTTTTTTTATCTACAAATAAATTAATTTTTCCTTTACAAGAAATAATTGCAAAGCAAAATAATAAAGGCGTGTGTTCTATATCTCTACCTCTGATATTTAAAAGCCATGCAATAGAATCTAAAGAACTTAATAAATAATAATCGATAACTTCTTTTTTTAGAATTTCTTGTATTTTTTTAATCTTTTTTTTTGAAGATTTCCCAGAATATTTTTCTTCGTGAATAAAAGCTTTTGATGTTGGATGAATAGGCTGATTTTGCCAATTTATATCTATTGGATTTTTATCTATGAACTCTAAACAAACATTAGAGTGTTTAAATAATGTTTGCATTCTTTCTACTTCTTTTATTGAATGCAAACTTGGATCCAAAATTATTTTTTTATTTTTTTTTTTATAATCTTCTAGATGAGACCAATAAAGATTAAGATGTTTTATAGTAAAATAATTTGAATCTACTTGTTCTGTAACTTGGTTAGTGTATCTTCCGTCAATAAATATATAAGCTTGATTTTTTTCAATTATAGCTCTTCCTGCTGATCCAGAAAAATTACTTACCCAATTTAATCTTTCAGCATATGGTGCAATATATTCACTTAGAAATTCATCAGTGCGATTAACAATTAAAACATCTTTAGAATTTTTTTTTAACCAATTTTGAATTTTTATTAAATTTATCATTTGAAATCTTTAACCATTTTAGAAAAAAATTCATTATCAATATTACCTCCAGAAATCATCACTACAACTATTTTATTATTAACCTTAATTTTATTGTTTAATAAAGCTGCTGCAGCAACCGCGCCCCCTGGTTCACAAATAATCTTTAGGTTTTCAGCAAGATCAATAATTGTTTTTTTAACCTCAATATCACTTACTGATAAGCCACCAGATAATATCTTTCTATTAATTGAAAAAGTAATTTCACCAGGTTGAGGTGCAAGTAGAGCGTCACAAATAGATTTTGATCCCTTTACCACAGGTGTAATTTTATTTTTTTCTAGAGAAATTTGAGTGTCATTGAATTCAGAAGGTTCGACAGAATAACACTTAATTTTAGGAAACTTATATTTTAGATATGTAGAAGAACCGGCTATTAATCCACCTCCTCCACAGCAGCATAAATAGATATCTGGAAATATATTTAATTCATCTAATTCCTTAGTAATTTCTATACCACTTGATCCTTGACCAGCAATTATATCTAGATCTTCATATGGTTTAACTAAAGTGCATCCTTGATCTTTAACAATTTTATTCGCAATTTCTTCTCTAGTTTCAGAACTAAAAGGGTCATATAAAATAACTTCTGCACCATATTTTTTTGTATTATTTATTTTTATGACAGGAGCACTGCTAGGCATAATTATCGTAGATCTTATTCCATAAAGTTTAGAAGCATATGCAACTGCCTGAGCATGATTACCAGAAGAATAAGCAACTATTCCCTTTATTTTCTGATTTGAATCTAATTGAGAAATTTTATTCATCGCACCTCTTAATTTAAATGAACCTGTCCATTGCAAATTCTCTAATTTAAAATAAACTTTAGCGTTAGTTATTTTATTTATATATTCACTCTCAACTAATGGTGTCTTTAATATTCGATTTTTAATTCTTTTATAAGCTTCCTCTATCTTTATATGATTAAAACTAGTCATATACTCTGTTTAAAACCGAAAAAAAGATAACTCAACAATTTTATTTGAAAAAATATTAAATAAATATATCATTTAAATAATGAATGAAAAAAGCTTTATCTCTCCTTGTATTTCAGTTTGTAAGACAGATCCCATATCGGGTTTTTGTTATGGATGTGGAAGATCAAATGAAGAAAAAAAGATTTGGAAAAATCCCAATACACAAGATAACTGGAAGAAAGAAAATTTAATCAGCATCAGAAATAGACTTAATGGATGGCAACAAAAGGCATTTGATGAATCTTATACACATAAAAAAAATACAGGAATATCATTAATAAAAAAAAAATTAAGTGAATCTTAAAAATAATACTAAATTTGATAATCTTAAAATTAGATAAAATATTTCAAAATTAGTTTTTTATTAATATAATAGTTAAATTTTTTATATAAAAGATATATAATATATAGGAAGAAAAATAATAAGGAGAAGTTATGGTTCAAAATTTTAATGGTTTTACCTACTTAATATTATATCTACTAGTTCTAATAGGTAATATTTATTATGCTTACAGCACATTAATAAATACAAAAAAATGGCTTGATCAATATGGCACTCATCATTCAGCTCTAATAATAACAAGAGTACTAGGTTCTATCATTTCAGGTTTTGCCTTAGTGGGAATATATATTCTTTTTACAGGTATAGATGGTACGTGGCCTTATTTTGCAGGTCTATTTTTATCTTTTGTTATAATGACAATTGCAGGAATCTATTCAGTAGAAGTTGATTGGTCTAATAATTATAAGGGAAAAGAGGGATTTGAAAATGCTAAAGTCACTAAAGAAGCCTACATCCCTGCCGCTATTTTTGCCATTCTTTTAGGTATTCTTATGTATGGATTATCTGAAAGGATTTATTCTTAATTTTAATATTTAACTTTGGTTAAATATAGACCACAAGCAGGAGCAGTGATGCCTGCTTGTGTTCTTTTTTTTTCTTTTATAATCTTTTTTACAGACTTAGTTAGATTTCCTTTGCCAATTTCTGCTAAAGTTCCTACCATTATCCGAACTTGAGAATGTAAAAAGGATTTTGCTGATACTTTGATATAAATTTTATCTACTTTTTTAATTATTTGAATTTTATCTATTGTCTTAATTGATGATTTTGCTTGGCAGCTTGCAGATCTAAAAGCCTCTAAATTATTCTTACCTAAAAAAAATTTAGATTCTAAAATCATTTTTTTTACATCTATTTTTTTGAAAACTCCCCATGATTTTTGTTTATCTATAGCTAAAGATGAAGGTCTGTTAGTTATTATATATTCATAAGATCTTAATTTAGCAGAAAATCTAGCATGAAAATCTTCTTTTACTTTTTTCACTTCTAGAATAGCGATGGGTTGTGGTTTTAAATATTGATTTAATCCATCTCTTATGTTGTTGATTTGAAATTTTTTTTCTAGATCAAAATGTGCTACTTGACCTAATGCATGGACTCCTGCATCAGTCCTACCAGCACCAAATAAAATAACTCTTTCTCCAGTAAGTTGTTTTATGGCATTTTCTATTGCCTGCTGTATGGATGGTCCATTAACTTGACTTTGCCAACCAACATAATTTGTTCCATCATACTCAATAGTAATTTTAAATCTAAACATTTACTTTTGAACCAATATTAAAATCAAACCCTCTCAAAAAATTTTCTAAAGACATAGGTTTTTTACCCTCTCTTTGAATAATTTCAGGGCAAATTTTTCCATATTTGCATCCTATATGAAATTGATTATTAATAATTGTAGAATATGCCCATTTACCTTTTGTATATTTAGATTTAATTATTTTAATACGCTCATTATTATAAATAAACCAAGCGCCTGGATTAGGAGAAAAAGCTCTAATTTGATTATTTATAGTTTCCACATCTTGATCAAAATCTATTTTTCTCAAATCTGCAGTTATCTTATGAGCATAAGTAACTTTTGCTAAATCCTGATCTTCAAAATTAATATTATCTTTAAAAATATTTGGAATAGTAACCTTAAGAAGCTTTGCTCCCTCAATATTTAACTCTTTAATTAAATTTTCTTTATTTATATTTTGATTTATAGGAATTGATCTCTTAGCGATAATTGGGCCAGCGTCCATCTCTGATACTAATTTAAAAATAGTAATGCCTGTATACTTGTCATTATTCATCAAAGCATATTCAATTGGCGCTGCCCCTCGCCAACGCGGGAGCAAAGATACGTGTACATTAAAACACCCATAAATAGCTAATTCAAGAATAAATTTAGGAAGCTTAAGGCCATATCCCATCACAATAATAAGATCGGGTTTAATTTTTTTAATATGTTCTTTGGTTTCTTCAGAATTTAAATCTTTAGGTGTTGCTACTTCAATATTATTTTTTGTTGCAAATTTATGAACTGGAGACTCTTCTAAAATCATTCCTCGACCTCTTTTTCTAGGAGGTTGAGAATAAACTGATACAATATTAAAATTGGCTTCATGTAAGGATCTTAAATAAAAACATGAAATTTCTGGAGTTCCCATAAATATAATACGTTTTTGACTCATTAAATTTTTCCTAATTTATGTAACTTTTTTACTTTCTTAATTATCATATTACGCTTAAGTGGAGAGAGATAATCGATAAATAATTTTCCTGATAAATGATCAATCTCATGCTGTAAAATACGAGCTTCATAACCACTCTTTTCTTCTTCTATATTTTTATTTTTTTCATTTAAATATCTTATTTTTATTGACTCAGGACGCTTAACATCTGCAAATTGTTCTGGAATAGATAAACATCCTTCTTCCATTATAGAAGTCTCTTTAGAGTAAGAAATTATACTTGGATTAAATAAGGAGTATGTTTTGTCTATTTTTTTTTCTTGATTGAAAATATGAATTGTTACTATTTTTTTCAAAATACCAATTTGATTTGCTGCTAATCCAACTCCAGGCGCCTTTTTCATTATTTCAATCATTTTTTTTGAAATTGCAATTTCAATCTCTGTAACTTTATCAATATTATTTGCTGGTTGTCTTAATTTATAATGAGGTACAAAAAGAATATTTTTCATTAAAAAAATTAAATTATTTTTTTTCTTAATTGGAAAGCAGTATTCAACGTATTTTCATCTAAATAATGCACTTCTCCTCCTATTGGAACACCTTGAGCTAAACGTGTTACATCAAGATTAGAAAAAATTTCTAATTTATCTGAGATTACATGACTAGTAGTTTGACCTTCCATTGTGGTGCTTAAAGCTAAAATAACTTCTTTTATTTTTAATGTATTAATGCGTTCAATTAATTTTTCTATACTTATATCGTTTGTTCCAATTCCATTTATAGCAGATAAAGAACCTCCTAAAACATGATAAAGTCCTTTATAAAAACCTATACTTTCTATTGTCCATAAATCTGATACATCTTCAACAACGCAAATTGTTTTATTATCTCTTTTACTATTTGTACAAATAGAGCAAGGTGAATGAACATCTATATTTTGACAATTTTCACAATTAACAATAGTGTTATTTGCTTCTTCTAAAGATTCTATTAATTTTTTTAAAGAAAGTTCTTTATGCTGCAATAAGTATAAAGTTATTCTTTGTGCAGATCTTCGTCCTAAACCAGGAAGTTTAGAGACCTGATTAATTAATTTATCTATTTCATTAATTGACATTTTATTATTAAAAAGGAAGTTTCATTCCAGGGGGTAGAGACATGCCTCCTGTTATATTTTTCATCTCTTCTTGTGAAGCAACTTCACCTTTTTGTTTTGCATC